>PVMS01041923.1_pt1 | contig 12513 bp, 11 predicted proteins | sample 1853461 | NCBI WGS metagenome assembly PVMS01 (sample SAMN08582032, study PRJNA380276) | Marine sediment metagenome, whole genome shotgun sequencing project. | isolation source: ocean sediment barecode stripped | collected 2017
CATCACCGCCCTCGGCTTCGGCGATTGAGAGGAGCTCAGTGACGTAAAGATCCACAAGAAGATCCTCAAGACCGGGCGCGAGATATGGACCTTGGGTGGACAAGGGAACCCCAGCGTTTAATAATTCCTTTTCTGTGATGCAAGCGGAAAACAGAAGAACTGTACAGTAGACAGCGAAGACTGGGTCGGAGGGAATGTACAAGATCGAGGTGATATTGACAATTTAATCTAACACTTAACTTCAGTGGACGCAAACAGCTGCGCCACTGAGTATTTCGTTGGGCTAAGGAAAGTATATCCATGTACATTGACGAAAATACCCGTCGATTCTTACAGGTAAAATTTAAAACATCAGGCGATATTTCAAATCTTGAGGAACTTTCAAGATTAATCGAAGAGGCCATAAAACGTGAATGCAGTGCTTTGTCCAAGAAAATTGAAGCGGAAAAATCTAATCGCTTACAAGATGAAAAAGACTATCTTGATGGCTGGTATGAAAATGAATTTTTACAGCTTCAAGTGGAATTCCCCCGGCTACAGAGATATGCGCTTTTCACCACGGCAATGGCAACAGTTGAGGCGAATGTAGTTGCTCTTTGCCATACGCTCCAGGACATAATGAGACTAACAGTCGTTTACAAAAAACCGCGCACTAATATTGTAAGCAACTCTATAAATTATCTTAAAGAACATGCGAAAGTTGATATGACTCGTATCTCTTATGATATTAATAAAATTGACATGCTAAGAAGGCTTCGTAATTGTATTGTCCATTCTGAGGGAGAGAATACTGATACCAATCCGGAAGAAATAAAGAGCTATTGTGATAGTATACCAACTCTTTCTATTGATAAAAACGATCGAATATTTCTTTCAGAAGGCTTCGTCCCTATTGCTTTACATTTAATTCGCCAATTTTTTAATGGCCTAATTGAAAAATCCAAAAAAGCATTGGAGGCCCAACAAGGCTAATACAGCCGACGCAAAAAGCCGCGCGGCTGATTAGCGGCGTTGGGTGTCATGACACATCCTTTGAATTTACCATAAAACATAAACACCTCTTTTGTAAAAAATATGGGCAAAAAAAGAAAAAGAAAATGGGGAAGTTGGGAGTCGGTCGGAGATATATTTGCCGAGGGAGGTCAAGGGCGATTGTACCTGGTAAAGAATTTATCCGATGCTTCTGAAGAGATATATGTTCTTAAGGAACTAAAAAACCCTAAACGGAAAAAACGTTTTGAAAGAGAAATTACCGCCATTGCCAATATTGGGCCACACCCTAATGTGATACAACTTGTCGATGCTGGGATTTATCGTGATGAAAATAAACCGTGCTATATAATGCCGCGAGCAGACTGCTCACTTGATATGTATCTGCCTGTAATGTCTAAAAATACAAAATTGTCTTTCGAAGTTTTTCAGCTTATTTGTGCTGGGGTAGAGCATCTGCATAAAGCAGACATTGTTCATCGTGACCTAAAGCCTGAGAATATTTTAATATTTTCCGGGACACCCAAAATATCAGATTTTGGTATATGCTTAGTCGCAAATGAAAATAGGCTCACCTCAACTTCTGAGGCTGTTGGACCAAGATTTTATATGGCTCCAGAGTTAGAGGATGGGAAAAATTTAGATGTTAGTCCCTCATCTGACGTATATTCTCTCGGGAAGATACTATATTTTATACTTTCTAAAGGAAAAATATTTTCACGTGAAAAATACAACCAGCCCAAATTTAATTTATCAAAAATATTTAATGATCCGAGACATGAAATTTTTTCCAAATTATTTGGGCGTTCCATTTCCGCCCACCTACATGAAAGATACAAGAACGCGTCAGAACTATTGCTCGGTTTCAATGAATCTGTTGAAAAATTTATAAATCACCCAAGAACTAGGATTTGTTCAAAATTGGGTTCATTTGAGAAAACAAAAACGTACGAACCAGCTTTATTAAAAAAGCTAGATAATGAAGAATGGAGAGAGCTTTTCAGCTTTTACCGCAGCCAGGATTTAACACCTCCAATTGAATTTTTCGAACTCGCAGCAAAACACTTAGCAGAAAAGCATATTGGCGATCTGATTTTTTTATTGCTTGAAAATGAAAGCCATCTGAATGTTAAAAATTTGATAAAGCTTTCGGGCATTATTGCATTACAGAATGATCCAGAAAAGATTCACTTTTTTATGAGACATGATTACGTTGAACGATTCTTATTATTAGCTCTTGATAATAATTCGCCCAAAATAACTGATACTGTGGCACGTATAAGCTTTTTCACACTAAGACAGCATCAGCAGGTAATATTAAGACTTTCAAAACACTTTATAGATTTGAGCCCTGAGTCCAAAAAAAATTTTGTTTTATCAAGTTATCAAACTGAATTTGAAGGGAAATTAGAACTATTTAGTAGCATATTAGAAAACGATGATTTAGATGATATTTCATTCGAGCCGGTGGTAGCTGGCCTTTGTTCAACTAATGACCATTCAACCTTAGAACGTCTTGCAGCTATAGGAGATAATCTTGAAAAAGGAGATCGATTAGGGGCATTCGGAAGAGGTATCATATTGGGGTCTCGAGATGAAGCCATAGAATTTTTCAAAAACTATAAATGGAAGAATCGAGTTATTGAAATTTTGTGTGATGTCATGGGCAAAAATGATAGCGACAATGAGGAACCGGAAGAATAGGTTATTTCATACGATGGTAAACCTAAAAACACCCAACCATTGCATTCACCAGATACCAAAACCCTTGCGGCTTTTGGTACAGGTGATGCCCGGCGTTGGACAAACCGCTAGCGCGGAGAATTAATTGGCCTATTTGTAACCCACCGAAATATGACAGTTTAATCCGTTTTTTCTCCCCATTTCACATTTAAATCTCATATTTTACTTCTCTAATGTTTATACAATGTTAATATAATACTTGACATATGTATCGTTGCGGTTTACATACCGCATACTATGATGATTAACCCAACGATTCAGTCCATATTGCTAATCGGATATGCCGCCTATGAGAAGATGCATTTATTGCCTGATTTCGTGCGCGAAGCTGCTCATTGCCCGATGGTATGCCGCACTGCGGTTTTGGGCGGACACACACAGGCATGCCCGGACGGACATTATCAGCGCGTATGGTACAACTCCTGCAAACATAGGATGTGCCCTCAGTGCGCTTACCTGCAGGTTCAAAAATGGCTTGCCAAACAAAAGATGCGAATTTTGCGATGCGATCATTTTCATGTCATAATGATTTAATCAAAGATACTTTTCGCAGGCATGCACGAAAGGCAATCCTTAAGGCGCTCAATAGGCAAGAGCTGGTATTGCCCGATGGTATGCGACCGCAGCAGGTTCAAAATCTGATGAACAAGCTTGGCCGCAAGAAATGGAACGTGCGGATCTGTGAGAAGTATCCTCACGGCTGCGGGGTTTTAACCTATCTTGCCCGTTATCTTAAGGGCGGTCCGATTTCAAACAGCCGGATTACCGAAGTGACTGATAACAATGTGACGTTTAACTATGGTCGCAAAAGACGTGAACTCATGACGCTTCCCATCAACGAATTCATCCATCGATTCCTTGCGTATATTCCCCAACCCAATGCCATTTTAGTTCGCGCTTACGGTTTATATTCCGCAAACAAGAGAGGCGAATTGGAAAAATGCCGTGAGTTGCTGGGCCGGGAACCTATCGCAGAGCCGCAGAAAATCAAATGGCAAGATTGTTTTGAAGACAGCAACAATCATCCTGAGCTGTGCCCGATCTGCGGCAAGCGTTTGGTGATGACCTCAATTCTTAAACCCACCGGCATGATACCCTACCCGGGTGCCCCGCCTTTGCCGATGCCGTATCTCAAAGAGGCGGCATAATGTTCTCATGGCCAACGTTTCTGCTTGACGACCGCCCATACCTGTTGTTAAAATCACGCAAAAACAGCAACATAAGCTTTTTCTCTGCGCGAATTAGAAATAAAGGGTGTCTTCGTTGCAATTTTGAATATGGGGCCGGCGACATTTCACTTCTAAAATCGACTTTTCTGCAAACCCGCATGCCATTGAATCCCCATAGCGCGAAGTGCATCAAAATGAAGCAGCGCTATGTCCAACCAAGGGATGATACGGAATTGGTGGTTTCTTAGGTTAATTCAAAATCTGTGGTATATAGAAAGATCATCTTTTACCCAACGGAATCACTGTTTACCCCCAACTCCGCATATCCCTAAGACGCTCGGCAAGGAGGGAGAAATATGACTACCTGGTATAAAATTAAAAAGCAAATCCAAGCGGCGCTTAACATTATCAAGGATAACCCTGTGTTGGACACGGCTGCGAAGTCCGCTCTCAAATCTGTGCCATACCTCGGTGATTTCCTGGCCAATCTATACGATTCAACAGGTGGTTCAGAAACGGAAAGAACTGAGAAAATACTCGAAATACTGCAAAAAATCGAAGGTTTTCACGCTCAGCAATTCAAACAGTTGACGAGTATGCTTTCGGAAAACCGTGAAACGCTTATCCGTGACAGTCAGGCGCTTGACACTATACTCGATAAAGCGAATGAAACTTTTGAGTGGTTGAGAAAGATAGATTTAGGTCAGGTCGAGTTGCAGGAAAGCAATAAGCAAGTGAAAGAGATTCTACACGATATGAAAGGCAACCTGCAGGAGCTTAGTGAGGATGCGTACGAATTTGATTTCGAAATCGCTGCGGAACAGCTAGTGTTCTTTGTTAAGATATCGAGATTATTGGAGCAATCTTATGAGATTTTCTTCTACCAAAACGGCCTCGCCCGACAGCTCACCAACAGTTTGATATCAAGAGGACACGAAATAGAAGCAGGTCAGGGCTTCGATGACATTCTTCGAAAACTTCATTACGCTATGAACGCAGAAGAGGAAGAGATCTTTGCAAGTATTCGGACAATCACGGACGATATGCGTGGTGTCAATGTAAACGTAAAAACCCTTCTAAAGACAAATAAGAACTCTTTTGAATTACTGCCAGAGCTTGGCAACCTCTATGAACATTTTAGCTGGTGGAATGCGAAATACGAGTTGCTCAAGGACAACCCGGACATGTGTCTCGTATATGTTGGAGTTCGACAACAGAAGCCTTTCCCCACAGGAATTGATGGGCTGCTTGCGCAAAAGGTTGAAAAGCTACAAGAGAAAACACGTTTGGACATGCTTTCCGAACAAAGCTAATGCAGCCGACGCAAAAACCCGCGCGGCTGATTAGCGACGTTACATGCCGGGAAACAGTGAGGGACCTTGAATTAATCGATGGATGATATAAACGACTACGGTTTATCGCGTAAGATCCCAGAAAATATCAAGAGACAGGTTCGCCGGGAATGTGGTTTCGGGTGCGTTTGTTGCGGGCTCGCCATAGCCACGTACGAACATATAGACCCACCTTTTAAAGACGCACGCAAGCATGATCCAGCCAGGATTGCTTATCTATGTGGCAGTTGCCATGATCGGGTTACTAGAGGTATATGGTCGAAAGAAAAGATAACAAATGCTCGTTTGGATCCATGGTGCGTTAAAAACCGTCGCTGTCACGATTCGTTCGATATATCTACCCCAAGTCCAGTCATATGGGTTGGGCCAAATGAGATAATAAGCATTAGCAAGATTTTGAGTTTTGACAAGCATGTGATTCTGTCAATTGAGCCGCCTGAGCAGACAAGGGAACCTTATTCGATATCCGGGGAGTTCTATGACCATACTGGCAACTTGCTATTCATGATATTAAAAAATGAGTGGATCGGAAACATCGATAATTGGGACATTGAGACTGTTGGTCGTACAGTCACAATTAGGATAGGCCCGCGGAGGATTGCCCTTCGAATAACAGCATTGCCCCCTGACGGCATAATCATTGAACGAGCTGACATGTTCTACCGTCACACGCAGTTCACTGTGAACGAGTATCAAGCCCGTCTCCTTACTTCCAATGAGGGTGGTGTAACGCTAAGGGGTCGGCGCATTGTTGGTCACGAATCTATGACCATTTTTCTATCAGCTTACAGCACAGGGCGTTGGACTATAGGTGGTGGTGGAGCTTTCAGCATAGAAGGTCCGCCGAAGGACCCTCCCACGTTCATCAAGAACCGTGCCCCACTCGGCCGAAATTCTAAGTGCCTGTGCGGGAGCGGGCGTAAATTTAAAAAGTGTTGCGAGGGGAAGCAGAATGGCAAGCCTCCTCCTGGAAAAGGACCAATGCTGACCTTCGAAGGTATCCCACTTCGATAAGTTCAGCAGAGCATGTAACAAAAGCGTGGAGCAGACGGCGTGTAGACAGCGGTTTCACGTAAAGGCCGTGCAAGATTGGTATGAATTTAGGCCGCTGCTCACGCTCAACGTTATCTTTTTTACATAATAGAGTGGGTAAAGATGTTGTCACAATATCCAAGAATATCAGATTTCATGACTGAGTTACCAGGGGAAGAAGGAACATTTCTTCGAGAGCGAATTTTAGATCATAATTACCCTTTTTGGTCTGAATTGGAATTCTTTCTTTCAAATCTTGGAAGGTTTGTTAACCATAAATCTGTTCTTAAAAGACTCTCGGCTTCATCACCCTCCACATTGGACAAGGATAAAGCATGGGGAGAATGGAAGAAATTTAGATCTGCTCAATTTGAAATCGCAGTCATATTTTTAATCGAAAAGTATTTTTTGGGACAAGTCGAAGGACTTATTCCAGAAAGCAACATTCCCACACCTGATTTTAATGTTCGTCTTGATCAACAAAAAGTTAAAATTGAGGCCAAGGCGCAAAGTGGTCAACAACATGGTGATAAGCATCCAAGTGATAAACGGGCGACATTATTTGACCCAAAAGAAGAGAAGGATCTTAAATCTTGGCTTTTTGATGAAAAAATCAGTTCAAGAGACAGGAAACCAATGAAACCGATGATTCAGCAAGCTGAAGTCAAGGGTGCTGATGTTTTAGTTGTCCAAACCGATTTCGTTAAAACGGTAAATGATATTCATTCTCAAGTATCAGTTTTATGTCCTGTAAATAATTTTGTGGGACAAAGGATTGTGACTAATGAAGGGAAAAATCCAATAGCAATTAGTTTTTTCCAAGTTGAATTTCCTCATAGCCGTATACTTAAAAATGTAAAAGAAATATGGCTATATAATCTTAATGATTTAGATTGATTTATTGTATTATTTGGCAAATCAATCTTGCTAAATCATTTGAAAAAAAAAGATAACAAATCACCACACCAGACCGGAAAAGCCATGTCATTTTTTGCATTAACATGGTTTTGTGTAAAACGTCTCATTTCCCAACTTCATCGTTGCTTTTCCGGCGGGTGATTTCAGCCGTTATGTAAATCCAAATTGAAAGGAAGGCATGATGCCAAAAGTTTTTATAAGCCATTCTTCTGTTGAACATAATTTGGCAAATCAGACGGCTTCTTGGATTGAGTCCGCATTTCCAGAGGTATCTTGCTTTTGTAGCAGCAGACCTGCAGATTTGGTTCCTGGTTCAGATTGGTTAAAAGAAATATACGAGAATTCAACTAATTCGGATTTATGCCTACTTATGCTTAGCCCAGATAGTGCTCTAAACCTTTGGATCCATTTTGAGGCTGGCCTATCTCTTGGAGCCAATATCACCAATAAAGCAGTACCTGTTCTTTACGGTGGTATTACACCTGCAACAATGCCCTCAACAGTTCGTCATTTGCAAGCATTAGATCTAAATAGCGCACATTCATTTGAAGCCTTTGTATCTGATAGATTCCTCAATAATACTGCCCCTAATGATAAACAAACACACGCCTTTTTTATCAACAATTTAAATGAGCCTGCTTTGAGGCTTTTAAGATTTGGCCGGTTAGGTCTGCTGGAGTCAGACAATATTAATACACAAACTATAGATCCAGTTTCGTTTATGGAGGGCAACTCTGAAATCGTTGTTCCAAGAAACACCGATGAAGGGCATGTTGTTTCAGCTAGAGCCATAATCATACCTCGCCGGCAAGGGCCAATTGAGCACTGGAAATTCGGTATGAAACTAAGAACTGATCCTGATCAAAATAATAATGATAGGCTTTTTCAATTTCATGCTGGTTGCCACCAGGGTTTGAAATCTTGGACTATATATTTTTCTCAAATCCCCCAGGTCCCTATTAATCAACCTGCTCGCTTAGACAATGAAGCCTCTTGTTCTCTTCAAATATGGTTAAGCAGAGACGGGTGGACAATAGGATGTGTTGGCATCGATTCTTTTGGGAACCGAACTTTATTACAAACGGATCGTTCAGATGATTTATGGAGATTAAACAGAAATAATTGGCTTGAAATTATCGTATCTGGTTGGGCTGATGGTGCGCCTTTTCAGATTGATATTCAGCATTTAGAAATAGATAGGAAGCCATAAACTGGCAACTTTTTACATAACAAGGCAAATTCAGCCGACGCAAAAAACCGCGCGGCTGATTAGCAACGTTATACATATTATTTGAGCATTAAAGTCATATGAAATTAGTAAAAAGAGAAGAAGAAATCTATAAATTAAAGAATCAGGGTGCAACATTTAGCCATATTGCATCTGCATTTAACATAAGTAGATCAAGAGCACAGCAACTATATGTTCGTAAAAAATATATGAAAGAAGTTTTTGAAACCCTGCCTCCACTAAGGAAACTATTATCAAAGCGTACTCAAAAAGTTCTTGATAATTATTTCAAGGGGGAAAATATATTAGAAAATCCTCAGAAAATAGCAGATTTAGGTTGGAACCAAATGCTTAAAATAAAAAATATTGGACGTAAATCACTAAGAGAGATAACCTTTGCTTTATGCGACCTTAGTTATATTGAATATGAGGATGAGTGGTTGGATCATTATAGGGATGAGAAGGTGTCAAAAAGAAAAAAAACAAAATAATTTTAGCCTGTATAACAAAAGCGTTGAGCAGACGGCGTGAAGATAGCGGTTTTACGTGAAAGCCGTGCAAGATTGGTACTCATATAGGCCGCTGCTCACGCTCAGCGTTATCCTTCCAAATTAAATGAGCTCAACTAATGAAATGTATTTATTGTCTCGAAGAAAAGCCAAGTGAATATTTCAAAAAAATAGAGCATGTTTTGCCACAATCATTTGGCCGATTTAAAAATAATTTCACACTTAATAAAGTTGTATGCGACGATTGCAATAAATATTTTGGAGATCATCTTGAGATTTCACTCGGTCGGGATACTTTCGAAGGTATGTCGAGATTCGAACATAAAATAAAAAACCCAAAAGATTTTAAATCGCCTGGAAAAAAAAGCAGGCTTAGTATCAAAGTGAATGAAGGCCTATTTAAAGGAGCATACGCATTCTTTGAATATTCAGGCGATGATGACAAAATTAATATTAAGCCTGTTCCGCAAGTAGGATTTAAAAGAATAGAATCCGGAGAGTATGAGTATTATCTATTAAAAAAAATTCCTAATAAGGAATATCTGGAGAAACAATTTGAAATGAAAGCTCCAAAATCTATCGTTGCTCTTGGCTGTACGCCAGAGGTAGTTCAGGAGTATTTAGAAAATATAGGCATCACTTTTAACATAGGAGGTGAGTTATCACTTTCTGATAAAAGAATAGATTGGGAATGCGAAGTTACTGGCCATATTGATCAGGTTATTTTCAGAGCAATAGCTAAAATAGCATTTAATTATCTTGCCTGTTGGGTAAAATCAGATTTTTTATTAGATAGCCAATTTGACCCAATACGAGAATATATTCGTTTTGGAGCGAAGGGCAGATACCCATTTGTAATTATTCTTGAAAAGGCAATTTTCGGTGACGAACCTGTAGAAGGAAAAAGAAGGCTGGGGCATTTAATTCTTCTTGATTGGTCAAAAAATAAGCTATCAATTGTCTCCAAGGTCTCGCTATTTAACTATATGACATATTCAGTTTTACTTGCAAAGGATTTTATTGGAGAAAGAGTTGATTTTCGAAAAGGTAGCTTTTTTAATGTCGCTGATAGAGAAATTTATGAATTAATACCAGGTGATATGCTTAATATAATTTCAGTTTAAAACGATGAAATTGGATAACCATGTGCTGCTCCCGACGCTCGTTCCTCGCGCCGGAGAGCACTACGTTTCGACGGTACAAGATAAATTAGCATGAGTAATTCACAAAGAGGCGTTTTTTGTTGGGCGCAATACAAAAGATTGGTGATTTCTATTTAATGTGCAGATGGCATCTATCCCAGCTATAATCAATTTTTGTTCCTTCAGGTACCAATTATGAAGCTTAAAAAGGACAGGTTTGTTTATTCAACAATTGCTGCTGCCATTTTTTCAATTGTAATGATACTCCATAAGAAAATTGGGGGACTGTTATCAGGTGGTCTGTATTCTGATTCTCATTCGTGGTCAGAGTTGACAGCGATGATTCCGTCTTTTCTTCTATTTTTTGCAGTTTCATTCGTACTCGCGTATTTTGTTTTGTATTACGTATGGAAATAGCATCGTCGAACCACCGGCTGCATTGGACCGCAAAAGCCGGGCGGCTATGGCTTTTGCATTGTCATCATAAAACTTATCTCAGGTGAAGGCCCATTTTCTTTTGCGGCCCATGAGCCAGGCGTTAGCCAAAGGATATTAAATGGAAAACTTCACTTTGGTCTACAAAATTCTAAATATAGCTCTCATATTATCTTTAGTTTCTATTCCAGTCATATTTGCTTCAAAAGGCAGGTTTAAGGAGGCTGGATTAACCATCCTTGCGATTGCTCTGGCTTTGAGTTTTAATAATCTTGATAAGTTTTCGAGATTTAAGGGTGCGGGTTTTGAGGCAGAACTAAATACGGCCGTTAATAAAACATATGCAGCTATTGAACAGGTAAAAAAACTTGCTGTATCAATATCCGATCCGATAGCGTCCTCATTAGCAACTTCTGATAATGCTTTCACTTACGTCCACTTAAAATATAAAATTGAACAAATTGAAAATATAAGGCAAATTCTTAAAGAACTAGAAATACCAAATAAAGAAATTGATGATGCGCTAAATGTATTTACCAAGAGAATTCGTCGCGACCACATGCGACGCATTTTAAACCACACCAATAAATCTCTGCCTGAATCGAATAAAATCTTTGCAAATATTAAGGACATAAATACAGATGAGTGGACTTTGGATAAGGTACGCGCGTTATTAAATGAAAACAAGATAGAGCCTGATGGCGAGCTTAAAGAGGTTATTCTTGATTTAGAATATTGGGAAATACACAAAAGGCTTAGAAGAGAAAATAAATGGCAGGGCTAACAAATCGCTGAACCTGCCCGGAAAAACTATGCGGTTTCACGAAAAGGCCTGTGCAGGTCCGAAAGTATGGAGGCAGGCAGGTTAGCTCAAGACGTTATGCGCCTAACACTTACCTAAACCAAGAATGGGGACGAGCCATGGTTACTTCACAAGAAATCTCAGCAGATTTTCCCTTCAAATCTAACTATGTCGAGGTGCATGGCTCAAAAATGCACTATGTCGATGAAGGGTCAGGCGATCCGGTTCTGTTTCTACACGGTAACCCCACCTCCTCCTATCTGTGGCGTAACATTATTCCATACCCGTCTTCTCAGGGACGCTGCATCGCTCCGGACTTGATCGGCATGGGCAAGTCGGGCAAACCGGATCTGGAGTATCGTTTCTTTGACCACGTCAAGTACGTGGAAGGCTTCATCGAGATACTGGGTCTGAAGAACATCACTTTGGTTATCCACGACTGGGGCTCAGCACTTGGTTTCCATTACGCTATGAGGTATGAAAACAACATTAAAGGAATCGCCTTTATGGAGGCGCTCATAAAGCCAATGATCTGGACTGACTTTCCAGGCAACTTTAGAATGGGTTTCAAGCTATTTCGTACATTAGGTATAGGTTGGCTTATGATCAGTGTTATGAATATGTTTGTTACCCAGATTTTGCCGCAGGCGATCGTCAGAAAATTGTCTACAGAAGAAAAGGATTATTATGCGGCCCCTTATAAAACAATTCCAAACCGAAAGCCGGTAAGACAGTGGCCTTGCGAAATCCCCATAGAAGGTAAACCTGCGGACGTCCACGAAATGATGTCGAATTACAGTCAAAAACTTCAGGAAACCGAGGTGCCAAAATTACTCTTTTTTGCAGCACCGGGAGGCATCATTGATTCCAAAACAGTTGAATGGTGCAGGCAAAATATGAAAAATCTAAAAACAGTCGATATTGCGAGGGGATTCATTTCGTCCAGGAAGATAATCCACATCTGATCGGTTCAGAACTGGCCAGCTGGTACAAACAACTTGCGTAACACAGGGAAGCTGCAACGGCGCATAACAAAAGCGTGGTCGTGTCCGGATAAATCCGAATCGTTGGGATTCCCGCAAAGCGGGATGAAATTCGATATTGTTACCCAGTGGATGATCGCATATGCCGGACGGCATATACCCCTCTGTAGAGCTTGCTCTGACGTTGGGGAGGATGGTGCAACCGGTTAA
>PVMS01119705.1_pt1 | contig 12513 bp, 11 predicted proteins | sample 1853461 | NCBI WGS metagenome assembly PVMS01 (sample SAMN08582032, study PRJNA380276) | Marine sediment metagenome, whole genome shotgun sequencing project. | isolation source: ocean sediment barecode stripped | collected 2017
CAAAAGTACTGCTCTTACTTCTTATGTATCAAATAAATTCAGATCAATTATGAAATTCCCATCACCAAATATTATCGTTTAAAGGGTAGTTTTATTATCATGAAATTGCAATCAACCAAACATTTGCTAATCTTATTTGAAATAACAACACTTGTTTGGATGAAATGGAAAAATACTATTATCTCTTACTAGGAAAGTGGTTGAAAACAATATTCAAAAGTCTATTTAGGCCAACTTTATATTGTGATTACTCATTCAATAATCTTTATGCTACCAAGCCATTTAACCCATACATTACCTTCTTCTCCACCCGCGACTATTCTAAAAGGAAATCCGTGAACCACTGGAAATTCCTTATCATTGAAAAGGTATGCCACCAGGATTTCTTCAGAGGATATTCTTTCAAGGGGTAGAGTAGAAGAGTAACTATCATTGACATCAGAAAATACTACATTCTTAGCTTCTGTTTTTATACCAGCTTCATTCAGGATATCCATTATCTTAACTCCAGTCCAGAAACCTTCATCCACAAAATAATCTGGACATTCGAGCACCACAAAAATCCTTGAAGAGGGCATTGATCTCACTTCTTCATAGGTCAGGCTCAATTCCTTTTCAACCAGCCCTGTCACTTTGAGATTGTATTTCTCTATATCTATTTCTATCGGAGTTCCTGTTACATGTAATCCGTCAATTACTTGTGATCCAAAAGGTGGTGATCCGGAAGAACTATCATCTGTGAAAAAATCTTGTTCACTGTTATGTTTAGTTTATGCTTCATAACTCAAATTCAATAGTTGGTTTGAAATAGTATTTTTTAGCGTGTCTTCTTCTGGGTAGCATCCAGTTAAAAAAATAAAAAAAGAAAGAATCAGCATTATACTCATTAAAGTAAGAAAAACCCTTTTAATATTTGTATCCATAAGATTCAAGATAGTAGTTTATTCATTTTTTAAAATAAAATTTATATTTAGTCTGAAATAATAATCAGGTAAAAGGACTGTGAACAAATATTATTATATCATTAACTTTATTTTATTATTCTATCCCATTTTTTTATAGTAGTTTAAGCTTTTCTAATATAAGTTCACTAAAGTTCTTTAGTTTATGGCAAAAAGTGGAAATAATATCAGGGGTGCAGGTTGAAAATAGGGATAAAATCTAAAAAAATTGTCAATAAAGATTTTACACGTCATATGAGTCCGATATGTGATGAGGTATCTGAATTAATAAATTGCTTGATGACCAGCAGAAGGATTAGAATAATTTAAAAAAGTTATTTAAATATCTAATAAAAAATAATTATTTAGAAATGATATGTTGACATTGAGTTTACATATCCTAAAATAAGCATATGCTTATATGTAAAATGTATTTATATCCATAGCTATTTAATAAAAATGAAAAATAAAAAAATAAATATTTTAGACAACTTTCAACTAGATGTGGATAGTAGTATTCCTTATTATTATCAATTGAAGCAATTTATGATAGAAAAAATTGAATCCGGGGAGTGGGAACCTTCCCAGATGCTTCCATACGAAAAACAACTTTGCCTGCACTTTAATGTAAGCCGGGCAGTCATAAGACAGACTTTACGGGAGTTGAATAATGAGGGATTTATCTTCACAAGAAAAGGTAAAGGTACTTTTATTGCCGAACCACAAATAAATGAGGATATTAATCAAAACCTTATAGGATTTTATGAGACCTGGACCTCATTAGGATATAAAGTGGCAAATACTATTCTGGAGTTAAGAAAGGTAAAACCATCAAAAAAAGTTACTGATAATCTGAAGCTGAAGAGTAATAAAGAAGTGATATTATTAAAAAGATTAAGCAGATTGGATGATAAACCCTATTCCATTAGCACAAATTATGTTCCTTATGAAAGGCTTGAAGGTATATTGAACGAGGATTTTACATCTAGTGGTTTATATACAATACTTGAACAAAAATACAATATGGAACTAATCTATGGAGAAAGTACGATAGAAATTGTAACAGCAACCAAAGAAGAAGCTGAATTATTAAATGTTAAAATGGATGCTCCACTATTCTTCTTGGAGGGAATAAGTTTTTTGAAAAATGAAAAGCCTTTAGTGTTTTACCAGACAAGCCACATTGGGGAAAATAGCAAGATTAGAGTTCAGTTAAAAAAAAGTAAAAAATATCAAAACAAGACAAAAGTAATCAAATAATCTTTCTGATCCAGCCCTTTAAGTGTTTTAAGAGTTATATCCAAGAATAAATAAAAAATGTTTTTATTGACTAGATTATTTTTTTCATATATCATCATATAATAATATGTTATATAAGTATCATATACTATCACATAATGGGAAGTAAATGTCATTCTTATAAATATATTTCAAGGTTTAATCTATGAATTCTGAAGAAAGAGTCTTAAACGCACTACAGAGAAGAGAAGTTGATAGGATTCCTACTTTTGAATGGTCAATAGACAAAAAAGTTATAGAAAATATATCCCCTGGAAGCACCATCGACGATTTCATATATAAAATGGAAATAGATGCTGCTATTGTAGAACTTGATTACAAGAAAGAAGAAATAGAACCTGGTATTTTTAGGGATGAGTGGGGTAATAAAATTGAGTATTCTGAAGAATTTCACTCATTATCTATTGAAGGTTGTATAAGAACAAATAAAGATTTTGATAAATATTCTCCTCCTGACCCCCTGGTTCCCTATAGGTTTGACCCATTTGAAAAAGCAAAGACCTACCATGCGGGTAAAAAAGCAATTATTATTCGATTAAATGATGTTTTATCAATACCAAGGAATTTATTAGGCTATGAGAATCTTTTTATGAACATAGCTTCAAATCCTACACTCGTAAAAAATCTTGTTGAATTATCGGTAGATTACAATTTGATGCTTGCAAAGGAAGCAGTTAAACGTGGAGCAAGGATTATTTTTACCGGAGATGATTATGCCTATAAAAAAGGCTTATTAATATCTCCCCAAGCTTTCAATGATATTTTCTATCCAGGTTTTAAGAAAGTAATAAAGGGTTTTAAAGAATTAGGTCTTTTGGTGATTAAACATACTGATGGTGATATTTGGTCAATTATTGACAAGTTGGTTGATTCAGGTATAGATTGTCTTGATCCAATAGAGCCTACTTCTAATATGAGCATTTCGAAAATAAAGAAAAAATATGGCGATAGGATTGCAATTAAGGGTAATGTAGATTGTGCTGAGGTTTTAACCTTTGGAACTGACAAAGAAGTAATAGAAGAAACAAAGAGATGTATAAGCGAGGGAACACCTGGCTACGGTTATATATTATCATCTAGCAATACTATTCATTCTGGAGTAAAACCAGAAAACTATATTGCCATGCTAGAAACATTATTCGAGTTTGGGAAATATCCGGTGTATGCTGAATCTTTACTATAAATTTAAAATTGTTATTTAAAATAAAAAGAAGGGAGGATTTATAATAAATAATTGAGACTTGTTTTTTAAAATAGGCTGACCGCACATTTTCAAAACAAATCTCCAGAAAGTTTAATCAGAAAAACAGAAAAAATCAAAAGGAGGGAAAAATGAAAAAAATATTATCAATAGTGATAGTAATGTTGTTCATTGTAGCTATTACAGTTGTAGGAACAGCATGTAAACCAGCCGCAGTAGAGACTACTGAAGCAGAAACCCAGACTGAAGCTGAGGAAACAACAGCTGCAGTTACTGAAGAAGAAGATGAGGAAGAGGCAGTAGTAGTGGCAGAAGAAGAGCAGCTTTATGTTGAAGTAAGTGCTCTTAACAGTCTTGAATACTTCTTTGATCACAAGCTCGGTATGGAATTGGTAGGTAAGGAACTAGGAGTTACTACCGAATATACTGGTCCTGCTGATTATGACATGAATGCAGTTATAGCAGCTATGGAAATTGCTGTAGCAAAAGGTGCTCTAGGTATTGTGCTTGTTGGTTGGGAAGAATCACTGAACGGTACCATTCAGTCAGTCCAGGAACAGGGAGTACCAGTAGTATGTGTTGATGCAGACCTTCCAAATTCCGGAAGAGTTGCTTTTGTAGGTACATCAAATTTTGATGCTGGTGTTCAGATAGGTAATTGGATGAAAGACCAGCTTGGTGGACAGGGTAAAGTAGCAACAATCGGTATGCCTACCTTATCTAATATCAATGCAAGGTTAGATGGAATTGAATCAGTCTTTGAAGGTACTGATATTGAATTAGTAGAAAAAGGTGATAGCAAGACTGATGCAATTGGATCAGCTCAGACAGCAAGAGATCTACTTACTAAATATCCAGATCTTGATGCTCTTATGGGTATAGATTCACACTCAGGACTTGGTATTGGTACTGCAATAAGAGAAGCCGATAAAATTGGCGAAGTGCTTGCAACAGGTTGGGATAGAGACAATTCTCTACTCGAACTAATTGCTGATGGTGTTGTGACAGCAACAGTTGTACAGAGAACCGCATTAATGCCTTATTATGCAACACTGATACTCTGGCAGATGAATAATACAGATGTATATCTGACATCATCTATTGCAGCTGATCTAGAAAATAACATATTAAATATTCCGACAAATATCGATACAGGAATATTTATTGTTGAAAAAGATCGAGCAGCAATTTTCCAGAGGTAAAAAACTCATAGAAATAACCGGTCCTTTTGTTATATAATCAAGTTTATAAATCATAGCAAAGGACCGGTTATAAATTTTGAAACTTTAAATTTTTCACTAGATTATTACTGGAGATTTGATGAGCAATACAGTCTTGGAAGTCGAAAACATAACAAAAACATTTCCTGGTGTTAAAGCCCTGGACAATGTTGATTTTAGGCTAAAAAAAGGCAGTGTTCATGCACTTGTTGGGGAAAATGGTGCAGGCAAAAGTACATTGATGATGATATTGGGAGGAGTCTATAAACCAGATTCTGGAAAAATAATACTAGGAGGAAAAGAAATTTCTTTTGATTCTCCTTTTGATGCAAACAAAAACGGAATAAGTGTTGTATATCAGGAATTAAGCTTGGTTCCGGAATTGAGTATTGCAGAGAACATCTATGCATGTCGCCAACCTATTAATAAAGTAGATTTTATAAACTGGCGAAAATTATTTAAACAAACCACTGATTTACTTAAAAAGTTTGAAATGGAAAACCTGGACCCCAGGACTTTAGTTGAAAGCTTATCAATGGCTAAAAAACAGGTTGTAGAGATATTAAAAGCCCTTTCAGTCAATCCTAAGATCCTTATACTTGATGAGCCCACATCATCACTTACCGAAATTGAAACTATGGAATTATTTGACAATATAAATAAACTTAAAAAGACAGGTATTTCAATTATATATATTTCCCATCATCTTTCTGAGCTTTTCGAGATTGCAGATGTAGTTACCGTGCTTAGAGACGGAAAAAAGATAGTAGATAAAGATGTCAAGGGTATTGACGAAGATTTTCTTGTTAAAAATATGACCGGTAGGACAATCGGAAATATTTATGGAGAAAGAAAAAAAGAAGAAAAAATCGGGGAAACTCTTTTTGAGACTAAAAATTTGACCAGAGAGGGTTTTTTTAAAGATGTTTCTATCTCTGTTAAACGTGGAGAAATTGTTGGTTTTGCCGGACTGGTAGGAGCTGGAAGAACTGAGCTCGGTAGAGCTATTTTTGGAGTTGATCCTATTACATCAGGAGAAATGTTTTTTAAAGAAAAGAAAATTCGTTTCAAAAATGCAAACCAGGCTATTAAATCGGGAGTAGGTTATTTGACAGAAGACCGGAAAGAACAAGGATTATATCTTAATTTTGATATTTCTGAAAACCTGGCCGCAAATCATTTAAATGATTTTACATCAAGTGCGGGATTTCTAAAGAGAAAAAAAATAAATAATTTTGCAATAGCAAATGTTGACAAATTTAATATAACAACTCCTGGCATTCACCAAGTCATTAATAATCTTTCAGGAGGAAATCAGCAGAAAGTACTTGTTTCTTCTTGGTTTGGGATAGACCCAGAATTTCTTATTGCAGATGAGCCGACACGGGGAGTGGATGTTGGTGCCAAAAGTGATATTTATAAATTTTTAAGAAAATTTGCTGCCTCTGGATTGGGTATTATGGTTATCTCCTCAGATCTTGAAGAAATAATGGGATTATGTGACCGGATTTATATAATGCGAGAAGGCAAGGTAGCGGGTGAACTTATGGGGAGAGAGATTTCCGAAGAAAAAATTATAAGCCTGGCGACAGGCGTTTCATCTAATAGTAGGGAAGGATTAAAAGTATGAGAGTCTTAACAAGATTAGCAAGACAAAGGGAATTTGTTGTTTTTTTGATAGTACTTGTAGTAATTATAGTAATGACAATTGTATCTCCTATTTTTTTAACCAAAGGAAATATGCTTGCTCTACTACTAAGTCTTTCTACAGACTCAATAATAGCAATTGGGATGGCGCTATTACTTGTCAGCGGTGCTTTTGACCTTTCTGTAGGCTCATTGCTTGGTTTTGTCGGAGTAATGGTGGCGATTATCTTAAAATCTGGAGTCCCGACAGTACCTGCAGTAATAATTGCGATAATTATTGGTTCAACTGTTGGGTTGTTTAATGGATTTATTGTAGCAAAATTGAAGATCAATGCTTTCATCACAACCCTTGCCACATTGAATATATTAAGAGGGATAACCTTTGCAATAACGAAGGGTAAGAATATTGCACTTCTTCCTGATTCTTTTAATGCAATAGGACAGACAAGGGTGGGAGGAGCACAATTACCCGTCTTTTATGCATTGATTCTGATAATAATCGGGGATATATTACTGAGGAATTCAAGATTTTTCAGACAAAGTTATTTTATTGGTGGTAATGAAAAAGCAGCCAGACTTTCAGGAATAAATGTGGACCGAGTACTGATCTTGAACTATGTAATCATTGCATTACTTACGTCTATTGCTGCAATAATATTTACATCCAGACTGGGTGCTGCTTCGACACAATCAGGAACAGGACTGGAATTAAGAGTCATAACTGCTGTTATTCTTGGCGGTGCAAGTCTTAAAGGTGGTAGCGGATCGATTCTGGGGGCATTTCTAGGGGTATTCCTCATGGCTTTGATCTATAACTCTCTTATTCTCCTAGGAGTTGATATTTATTGGCAGCAGTTTGTAGTAGGAACGGTTCTTATAATTGCAGTAATTATCGATACATTTGGCAGATCCGACAGGTTAAAGTTAAAGAGAACGCGTAAGGCTGTTTAATCACTCTATTAAATTTTATAATTAGGCAGGCTGTTTACAGATATTTTTAATAAATCCTGCGGTAAATGGAGAGAAATCAATGGAGAAAATTAAGATCGGCTTTATTCCTGCGCACAGAAATCTGATGGATGAAGAATATGCATTAACTACTAAAAAGCTATTTAAAAATAAACTTAAAGATAATAAAGATGTTGAACTAATCAGTCCTGATGAATCAATGACACAGGGAGGATTGGTCAGATGTCTTAATGATGTTAAAAAAGTCACTAGGCTTTTTAATGAAAATGAGATAGATTGTATAGTCCTCGGAGCCATTACATTTGGGGATGAAAGATCTGTTCTCGCAATTATCGAACAATTTTCCAAACTACCTATTTTCATCTTTACAACTGCTGAACCCGAAATCCCTGATGGTAGTTTTTTTAAATCTGCTGCAACATGCGGCTTTCTTCCGATTTCATTTGGTTTAAACCGTAGAGCAATAAAATTTACTTTTGGAGGAGTGGCAAAGCCCGAAGGAGACAAAGCTTTTGAAAATGAATTTAATAAATTTGTAAAGGTTGTATCAGGCATAAAGGGATTTCTTAATGCAAGAATAGGCATGATAGGTACAAGACCTAATGATTTTGAAGTCTGTGCCCCCAATGAAGCTCTAATGATAAGCAGGTATAACCAGAAGATAGAACATCTCAGCTTGCTCGATTTGAAAGCCAGAATGGAATCAATATCAAATAAAGATCCCGATGTATTGAAAATAATAAACGACATACAGTCTAATAGTTTATGCGATTATAATGAAAGAGGACTCTTAAAAGTAGCAAAACTAGAAGTCCAAATGATGAAATATATTAAAGACTTTGATCTTGACGCTTTAAGCATCCAGTGTTGGACATCGATTCAAGAACATGTTGGGGTTACACCATGTCTTACAAATAGCAGGGTAACAGACCTTGGATATCCTGTCTCATGTGAAGGTGATGTAAATAATCTCCTTGCCATGCTAATTCAGAAAAATATAACAATGGGGAGGCTTGCTCCTATGATGCTTGATATGCTTACTCTTCACCCAGAGAAAGAAGATCTAATGATGGCATGGCATTGTGGAAATGTACCTATTTCAAACAAGGACAAGAGTTCTATTGCCAAAGTAATGCCACAATGTCCATGGGAAGATGTTTACGGAAAAGAAAAAGCTGCTGCCTCAATTGAATTTATAATTAAAAGTGGCAAGGTGACAATTAATAGCATAGTAGAGCACAATGGGCGGTATAAAATACTTGATTTTGAAGGGACTATGGTAAAAAGTAAAGATAATATCAGGGGTGCGTGGTCGTGGATGCAGGTAGAGGATAGGGGTAAAATATATAAGGAAATGGTCAATGAAGGTTTTACCCACCATATGAGTGTAATACATGAAGATATTTCTGAAATTGTTGAAGAGTTCAGTAAATATGTTGATATAGAATTTATTAGGGCTGATAAATAATATTACATGAAGACATTTAAAGATCCTTCTTAAATGAAGGAGTATATATGAGTTTTATAAGAAAAACCATTTATCTTGTTCTTGTAATCATACTTTCTTCAGTTTTTATTCTTTTTTGCGGATGCAATATAAGTGAAATACAAGAGCACGAAAAGAAATTAGAAGAATGGAACAGCTATAAAGCGGAAACTAATATTGTAATAAATGAATTCAAAGAAGAGATAAAAGTCTTGGAGGACGTTTATGTCCGTTCGGTCCTATCCTATAATCCAGAAGCCGAAACAAAAGTGTTAAATGAAATAATGGAAAGTTATGAAGAATATATTACTTCATTAGCTGGAATAAACTTGCCAGAAGTTGCATTGGATCTTCATGGTATGCAAATAGAGGTTCTGGGTCTGGAAAAGGAAAAATGGGAAGGAATTTCAGAGAATTATAAGTTATATATTGAATATGATGAACAATTGGAACAGCAAATATCTGATTTATTAGAGAAAATAGAAAATGAATTTAAGAACATTAGGGAATCGCTTGAAGAGCTAACAGAAGAATGAGGATAAAAAATATAAGAGGAAACTTGCAGAATACAGATCCAGCAGGAATATGGTGTAATATCCAATAAATATAAAATAATCTTAAAAAGGAAAAGATCATGGGTAATGAAAATATAAAGATCGGTATAGTAACATTTGCTCACCCTCCAGTATACGGGACCACCAAGGAAAGAGAAGAAGACGCTCTCCAGGAATTTAATAATCTTTATGGAGTTCTTGAAGATCATGGGTATGAGTTGGTAAACCCCCTTGATAAGCTAAGAGAAGGAAAAGAACTTAAAACTTATGGGATAAGCACTCCAGAAGATCTTGATTTCTGTATTGAATATTTTAAAAACAATAGTGTTGATTGTCTTATAATTAATCTTTGCCAATGGACAAGAGTAGCTCTTGTAACAGTATTAATAAAAGAAATGGATACTCCTGTTGCCCTTCATGCCAGTACTGATAATCGCTGGGTCGGTGAGGTGACCGCAACTGCAGTTAGTGGAAGTGTTTTAGAAAAACCTTCTTCTAGAAACAGTCTTCTCTTGGAAAGATTCAGGGATTCAGAAAGAAGCGATTTAATTAAATGGATTAAAGGAGTAAGCGCCCTACTTCTAATGAAAAAGAGCAGACTGGTTTCATGGGGCGGCCAATATGGAGCAGATATCCCTTACACCAGAAGCGATCCTGCTGCACTTGAAAACATGTTTGTCAAAGAGATTATGGCAGAACAGGAAATTTGTTTAATTAAAAAAGCTAAAAAAATATTGAAAGATGAACCGGGTAGGATCACTAGTTTCATAAAATGGTTGGAAAGCAATAATGTAAAAATTAGATTTGACAATAAAATGCTCACTGAAGATTCTCTAGGATTTCAGATAGCGCAGTATTTTGCAGCTAGAGATAGATTGAAAGAATTAAAGGGTGAAAATATATCTGGTGTCTCTATAAAATGTCATTTTGAGATATCCACTGAATGTGTGGGATGTACTGAGTGTCTGATCGCTGGTTTTCTCCCGTTTGGTACAGATAGTGAAGGAAATCAGAAAGCAGTACCAGTAGCCTGTGAAGGGGATCTAAATGGATTGGTAAGTGCAGTTATGTTAAAGACAATGAATCCTGAGATCCCGCCACTTTTTGGTGATATGATCACCTATAAGAATGAATATATCTTGCTAAGAAACTGTGGTTCAGCTTCAGTTTACTGGGCGGGAAGATCAAATAATGCGAGAAATACATTGAGTAAGGTAAGTTTATTACCAAATATGCATGGTAAGTCAGGCTGTGCGGTCTATTTTGATACTCCAAAAGGAGATGAGATAACTTTTGCCAGATTATTTAGAGCAAATAGTCAATATTATATGTATTTAGGTCTAGGGAAAGTTTATGAGAAAAAGGTTGAGAATAAATTGGGAATAACATGGCCACATACAAGAATATCCTTTAACTCGGATCATTATTTGATCTATAAAACAAGCCCCTGCAATCATGGCTGCATTACCGAAGGCGATCTTACTGAAGAGATAGAGATATTTTGTAAATATGCAGGTGTCAAGGTAGTCCGTTGTGATAGCGATTCTAGCATGAAAGGTTTTCTTAAAGAGATCAGCAGTCCGTAAATAGTATTATAAGCTTTGTGGATTGGCCAAAAACAATATGATTATAACCTAATATATCATAGAAAGTGAAGGCAAAAATGGGGAAGATACAAACAGTTTATGGTGAGCCGAGCTATACTTTAAAAAGTGATAAAGTAGAAGTTTATATTAGTATTCAAGGAGGCCATCTCACAGCTTCTTTCAAAGATGAAGGGAAAAACTATGAGCCATTTTTTATTCCCCACTGGTGGAATCAAGTCAAAAATCCGGAAGAGCAGCAAATAGTAAATATACTAAGAGGTGATTTTTTCTGTTTTCCATTTGGAGCAAATGTAGGATCTTATAAAGGAAAAGAATATTTTGTTCATGGAAACACTGCAAATAAAAATTGGGAAATCTTCTCTCTTAAAGAAAGTAAAGATTTAAAAGAAATTGTCTTAACTACTGAGCTAGATTATGATGATGGATTTGTTGATAAGGTAATAAGCATAAATGATACGGATCCAGTTATTTACAGCAAGAATATAATAAGGGATTTTGAAGGAAGAGTTCCACTTGGAAATCATCCGACACTTAAGTTTCCTAATATAGAAGGAGCTGGAATAATAGATATGAGCGAACCTTTAACCGGCTTTACAGCTCCTGAACTAATAGAGGATCCAAGTGGTGGCGGTTATTCACATCTTAAACCAGGATTTGAGATAAAAGATAGAAAGAATGTATCACTTATTGATGGAAGCAATATTGACCTGACGAGATTTCCTGGTCCAAAAGGCTTTGATGATATACATATGTTTGTAAATGATGATTCAAAAGAATTTTGTTTTTCATCAGTCACTGTTCCAGAGGAAGGTTACCTATATTTTCAACTAAAAGATCCAAAAATATTAAAATTCACAATGCTATGGATGGCAAATTGTGGAAGACATTTTCCGCCATGGAATGGAAAGACTACCTGTCTTGGCCTTGAAGAGATCACCGGTTATTTTCATTATGGTATTAAGGAAAGTCTGGAAAAGAACCCGATTCTCGAAAAAGGTTTTAAAACTTATGTAGAAATTAGTGAAAAAGATCCTTTTGGCAGTAATCTTATAATGGGATTAATTCCGGTTGGTAAAGATTTTAAAGGTGTAAAAGATATTATAAAGAAGGATTCTGAAAATATAACTATAATCGGTAAAGATGATCAAAAGATGGTAGTGCCATGTAAGGTAGGTTTCCTTAGAAATTAACTATAAATAGATCATGTTTAAGCTTCCAGTATGGGTTAGATCAATTATATTATGATTAAGACCATACAAGATCATAATAATTTATCTCCTCTAATCCCCTAATATCTAAACTCATGCTGGATTAAAATTTTTAATAAACTTAATATATAACGAAACTTAAAAACTCAATAAAGTTCTCATTATATATTTTAACTTCTTTAAGCTCTTGAATATAATGGAGTTATCAATATTCACTATAGGAATTTCTAGGAAATGAATAATATAGTAATAATTCGATGGAAAAAACCTTTTAAGATTCTATTTAGATACCTCCTTATTTTATTAATATTTATCCCTATTATCTCAATTACCAATGGGTGCACGGCAAGTAGTATGGAATCTAGTGTAACTGAAACTAAA
>PVMS01043407.1_pt1 | contig 12512 bp, 9 predicted proteins | sample 1853461 | NCBI WGS metagenome assembly PVMS01 (sample SAMN08582032, study PRJNA380276) | Marine sediment metagenome, whole genome shotgun sequencing project. | isolation source: ocean sediment barecode stripped | collected 2017
GGTTCAGAAAGTAACAAGCAAGCTAACTCAACGCGCATTTGCCAGCCGCCTGAAAAAGTATTAATCTGATTATCTATTTCCTGCTTTTCGAATCCCAATCCATATAATACGGTTTCAACCTTTTTGTCTACTTTGTTTCCAGCATATGCTGTAAGCTTTTCATTTAAATGGCTTAATTCATCCAGCCAATCACCGTATTTATCATGTTCAAGATTTTTCTCATCAACAATTATTTTTTCAAGTTTTATCTTTCTATCTTCAAGCGACAGCAAATCATCAAAAACAGCTCTACACGCTTGCCTTACAGATCTGGATGTATCAATTTCCAGTTCCTGAGCTAAATACCCAATTGTAATTTCCGAAGATTTTGAAATGTTTCCTTCCAATGGTTTTTCATCGCCATTCAATATTTTTAATAAAGTTGATTTACCAGCTCCATTTTTTCCAACCAGTCCAATTTTTTCTTTAATGCCAATAAATAAAGAAACATGATCAAATAGAATCCGATCACCAAACGCAACAAAAAGATTATTTACTGATACCATTGAATTAAATTAACTGGCCAAAAAAAAGGCGCTAAAGCGCCTTTCAATATAATTAAAATAAGAGAAACATTAATAAGACCAAAGATCATGTTCCCAATTAAAAATTTCTTCTTTAATTCTTTCTGCTTCTAAAAGTGCATCCAATCCTTGGGCATATTCAGATATCATACGATCATAAGCATTTGCTTCCTTAATGATAAAACTATTAAAAATTCGTTTTGTAAACACATCATCAAAACTCAAGCGTTGAGCATCATTATTTGGATTGAATACCTCATAATTTACAAATACATACCTTGCTTCAGGATAATAGATCCAAAAAATAGGTTGATATCCAAGGAACATACCCTCTTCAGAATAAACTTCTTTCATAGGAGCAATTCCAATAATTCTTACTTGCATTGTAGAAGTTTGTTTATCGAAAAACCAAAACTCCTTTAACCTAAATTGTTTTATTTCAGATGATTCAAGTTCTGTTTCCTGAATCTTTTCAATGAATTCCCCAGTATCAGGATCCTCGACTGTTACAGTATCTATTTGAGTAAATATTTGTCTAAGCTCAGTTTGACTATAAGGAAAGTTAAATTCATCATCTTGTTTAGTAGGACCTGGATTATAGGCTGTTAACGATCCGTCAACTAAAATGGCCTGTCTAATTACATCAAATAAGCTCAACCTATCCTTAATTGGTTCAATAGGATAATATAAGGGATAATTAATCTTTTCCCTTAGATCTATGGTTCTCCATATCTCTTTGCTCCAAAGCACATCTGCTTCACGCAATGCTGGATAAGGAATTACTTTTTTGGTTCTAATATGCTCTTTAACATAAGCACCATCAAGAATAGTTTGACCAAAACCACTTGCTACAATTGTAATTATAAATCCGACAATTAGAATTAATTTACGCATAATCTTAAGTTTATATTACTTTAAGTGAAATTGGTGAAAGCTTTCGTATAGTTCCATCCTCACCTTTCGCTTTAATATTTTCGATTAGTACCATCTGACCTTTACGGGCTTTCTCAAACATCACTTTAATGTCTTTATTTACCCTATTTCCTCTTACAAGTTGATCTACTGGTGTACCATTAAAAATCATGGTAACTTTAAATTGAGTGATCTCGAATTTCATATCAAAATCAAAATCATCCAATTTTGCTATTATACCCATAGTAGCAGTTAACTCTGATTTCTTAACTCGGGAATCAACTGGTCGCTTACCTGCAAATGACGGCACAGGATCAGGAACTGTTTTAACCCGAAAAGAAGATCTCCCCATCGGCTTTACACTACCATCGGGAAGTTGAGCATTTACAGTAATTACTGCTTCTGTACCTTGTCTTACTCTAACCACCCAATCCTTTCCTGAACGAGAAATAGTACCGTTTGAAATTCTTGGTCTAAGATCTTCAGCAGAAACACCAGGTGCTGATATAGAAACCGGATTATCAACACCCTTATAAAATACATTCATTTTTGTGGGTGCTACCGTTAATGTTGGCAAAGCTACCTCGTAATTAACATCGTATGGGAATAATGTTGGAGAACCATCCGGAGCTTTAAATTCAATCATACCTTTATAGTAATAATCACCGGTACGATTTGCTGGGATTTTCACAAATCCACGACTACCAATAACTTGCACATCAGAAAGTTGGTCTTTCTGTAAAGGTGAAGAATCATTACTAGCAAACGATTGATTCGAAATATAAACTATCGGTTCTTGTGTTGGATCGTACGCTGCTAAAAATACTTCCGCTCTAAAAGTATCGCCACTAAAAACATATTGCGATTTTGGAATAACAACCGATGTTAATTGTGTGAATTTATACGAACTGGCATCTACTCTATTAAAAAGATAAGTAATAATATCAGATTCAGCATTTAAAACATCAGTCTGAATTTTAGATAATATTGTAATGGTAGCTGCAAGTGGAACATCATAAAAATTCAAAGATTCCCAGTTATTCATAAGGCCGGATGCATCTTTTCCACCTTGAAAATCAAAAGTTTTATATAAAGATCTATATATAACGTTATTGGTATCCACCGTAGGTTGACTAAGTATAATGTTTGCAAGTTGATCTCTAAAGTCTTCAAGCTTCAGCCTCAATCTCTTAGCCGAATACTCATTATCATCTCTTGGTCTAGCCGGATTTTCACCAATTAATATATTGGTTGGAACCATATAATTATCCTTTTGATCAACATATCTTAAAGACAATACGGTATCTCTCCCCAACTCATCTACACCAATGACTTCATTTTCGTCAAAATTTTCGGTTTTGGTAATTAACTCTGCTTTAATATTATCAATATGTGAAACCGCATCCTCGGTCAACTCTCTCACACGCACAGCCTCATTCCAATAAATACCTACTTTTTTATTATTCTCTTCAAAAGCTTTTTTAAATGCGACATATTTTTCAGCATTTTTCCCTCTAAAGTTGACTTTTGTTTTCTGTAACCCATCATTTACCACAACAAATGCATCAAGAATATCTTTCGATACATTCAACGCCAAAAGTGCGGTTAATACCAGATACATCATCCCGATCATCTTTTGCCGGGGGGTTTCCTTTGCTCCTGCCATGATTAGGTCGTTTTATACGTTACTACTTCCAGGATTCATTGCTGTGAGCATGTTCCCATAAACTTTATTCAGAGCTGCTAAACTTTTACTTAGCTCAGCTATATTTTCTTTGTACTGTCTGGTATCTTCGATTGAAGCATTTAAATTATGTAAAAGCTCATGTATGCCTTCCGAAAGTTGTGCATTTTGCTCAGCATGAGCTGATGAACCAGCTAGCTGAGTTTCGTAAGAAGTATTTAATTTCTCGAGATTTTCTGATAACCTTTGAAGTTGAACTCCGGTGTGTTCTCCTTGTTCACTTGAACTGGCAATTCCGGTTAATGAATCAGCTGCTTCTTTATAAGTTTGCGATAGATTATCAACTCTACCGGCTGCTGTTTTCACGCTTTCAACATATTCGCCTGTTGCCACCTGTGCATCACTGATATCACTAATTTTTTCTACCTGATCTGAAAATGATCTCAAACCATCTCCAAGACTCGAAATAAGTTCAGGATCGACTTTTGCTTCGACAAGCATCTCATCTAATTGCTGTGAAACCGAAACATCAATCAATGCTCCCTCTTCACCTGCAATTTCATCCACTCTTCCGGTTCTCAATTGTGGATAAACCAAAGACCAATCTGGTTCTTCGTGTAATGGTTCAAATGCCGAAAAGAAGAAAATGAATGCTTCGGTACCCAAACCTGCAATAAGCATAGGTCCTGCTCCAGGATAATGCTGAATTTTAAATAGCGCTCCAATTATGACAACAGAAGCTCCCCATCCGTAGAGCCTAGCCATAAATTTTTTCCAACTTTTACTACCTGGTTTCATCATAATTTCAAAGAATAATTAATTAAGGATTTCGATTAGTGTAGTGATTTTTTAATAAATATTTAGTTATAGCGGTCGTTATCTGCTTTTCCTCGACCAAGATAACTCATAACAGAACGTAGCCCAATATAAGATTTAGCTGTGTCCTGGTATTCGTAAGTCCGCGTACCAACTTGTAGATAAAACTCCACATCCTTCCACGATCCACCTCTAATCACTTTTCGTTTCAGAGCAGGAGGATCATTTTCCATAGCATGGTAAGTATAATCGGGGTTCATATCATGGAAAAATTCATAATTAGATTCATCATATGCAGTTGAAGTCCATTCTGCTACATTTCCAGACATATTATATAATCCGTAATCATTTGGATTATAAGAATAAATCGGTACTGTATAAAATCCATCATCATCAACATAATCTCCACGCATAACTTTAAAATTAGCCAACGGACAACCTTGTTTATTTCTAATATAAGGTCCTCCCCATGGGAAAGGAGATAATTCTAGGCCGCCTCTTGCAGCATACTCCCATTCAGTTTCTGTAGGAAGACGAAAACGATTAACATACACATCTCCTGATCTTTTTTGCTGATTATCTATCAATTGTGAACGCCACACATTAAATGCTTTGGCTTGCTGCCAGGTTACACCAACTACTGGATAATCATCAAAAGCAGGATGCCAGAAATACATTTCGGTCATCGGTTCATTAAATGCATAAGTAAAATCCTGAACCCAACACAAAGTATCTGGATAAACATTTATAATCTCTTTAATAACAAATTGAGACCTGTCAACATGACCCTTAATAGAATTATTATGTCCTAAAACATTCGTATAAGAAAGATCTAAATCCTTATTTTCTTTTGAAGAAGCAGCTTGAAGGTTGACCCAATAATATTCAAATTTTAATTTCCTGGTATCAATTTCCTTTCTACGATAAAATCTCTCATGTTCAGGAAGGTACATATCTATAAGTTCTTCTCTCACTTCTGGCTCAGCCCATTCAATTTGCTCATCCCAATTAATAACTGGTGGATCGATGTCTTCACCATACTCATCAACCTCGATAATATGTTCGCCAATACCCGCTTCACCCAAAACAGTATGAGCTATAGAATCTCTAACCCAAAATATAAACTGTCTGTATTCATTATTGGATATTTCTTCACGATCGATATAAAACGAACCAACAGTTACTGTTCGTGGTCTGCTATCATGTAAAAAAGGTACACTTCGGTCTCCAGGTCCCATTGTAAAACTTCCAAAATGAATGTAATTCATTCCAAAAGGATCAGTTTGAAAGTGTGCCGGCCTAGATTGTACGCCCACTAATTCACCGCGGCTACCATTATAGCAACCTCCGAGAATAATACTCGTCATAATAAGGATAAATATATTTTTCATCTGCGCCATTTTTGGGTATGATGGATTCATTAAGTTAATATTTATAAGGTGTACTTAATCAAATTAAAATAGTTACAATTAATATCTATAAAAATCTAACGTTTTTGTATTTTGTCTAACTTAACGGTTTTTCAAGACTTATATTTTAATTAACAAAAATCTCATGTGAACCACTGCTGTAATTTTTAATTTCTGATGTTGTAACATCATAAGAATATCCTAATCTGACCTCACCTTTTCCAACAGGTAATTGAATTCCTGCCATGGGTGCAACAGCATCCTCGAATCGGTATGTAACTCCAATCCAAACTACGTTATTCCACATTGCCATTAAATTTGCATCGAACTGAGTCGATATAAAATCAGTCTTAACTAAAACATTAGGTATTAATTTAAACTCATCACCTAGGATAAAGTCATATCCAGCTTCGAAAAAATAATGCTGAGTAAGAGCAATATTCAAATTATCAAGTTTACCACCAGAAAGATGAGTAATAGATAATCCCACATATAGTTGTTCAGATCTTAATACCAAACCAAAACTAGCATCAAATGCAGTACTACTTTCACCACTAATAGGTATTGCTGTGTCATTATCAATATCATCACGAGCAATCCAATCGGTTCCCAATTTTGAATTATATATTCCTAAAGCAACTCCCATTCCAAGCTTATAACCACTTCCTACTTTTAACTGATAATTATATGAAAGCAAACCGTTTAAAGTATTTTGTTGTCCAATTTCATCGAAATACAATGAAAGACCTACACCACTATTTATCGAGAATATTGGAGATGAAATATTTAACAATCCGGTTTTGGGTGCACCATCAAAACCTGACCATTGATTTCTATAAAAAGCTGTAACGTTTAATACCCCATCAATTCCAGCTGCAGCTGGATTATAAGAAACACGATCAAACATAAACATGGTAAATTGAGGATCTTGCTGAGCATTTACAAAGCTCCCAAGAATTACAAAGTACGTTAGTATTACTGCATTTCTCATTAAATAGGGTTTAATTTTCTTTTTGTTATTAATGTTGCTAAAATTAGGTAAAAAAATAAAATACCAAAATTTCTAAGCGACAGACTTCTATCATTTCATTGTTCAAATCAATTTTTGATAGGTTTGCCACCATATATCAGGCATTTCTCCACTCGATGCTAATTGATAATCCTCATAACTACACGGTACAATCAAATGTCGATAATATCGTGCTTCTTTTCCATCAGAGTAAGGAATTTCAACCCACCACCTATCGCTTTTTTGACTTTTATAAAATATTAATTCGTGTTCACTGTCATTTAGTTGAATATTATACTTTAAATAATTTTTTAAGTTGGTTTTTGGGTAATCTTCTTTTCGATTAGCATATCCTTCAACAAAATACCAAATCATTTGTGATACAAGTTGTGCTCCGATAGATTTCGTATCATTATTAAAACCATATAAACCTATTGAACTTAATTTATCGCTCAATCCGGCATACCACATAATTTGACATGCCTGTTCTCCATCTAATCCATTTGGCATAGGCAAAATATTCCCAGGCAAATAATATGATTTAATTGATTTTAAATCGAAACTAACTAAATCAGCATTTCTGATCAAAGGTTCTGAAAATTTTACATACTGACTTAATTCACCAAGCCGTAAAGCCTCAAAAAACATTTTACTGATTAAGCGAAGTTTCTTTTCCGAATTAAAATATGCCTGATGTCCCAGATTTGAATAGTTAAATAAAAAATTTGGCTGATGAGAAATAATACTCGAAATATAATTTCCGGAATTCATATCATCCTTAACTTCCCCAATATCAATCTTATAATCTATTGTAACCAGATTTACCAATTGTTCGAGGGATTCATACCCTTTATATTGTGCAAAAGTAAGATCCTGACTTCCTCCAATTACGATAGGTAAAATATCCCGTTTCACTAGTTCCTTTACAACCGTTTCAAGTGCAAAATAGGTGTCTTTTAATTCACTTCCCGGTAATATATCCCCTAAATCAACCACAGTCGGAAAATTCTCAAACCATTCTAAATGACCTAAGTATTTACGAATTGAGTCAATATCTTCGGGATTATCTGTTGAATCGAATTCACTGCCACGAACTTCTTTTACACCTATGATCGCAATTTTAACCTTTGCCAGATCAGGTATTTTCTCTTTGTAAATTTCTACATGGTCTTTCCACTGTGTCCCTTCATCCGACGAACCCCAGGAATCAGAGCTTATTGGAGATAAATAAATATCTAAATCCTTCATTTTTTTCTTTTCGACTTTTTAGCGGGGCTTTCTCCAATTATTTTAATACAATCGCTGTAAGTTAAGTCTTCTGGTACAGAATTTTTAGGTATTCGGTAATTTTTTCTTCCTTGTTTAATATAAGGACCATATTTTCCATTTAAAACCTGAAGTTCTTCATCTTCTTCAAATGATTTTATTATTCGTTTTTTATCCTGGGTTACTTTTTCTTGATATAACTTTAGTGCAGTTTCTAAATTAATTTCTTCAGCTGTATGGCCACTTTCCTCTGGAATGGAAACAAATGTTTTTCCAACCTTAACATAGGGCCCAAAGCGACCAATCGAAGCCAATACTTCAGTACCTTCAAACTCACCGAGCTTTCGCGGTAATTTAAATAAGTCCATTGCTTCTTCAAACGTAATGTCTTGAATAGTTTGTCCATTTCTTAGCGATGCAAATTTTGGTTTGTCTTCATCTGATGTATCCCCAATCTGGATCATTGGTCCAAATCTACCAATACGAGCAATTACCGGTTTCCCAGTTTCAGGGTCTACACCAAGTTCACGTTGTCCAGTAGCCTTTTCAGAATTTTCAAGAGTATCTTCTATATCTATATGAAATGGTTTATAAAAATCGCCTATCATATCTGACCAAACCACTTTACCTCCTGCAATTTCATCAAAGTGTTCTTCAATCCCTGCGGTAAAATTATAATCAAGTATACGATTGAAATATTTCACCAAAAAATCGTTCACTACAATGCCAATATCAGTAGGAAATAGTTTGTTTTTCTCTGTACCAACCGTTTCAATTTTATCCATCCATTTTACACTTCCGTTTTCTAATTCACCTAAACGGTAACTTTGCTTAGAACCTTCAGTACTTTTTTTCTCTACATAACCTCTTTTTTGTATCGTAGAAATTGTAGGTGCGTAGGTCGAAGGTCGGCCAATTCCGAGATCTTCCATTTTCCTGACCAAACTTGCTTCGTTATACCTTGGAGGGTTTTTTGAAAATCGCTCAATCGCAGTTATTTTATTTGCATTTACAACATCTGAACTTTTTAGTGCAGGCAATCTTCCTTTAGATTCTTCATCTTCATCATCTTTACCTTCGAGATAGAGTTTTAAAAACCCATCAAAAATTAATACCTCACCTTTTGCTACAAATAAATGTTCGTATTTATCGCCTTTAATTTTTACAGTAGTCCTTTCTAACTTAGCATCGGCCATTTGTGACGCAACAGCTCTTTTCCATATAAGACTATATAATCGAATTACCTGCTGGTCGTCGAAACTTATGTTTTGCTTATTTAAATCCACTGGTCGAATGGCTTCGTGAGCCTCTTGAGCACCTTTAGATTTAGTTGAGTATCTTCTTGGATTAGAATAAGATTCACCATAGGTAGATGTAATCATATTCTTTGCCTGCTCTATTGCTTGTTCCGACATGTTAACCGAATCGGTACGCATATAGGTGATATTTCCCGATTCATACAATTTTTGTGCAAGCATCATGGTTTGGGCAACAGAATATCCTAATTTTCGAGATGCTTCCTGTTGCAATGTTGAAGTTGTAAAAGGTGCAACAGGCGATTTTTTAGCAGGCTTACTTTCTACATCAGATATAATAAAAGAACTACCAATACCATTTCTGAGCAATTCGTCTGCAGATTCAAAATCTGCTGGTTTACGGGAATATTCAGCTGAAAAATTCTCGTTATTTAAAGTTCGAAAATCTGCAAGTATCCGAAACGATGAAATTGATTTAAATTCTCGAACCTCTTTTTCGCGTTCAACAATTATTCTTACAGCAACCGATTGTACTCTTCCTGCCGAAAGAGAAGGTTTCACCTTACGCCAAAGAATTGGAGATAATTCATAACCAACCAAACGATCTAAAACACGACGGGCTTGTTGAGCATTAACTACATCAATATCTATAGCTCGAGGGTTTTTAATGGCTTCTAAAATGGCAGACTTAGTTATTTCGTGAAAAACAATTCGCTTGGTCTTTTCTGCAGGTAACTCTAAAGCTTCTGATAAATGCCACGAAATTGCTTCTCCTTCCCGATCCTCATCAGTTGCCAGCCAAACGGTTTCGGCTTTATCAGAAAGTTTTTTTAACTCTTGAACCAACTTCTTTTTGTCCTTTGGAACAATATATTCCGGCTTAAAGGAATTCTCAATATCAATTGATATATTTTTTTTTTGGTAAATCCCTGACATGACCAAAACTCGATTTTACAATAAATTCTTTTCCCAGGTATCCCTCTATTGTTTTGGCTTTAGCCGGAGATTCAACAATTACAAGATTTTTTGCCATAATTAACTTCTTTAAACCATATTTTCGGGGGTCAAACATAATACTTTTCAGATATTGATGAATTAAAATTTCATACTCTCTATCATTATTTATTTGATATTAATCTAATAAATGACAATTTGTCACATCGTTTTTTTAGTTTTGCAGCAGATTAAAAAATTGAAATGCGTTATAAAGGAAACAAGGTCATTGAAGAGGGCAAACAGGGTGAAGCAACCTTGGTAAATGCAACAACCACACTGGAAAATACAAAGAAACTTTATATTGAGAGTTATGGATGTCAGATGAATTTTTCTGATAGTGAAATAGTTGCTTCAATATTAATAAATGACGGATATGCCACCGTTGCCGATTATAAAGAAGCAGATGTAATTTTGGTAAATACCTGCTCAATAAGAGATAATGCAGAACAAAGAGTACTCAACCGATTGCGAAATTTTCAGGGTCTTAAGAAAAAAAAGCCAGACCTTATAGTTGGTATGTTAGGATGTATGGCTGAAAGGTTGAAACATGAACTTGTTGAAAAAAAGAAAGTACTGGATCTTGTTGCAGGACCAGATGCATACCGAGACCTTCCAAAATTATTACAAACCGTTGAAAGTGGACAAAAAGCTGTAAATGTTCTTTTATCACGTGAAGAAACCTATGCTGATATAAGCCCTGTACGATTGGATGCCAATGGCGTTTCTGCATTTATATCTATTATGAGAGGGTGCGATAACATGTGTTCGTTTTGTGTAGTTCCTTTTACAAGAGGTCGTGAACGAAGTCGTGATCCCGAGTCGATTGTTAATGAAGCAAAAGATTTAATTGAAAATGGATATCGTGAAGTTACATTACTCGGACAAAATGTAGATTCCTATAAATGGAACATTACAGCCAAAGGAGAAATAATAAATGCAGAAGAACCGGTTGTTAAATTTGCTGAACTTCTTGAGAAAGTAGCCATGGTGTCACCTGATCTTCGAATAAGGTATTCAACATCACATCCTAAGGATCTTACAAATGATGTATTGGAAACCATGGCTAAATATGAAAACATATGTGACTATATTCATTTACCGGTACAGGCTGGGAGCAATGAAATTTTACAAAAAATGAACAGGGGCTACACAACTGAATGGTATTTAGAAAGAATTTCAGCTATCAAGCGTTATATTCCCGAATGTGCGATTTCTACGGACGTAATTATTGGTTTTTGCGGCGAAACCGATGAACAATATACCGAAACTGTAGATTTAATGAAAAATGTAAAATTTGATTTTGCATATATGTTTAAGTATTCTGAAAGACCAAAAACATTGGCCGAAAGAAACTATTCTGATGACGTTCCTGAAGAAATTAAAGCAAGTAGATTACAAGCAATTATAGACATGCAGCTCGAACATTCACATTTGAGCAATAAAAAGATGCTTGGAAAAACCTGTAAAGTACTAATTGAGGGCATCTCGAAACGATCTGAAGAAAAACTTTTCGGTCGGAACTCCCAAAATTCTGTTGTCATTTTCGATAGAGACGATTTAAAAAAAGGTGAGTATATTGATGTGTTGATTGATGATTGTACTTCAGCAACACTTTTTGGAAAAGTAACCCATAAATACACAAAGAGGTGAAAAATATCCAACCTATAAAAATGCGCTTTGGCATAATTGGTAATTCACCATTGTTGAATTATGCTATCGATACGGCCATGCAAGTTGCGCCTACAGATGTGTCGGTATTAATTACAGGTGAAAGCGGCACCGGGAAAGAAGCTATGCCGCAAATAATTCATTTTAAAAGTGCTAGAAAGCACAACGAATATATTGCGGTGAATTGTGGTGCGATTCCAGAGGGCACAATTGATTCTGAACTATTTGGACATGAAAAAGGTTCGTTTACAGGGGCACATGAATCCCGTAAAGGATATTTTGAGGTTGCAAATAAGGGAACCATTTTTTTAGATGAAGTTGCTGAGCTACCTCTCTCTACTCAGGTGCGACTTTTAAGGGTACTTGAAACCGGGGAATTTATGAAGGTGGGTTCGTCAAAAACCCAAAAGACCGATGTCCGCATTATTGCTGCTACAAACGTTGATGTTCATCAAGCCATTAAAAAGGGGAAATTTAGAGAAGACCTGTACTTTAGGTTAAACACAGTGCCTATTAATATGCCCCCTCTTAGAGACAGGAAAGACGATATTCATTTATTATTTAGAAAGTTTGCCGCTGATTTTGCTGAAAAATACCGAATGCCTGTAATTAAACTTTCCCCGGATGCTGTTGATCTTTTAGAAGCCTTCCGTTGGCCGGGAAACATCAGACAGTTAAAGAATATGGCTGAGCAAATATCGATCATTGAAAAAAACAGATTTATCGATCGTGAAATTTTACTCAAATATCTACCCGGTTATTCTCAAAATCAATATCCAATGGTTATTGCTAAAGAAGAGAATGCTGATGATACAGAAAAACAATTATTATATAAAGTGCTTTTTGAATTAAGAAATGATTTTAACGATCTTAAAGAATTGATATTTGGTATCTTGAAAAACAATTCCGGAAAAATTGAATTGTCCGATAACA
>PVMS01059251.1_pt1 | contig 12511 bp, 11 predicted proteins | sample 1853461 | NCBI WGS metagenome assembly PVMS01 (sample SAMN08582032, study PRJNA380276) | Marine sediment metagenome, whole genome shotgun sequencing project. | isolation source: ocean sediment barecode stripped | collected 2017
AAGAGCGGCATTCCCGATGCCAGCCTGCGCAAACCCGGGCCTCTCAACGCCGAGGAATGGAAGGTCATGGAGCAGCACCCTGAGCTGGAGTTCATCAGACCTTGCACGATCTGTCCCCACATGAAGAAGATTACCTTGGCGAACACGCTGGCATCGTTGCAGAACCTCCAGTTTGAGGTGCACGTGCCGGAGGAGGTCCGCGTACCGGCGCTCCGCGCGGTCGAGCGAATGCTGGAGTCGGCCGCGAAGACTGACCTCCCTCTCGAGGGATCGACGGAAAAGACAGGCGGAAACTGTGGCCCAACCCGGCAATGCTGCGCGAGCTCTGCTCGCCGCCACGCTCATAGTGTGCGCGGTCGGACCCATGACTGCGCAGGATCATTCGCAGGCGGATCTCACCGAACCCCATCGTCCTGCCCGGATCGCGATCACCATCGACGATCTGCCCTGGAACGGGCTGGCGCCCGGAGGCGCCGAGACGGCGACCGCGAATCTGCTCGCCACGCTCGTCGAGCATGACGTGACGGCAACCGGGTTCGTCGTATGCGATCAGATCGGGTCCCGAGAGAACGTCCTCGAGCAGTGGCTGGATGCGGGAATGGAGCTCGGCAATCACTCCGCCACGCACCGCGACATCAACAACACGGATCTCGATACGTGGCTGGGGGACGTGCGCAGCTGCGCAGCCAGATTGTACGAGATCACCGGCAAGGCGGGCGGATTCTTCCGCTACCCGCTGCTCCACCAGGGCTCGACCCGCGCGGTGCGAGACTCGGTCGTCCGCGCCCTGGTCGCCTGGGGCTACCGCACGGCGCACGTCACGGTGGACAACTCCGAGTGGGTGCTCGCACAGGCATACGGTAGCGCGATCGAGGCAGGCGACGCTCAGCTGCAGAACGAGATCGCGGCCGCATACGTCAGGCACATGATCGACGCTGTCAGGCATTTTCGGCAGTTCGCCCACGACAGGTACGGCCGCGAGGTGGACCAGGTCCTGCTGCTGCACGCCAACGTCCTCGCTGCCGACCACCTCGGCTTCGTGCTCGACATGCTGGCAGAGGGCGGCTTCGAGTTCATCGACCTGGAGACGGCGCTGATGGACCCGGTGTACGACCTGCCGGACGGCTACGTCGGGCCGCGCGGGCTATCGTGGCTGTATCGGGCGGAGCCGACGATCTCGGACGATCCATGGGACGAGGCGGCCGAGGCCGAGTTGATGGCCCGGTTCGCCGACTGAATCAAGCGGCGCCGAGCTCCAGTGCCCGGATCCACACCGCGTCGAACATCTCTTCCGTCAGCCGGCCCGTGAACGTGTTTTGCTGGCTCGGATGATACGACCCGAGCAGCGTCACGCCGTTCAGAGGCACCTCTACTCCGTGCGAAAACTTCGGCTGCGGTCTTGGCACAGGTTGGCCGCGCCGACGAAATTCCCGTAGCAAGCCCTGGAAGGAGAACCCGCCGAGCGCGACGATCACCCGGACACCGTGCAGCAAGTCCAGTTCTCTCTGGAGCCACGGAAGGCAAGCATCCCGCTCGCCGGTAGTGGGCTTGTTATCCGGCGGGGCACAACGAACCGCTGCCGTGATGAACACGCCGGTCAGTTCCATGCCATCGCCGCGCGCCGTGGCACCAGGCTGGCTAGCGAAGCCTGCCCGATGCAGCCCGGCATACAGCCAGTCGCCCGAGCGGTCACCCGTGAACATGCGCCCGGTCCGGTTTGCGCCGTGCGCGGCAGGCGCCAAGCCGACGACGAGCAACCACGGATCGGGATCTCCGAACCCCGGCACCGGCCGGCCCCAGTACGCCTGGTCTCGAAACGCTGCCCGCTTCACCGCGGCTGTTTCCTCGCGCCACGCCACGAGACGGGGGCACAGACGGCAGGCTTCGATCTTCGCCTCGAGCCGGTCGAGCTCGATGCTCACGGCTCGAGCAGTTCCACGTCCAGCTGCTCCTTCGGGGCCGCGAGCACGACCGACGTGTTCGTGCCCTCGATCCCGGGCAGGCCGAGCATGCTCTTGATCTCGCGGTTCATGTCGGTCTCGTTCGCGAACCGCCCGATCACCAGGACGTCGAACTCGCCCGTGATCTCGTACACGTGGGTGAGGCTGGGATGCGCGGTAAGCGACCGGACGATCGCCGGCAGCTCCTCGCCACGAGCCCGGATGCGGGTCACTGCCACGAGCCCCAGCCCGAGCTTCTCGTAGTCTAGCACCGGCCGGTAGCCGGTGATCACTCCGCGCTTCTCCATGTCCCGGATGCGGTTGCTGACCGTGGAGGTCGCGACGCCGAGGCTGCTCGCTATTTGCCGGTGCGACCGGCGTCCGTCTTCCTGCAGCGCCTGGATCAGGCTCAAGTCGAGATCGCGGTACGTCACCTCACCCCCTTTTCTGGTGTCTTCACCTGTAGGGCCGGGTCCGCCGCCAGCGGCGGGTCGGCGCGCACTTCTACCGAGTACAATCGCTGTTCTCTACGGCGGCCTGCGCCGTACGGATATCGCCAGTAGCTCCACGGCTGCTTGAGCAGGTGCCGCGCGGTGAGGCCGGCCACGAATTCAGGCACGTCGTCCAGCAGATCCTCGCCCTCCCGTACCCGCGCCCGGTCCAGAGCCGGGAGAAAATCGTCCGGATCGTCGTTCCTCGCCCTTCGCCACAATCCGAGAAGCGCGTACCACACGCCGCGCACCGGAATCCGGCCGGACTCTGGAAGGAACGCGGCGAGCCGGAAGAACGGCGTGTGGAAGATGGGGTTGGCGTCCACCTCGACGAGCCACGTGCCGGCGGAACCGCCGCCGACCGCCGCCACCGCCGCATCGTTGCACTCGCGCAGGACCTCAGGCGAGGCGAGGCGTTCCGCGGGGACCCACAACTCTCGGTAGTGCCCATCCGTGACGACCCACTCCAGGGCCCCGGCCCGCTCGCCGTCCGCCCGGATCCATAACTCCACCCTCTCCCAGTCGCGCTCCCAGAACTTGTTCAGCTCCGCCGGCGTGAGCATCAGATACCGCCACACCCAGTAGACCTCACCGTCCAGCCAGTACGGCGAGTCGTCGCGCCGCTCATACGGCTTACCGGGGCCGTCGCGTGTATACAGCATGAGTACGGGCGGCACCGGTCGCGGCAGGAAGAACCAGTCGATCGCGAGGTAGAGCAATACGATCGCGACCAGCCCCTGCAGATATGTCGTCCAGTCCTGGGCCGGATTGAGCTGGAGGACGCCGACCATCCAGGTCCCGAGCAAGGCCGGCACCGCCCCGAGAACGGCGGCGATCCAGTCGCGGAACAGGAGCCACAGCAAACCGGTCAGGACCGGGAAGCCGATCAGCACGTAGTGCTCCCGGACCTCGTTGATCCAGCCAAGCCGCGCGAGCAGCGGGATCGAGAGCAGGGTCAGAACAGCGCCCGCTATGGCGGCCATGGGAAGCTTGTAGGCCGCGTAGAACAGACTCGAGAAACCGGTGATGAGGCGCGGATCCACCACGTCCTCGGCGAGCATCTGGTCCCCGCCGCGCACGTCGACGCGGCCCTTCCGTCCCGGCATGAGGTCCAGGCGATATGGCTCGAGCGCCCGCAGAACGTCCTCACCCGCCGCGTGCCGGAACCGAATGCGGTACTTGCCAATCCGCCTGAATGAACGGAACGGAAGAAGAAACGGGCCGAGCAGGAATAACCAGATGTACTGTCGGAGCCGGGGAACCTCGAGGTCCGGCCGGTCGAGGCCCACGCGGAACAGGGAGCGGTCGACGAGGCCGAGGCGCACGTGCGCCTCGGGAACGCCGCCTTCGAGACGAAGGACGTTCGCCCAATAGTCCACGAAAAGGAACGGGCCGCGGAGCAGATCACGCTCCGCGAGCCACGAGGCGAACGACCCAGCAGTATGTTCCGACTGGCCCGGTTCGGCCTCGTTCATCGTCTCACTTGACTCGGCGCGAGGACTGGATCCACTTATCGATCATACGTAGTAATACTCGACAACGTTTCGCACGTTCTGCGTGGCACACAAGAGAGAAGTAATCAAACGTTGTCCAATCGCAACGTCCGACGGAGCGACATGCAAGCGACAGAACGGTTCATTCGGTGGCGCCGACGGGCGGTGGGCGTGGGACTCGCCGCGACGCTGTTCGGTTTGTCCACGGCGTCCGATACGGCGGCGCAGGAGGCGGACTCGGGATCGAAGTGGTTCCCGGGCGCGTTCGCCATCGCACCGCTGCAGGCCGCACCGCGTGAAGTGCAGCTTGGCGGCGGCTTCATCGCCACGTCCCGCGACTCCGAGCCTCGCGAAGACTACGAAGGCACAAACATCGAGGCCCAGGTGGCGATCGGATACCGGATCCCGGTCCACCAGTTTCAGGCCGAGGGACCTGGCCGGCCGCACCTGGTGATCGGTTTCGAAGTAGGCGCCTTTACCCGGTTCACGATGTCCGAGGGACAGCGAGACGTGATCGACGTCGACTACAAGGTCGGCATCCCGTTTTCGCTGAAGTACGGGGGTTGGGGCGGCCGAGTTGCCATCAACCACCAGAGTGCTCACTACGGCGACGAGTTCGTCGTCCGGTTCAGTCGGGTTCCGCTTGAGCAGGTCTCGTACGAGGGGCTCGAGCTTCTCGTGACGCGCGACATCGGACGCCCCGTTCGCCTCTATGTCGGAGGCCAGCTGAACACCCACTCCACGACCCTGGCGGAAGCGTGGGTTGCCCGGTTCGGAGTCGAATGGGATCCGGGACTGTACAACGGGAAGTCGATCCAGCCGTTCGCGGCGGCCGATTTCGAGATCAACGAGAAATCCAACCGGATCGCGGGCCGCGGTGTGGCCGGAGCCCTGTTCCAGATCGAGCAGGTGCTGCTGCGACTGGAGCTGGAAGGTCACGTCGGCCCGTCGGAGATGGGGCGATTCCGTGACATCAACGAGTCCTACATCGGGTTGTACCTCAGGGTCCTGATCTAGAAGGAGGTCCATGTGAGCCATTCGGAAATCGACGGGATCATGCTGCGCCGGCTGAGCGCGCTCGAGAGGACGAACCGGAGGCTCCTCGGAGGGTTGGCGGTCGGGCTCGCGATCGCCGCGGTGGCGCTGCTGTCGGCGTTCGGCGGCGGGGAAGATGCCGCACGCACGATCATGATCTCGTCCGGCGCCCATCACACCTGCGCGCTGCAGGCGGACGGTGCCGTGTGGTGCTGGGGATCGAACGAGTTCGGCCAGCTCGGCACGGGGACGACCAGGTTCAACGATCCGACCGGCCGCGGCCGCTGCCTGTCGGCCTACATCGAGCCCGGAACGTACGCGCCGGTGGAGAACGCGCCGCTCATCGACTGCGCGCGCGTCCCGATGCGAATCAGCGTGCCGCAGTAGCGGCGTCCGAGGTTCAGTTCGCGGTGAGGATTTCCTCGAACAGCGCGATGGCCCTCGGATCTTCGCTCTGGCCCAGCCAGAAGTAAACCTGCTGCACGACCTCAGGGTCCCTCTGCTCGCGCGCGAGGCGCAGGAGAATGGGAACCCCTCGCTCCTCGTCGAGCTGCGACAGCGCGAACACCGCGGCCGACTTGATGTCGGAGTCTTCGTCGTCGTCCGTGACGAACCGCTCCAGCTCCTCGGATGCGACTTCGCCGGCCACCTGCGACAGCCAGAAAACGGCCGCGGATCGCACGTCCCCGGGCCGACTTCGGTCCCGGGCCAGCGTGACGAGCTCGGGCCAGATCACAGCGCTGTCGGCCACCACGGCGCCCGTCAACGCTTCCTCCGCGCTCTCGCCGGACAGGAATCGGGCGAGGTGCACCATGTAATCTGCCGCGCCTGACGCCGACACGCGGCCCAGGTTGGTAACCTGGCGATTCGATTCATCCCACTCGCCACCCACGAAGGTCTCGACTCGAGAGATCTCGCCGCCTGCAAGCCGGGCCTCGAACCGTCCGGGCCCCTTCGTGCAGGCGCAATTCCAGTCCGGGTCACCAGCCGAGTTGATGTTAAGCGTATGCCCATCGCCGTACACGCCCGGCCGCGTCTTGAACTCGAACCTCACGAGTCCATCCGGCGCGGTTTCGACCTGCCGCTCGATATCAGCGGCCGACCCCTTTAGGTCCGTAAGGTCCTGACCGGAAGCGGCGGTGGGCGCCGTAAGAAACAGCGCCACCGCCAGCCCCGCACCAAACCACCCCGCCCGCTCGCTTCCGATCCGGCAGCCTGCCATCACGTCTACTGCTCCAGGATTTCGAGGAGAATCTGCTCAGCGCGCGGGTCATCCGACTGGCCGACCCAGAAGACCGCGTTCTGCCGAAGCTCGGGATCGGTCTCGTTACGCGCGATGTCAAACAGCTTGTCGGCCGCGACCGGATCGTCGATCTGCGTGAGGAGCCAGATCAGCTGGCCTCGCATCTCGGTGTCCGGGGCCTGATCGTACAGCTGGACGATCGACTCCGCCGGAACTTCGTCCGACTGGATCGCCGCGAACAGGGCCTGGTTCCGCGTCTCGATGTCCTCGCTCTCGTCCATGGCCACGCTCATCAGCCAATCGCCGTTGGCCTGTCCCTCCATCTGCGAGAGCGCGAACAGGATCTGGTTCTTCGCCTCCACGTCGTCCGTCCGCGCAAACAGCTCGCGCAGGAAGTCGGCGTTCTCCTCCGACGGCTGCTGGGCGAGCCAGAAGATCGCCTGGTTGCGGATCTCTTCGGATGCCGACTCGCTCATCGCGTACGAGCGCAGGATGTCACCGACCCGCTCATCATCCGACGTCTGCGACAGGGCGAACACGGCCTGCCCGTGCAGGGCACTGTCCGCCGGGTTCGACAGGATCTCCTGTAACGCATCCACCGCCTGCTCGGAGTCGACCTGCGACAACCAGAACACGGCCTGCGCACGGACGTCCTCGTCCGGGTCGGTACGGGCGACATCCACCATGATGTCGAGCACCTCGTCGCTATCGTACTGGGCCAGCAGGAACATGGCCTGGGCGCGCAACTCCGCGTCCTCGGGGTCCTTGCTGCTGATCACCTTCTTGAGGATCGGGAGCGCCGACTCCGGGTTCATGTTCATCAGCGCCTGGAGAGCAAACATCTTCTCCTCGTGCCGCTGAACCTCCTGATGCGACCGGGCCTCATGCTCTGCGACCACAGCGTGTTCACGAGAGATCTCGCGCTGCATGCGAGCCACTTCCGCCTGCTCCCGCGATACCTCATGCTGCACTTCGCGAACGTGCTCGCGCTCGATCTCGGCGACCCGGCGTTCGATCTCGGCCGCTGACCTGGCGTCGCCACGCTTGGCGAGCTCGCCCTGGATCCGGGTCGCGAGGCTGTACGCGTCACCCGCCGTCGCGGCGTCCGGATAACTGGCCCGTTGGTAATCCAGGATCGCCAGGGCCTGATGGAGGTCGGAGGTCGCCCGCATCCGGCTCAGCGCGAATGCCTGGTAGTACATCGCGTCGGCCGCGTACTTCGAGTCGGGCTCTTCCTCCAGGTAGGACTCGAACAGCTTCACCGCCGCCCGGTATTGCCCCTCGTTCAGGGCCTGCCGCGCTTTCTGGTACAGCGTGTCGTCCTGCATCGCGGCGTCGTACAGGGCCGCGGCGAGCACATACTGGCTCTCACTCTCCGCGCTCACCGGCTGCGCCTGCGCCGGAGCGAGGCCGGCGGCGACGCCCAGGGTCATGAACAGGGCCAGTATCGCGTGTCCGTTGGTCTTCATCGTCCTTCTCCCCTTATCTATCCGTCTGCTGTGGTTGCGCGTGACCATCGTCTCGATCGCCGTCGGCATCAGGTCCCGACTCTCTTCGGATCCGGCAGCGACCGCAGCTTGAACAGCAGCTGACCATCGTCCAGTCCGTCTCCGATCCTTCTCGTTTCTTCCTCGTCCGTCGCTCCACCGAGCTGGACGATCTGCACCAGGGCCAACTCGAGGTCCTCGAGCAGCGCTTTCATCTGCAGATCCTCTCCCGCGGGCGAATCGATCATCAGCCGCGTCTGCATGAGCAGCGTGCGGGCCCAGGTCGCGAACTGCGCATTCAATGCCTCGTCTCCAGCGTCCGTCCTGAACATCGTGAGGAACGTTTCGCTCCGGGTCAGCAGGTCGGCCGCCGCCACCCGGTATGGGAGCGTCGAGCGCTTCCTCAGAGTGGGAGCCGCTGTTGTCCCGCCGTCGCTCGGTGCCTGCGCCGCGGTTGCATCATCCGGAGAGACGCCGGCCTCGGCGCCATCGCTGGCGAGCATTGTCGGCCCGTCGGTCGTCGGCCCGTCGGCGCTGTCCGCATCGGCTGCGTCCGCGTCATCGTCGCGTACCGGATTCGTGATCCCCTCGGGAGCCTCGCCGGCAGGCGGCTCCTGGACTGTCGCTACCTGCTCGCCTGACTCTGCCGGATTCCACAGGCTGACGCGGCCCAGCCCGACCCCGATCACCAGGGCGGCGGCGACGCCGATCCACCACAACCGCGAACGGTGCGGGTGGATCGATACGATCTTTCCGTCGTCCCGCTGCGTGGCACGCTCGGCCTGAATCACCGCCCACATCTCATCCCGAGGTGTCTCTGGCGGCGGGTTGTAGGCCTCATGTGCTGCATTTTTCAGGAAGTCCACGAATCGCTCTTCCTCTTTGTTCGTCGGGTCATTCATGCCACCCACTCCTCGGCGAAATCGGCGAGAGCTTCCCGCAGTTTCGCCCGCGCTCTGGAGAGCTGTGCCTTCGAGGTCCCGGACTTTACTCCCAGGGCCCGGCCGATCTCCTCATGCGTATAGCCTTCAACGTCGTGCATCACGAAAACCGTTCTGTATCCGTTCGGAAGCGCGTCGATCGCGCGGGTCAGTCTCTCCTTCAGGTCCGGCTCCGCTTCCCGTTTCGTTCCGGCCTCGAACCGGGCTTCATCCAGATCCGCTTCCCTCTGATGGAAGCGCTTCACCTTCCGCAGGCCGTTCAGGACCACCGAGGTGGTCACCGTGTGCAGCCACGTGCCAAGCGAGGAGTCGCCACGAAACCCGTCCAGCTTCGCAAAGGCCCGAACGAACGCGTCCTGCGTGAAGTCCTGGGCCAGGGTCGGGTCTCCGGTCATCCGGTACGCCAGCCGGTACACACGATCCACGTGGGCGTCGTACAGCTCTCGCTCGGCGTCTGCATCGCCGGCTTTGATCCTTTCGACCAGCTGCCTGTCGTCCACGGGACTCCGGGTTCGAGATCTCTGCTATCCGTCCTCACAACGTCGGACACAAAGTTGCCCGAAACGGTTGCGCGGTGACAGGGCGGGCGCGTTGTGATCGGATCCGTTCAACTCTAGTTTCTGGCGATGAGTCTTATCCAGGCGCTCGAAAACCTGCAGGCCGAAAATGGCTGGCTGAGCAAGGAATCGCTTCGCGAGCTCGCGGCCAATATCCAGACCCCCCTGTATCGACTGCAGGAGATCGTCTCCTTCTACCCGCACTTCCGTACCGAGCCGCCGTCGCGAATCACGGTCGAGGTGTGCCGCGACATGAGCTGCCACCTGCTCGGGTGCGACGGCCTTGCCGAGCGAATCCGGGAGGCCGTCGGCGACGCGGACATCGAGGTGCTCGAAACGTCGTGCGTCGGTGCGTGCGAGATGGCACCGGCGGTGCGCGTGAACGGAACGCCGGCGTCGGCCTCCGAGCCCCGCGAACTGGCCGAAGCCGCGCAGCACGGGAGCCTCCCGGCGCCCCGGCGCGAGTCCGGCGAGTGGAAATGCGATCCGTACCGCAACGGCGCGGCCGCACCCGATGGAGCTCGGTACGAGGCGTTCCGCCAGGTGTTGTCACAGGATGACCCCGCAGCCATCGATTCGCTCATCGAAACGCTCAAGGAGAGCGGCCTGCGCGGCATGGGCGGCGCCGGCTTCCCCACTGGCCTCAAGTGGGACCTCGTGCGTCGCGAAGAGGCGTTCCCGAAGTACGTGGTGTGCAACGCGGACGAAAGCGAGCCCGGGACGTTCAAGGACCGGGTCGTGATGGAGGATCTCCCCCATCTGGTCCTCGAGGGCATGATGCTGGCCGGCTACGCGATGGGCGCCGCGAAGGGCATCATCTACATCCGCCACGAGTACGGGCGAGCGCGGCAGGCGCTGCAGGTCGCGCTTGCGGACGCCCGCGACACCGGGTGGTTGGGGGAGGACATCCTGGGCTCCGGTTTCAGCTACGACATCGAGATCTTCGTGTCGCCCGGCGGCTACATTCTCGGGGAAGAGACGGCGCTGCTCGAGGCGCTGGAAGACAAGCGCGGCGAGCCGCGGAACAAGCCGCCGTTCCCGGGGCAGAAGGGCCTGTGGAACCAACCGACCTTGATGAACAACGTGGAGACGTTCGCGCACGTCCCGTCGATCGTCCTTCGGGGCGTGGACTGGTGGAAAGCCCAGGGCAAGGGCGAGCACGACGGGCTGAAATTCATTTCGGTATCGGGCCACGTCCAGGATCCCGGCGTGTACGAGATCGCGATGGGCACTACCGTGCGGAAGCTCATCGAGCTTGCGGGCGGCATGAAGGACGGACGGGAGCTGAAGGCGTTCGCCCCCGGCGGCGCATCCTCCAACTTCCTCCCGGCGGACCGCGTGGACACGGCAATCGACTTCGACTCCCTGGACGAGGCCGGGAGCATGATGGGATCGGGTGCACTGGTGGTCGTCGCCGAGGGCACGGAAATGCTCCCGCTGGCCGCCAACGTCGTTCGTTTCTTCCGCAACGAATCATGTGGAAAGTGCGTTCCGTGCAGGGACGGCACGCAGAAGTCGGTGACTATGCTCCAGGAAGCGCTGGTCGGCGGTGGCCCGATCGATCGGGCCGTGATCGACAAGCTGAACTTCCTTCTGGTCGAGACGTCGATCTGTGGCCTGGGCTACGTGGCGCTGAACCCGCTGCTGTCCGCCGCCGAGCACTGGCCGGATGAGGTCCCGATGAGAGGTGAATCGTGAGCGCCGTCTCGACCGACACGATCCAGCTCACCGTGGACGGCCTCGAGGTCGAGATCGCGGCCGGGAGCACGATCTGGGACGCCGCCCGCGCCGCTGGAGTCGAGATCCCGGTGCTGTGCCACGATTCCCGTCTCCCGCCGGTAGGCGTTTGCCGGGTGTGCCTGGTGGACGTGGGCGAGAAAAAACTCACCGCGTCGTGCATCCGGGAGGCGGCCGACGGCATGACGGTCTACACCCGATCGGAGAAGATCGACGCCGCCCGAGCCGGCCTGGTCGAATTGCTGCTGTCCGACTACCCGATCGATACGGACCCGGACACCAAGACCGGTCCGGACGAGCTGGTGAACCTCGCCAGGCAGTACGGCATCGAGTGGCCGAGCCAGTCGAGGAGCGGCGACCGAACGGTTGCGATGGCCGGAATTCCGGCCGGCAACGGGCGGCCGATCGACGCCTCCTCGCCCGTGATCCGAGTCGATCACCAGTCGTGCATCCTGTGCGACCGATGCATCAGGGCGTGCGACGACGTGCAGGTGAACAGCGTGATCGGCCGCACCGGGAAGGGCTACGGCACCCGCATCGGGTTCGACCTGGACGACCCGATGGGCGCGAGCACATGCGTGGCGTGTGGCGAGTGCGAGAAGGTGTGCCCGACGGGCGCGCTCAGCCTGGTGGAGCTGGCGGCCACCGCCGGCACCAGGCCGAAGGCGGAAATGGACCAGGTGGACTCGGTGTGTCCGTATTGCGGCGTCGGTTGTGCGATCACGTACTTCGTCGACCGGGAGGAAGGCCGCATCTCGTACGCGGATGGGCGCGACAGCGTGGTCAACGAACAGCGCCTGTGCGTGAAGGGCCGGTACGGTTTCGACTACACATCGCATCCGCAGCGCCTCACCGTTCCGCTTATCCGAAAGGAGGCCTCGTATCCGAAGGGGCCGTTGTCGCCGGAGACCGCCGACTCTGGCGGGCGAAAACGCCGGAGGCCCGGCGGTCTGGTCGACTATGAGGACGTTCTCCCCCACTTCCGGGAGGCGACGTGGGAGGAGGCTATCGAGTTCGCAGGCCGCCGCCTGCGCGAGATCCGGGACGAGCACGGATCGGGCGCGATGGCGGGTTTCGGCAGCGCGAAGTGCAGCAACGAAGAGGCGTACCTGTTCCAGAAGCTGATCCGCGCCGGGTTCGGGACCAACAACGTCGACCATTGCACGCGTCTGTGCCACGCCTCCTCGGTGGCTGCGCTGCTCGAGACGATCGGTTCGGGAGCGGTGACGAACGTGTTCGGCGACGTGGTGAACGCGGACGTGGCCCTGATCGCCGGCTCCAACACGACCGCGAACCACCCGGTCGCGGCGACGTTCATGAAACAGGCGGTGAAGTCGGGCCGCACGAAACTCATCGTCGTCGAACCGCGGTACATCGAGATGGCCGATCATGCCGAGGTGTTCCTCCAGATCCGGCCGGGCACGGACGTCGCGTGCTACAACGCCTGGATGCACGTCCTGATCGAAGAGGACCTCGTGGACCACGCGTTCATCGCGGACCGGACCGAGAACTTCGAGGCCCTGAAAGATCTGGTGGCAGACTATTCTCCGGAAGCGGTGGCCGAGATGTGCGGCGTCGAGGCGAGCG
>PVMS01159345.1_pt1 | contig 12510 bp, 10 predicted proteins | sample 1853461 | NCBI WGS metagenome assembly PVMS01 (sample SAMN08582032, study PRJNA380276) | Marine sediment metagenome, whole genome shotgun sequencing project. | isolation source: ocean sediment barecode stripped | collected 2017
TCGAGTGACTACTCGTTGACCATGACCCAGTCGCTGGACGTGCCGATGAGCCAGAGGCTTTCGCTGGTGGTGAGTCTCAGGTGGCAGTACAACAACTTCCCGGCACTCGAGGACATCGACGTGGTGGCCGAGGTGGTCATCTGGGATCCCGACGGTATCCCGGGAAGCGGCGATGAGTTCTTCGAGACGGTTGCCGGGGGCGGCACCCATATCGATATCGGTACCATCCGCGAGCGCAAGAAGGACCTCGACACGGTACTCAGCACCTCGCTCAGAATCACCTTCTGATCGGGCCTCTCGGACACCCGCGTGACCTGCCCGTCTGCGGTATCATGCCCACCCGTGCTGGAGTTCTCGGTCCCGGGTTCAATTGGACAGACGAAGGAGACACAAGTGAAGAAAGCTATTCTTTGTGGCCTGGCCCTGATGCTGGTGCTGAGCGTGGCGACCCGCGCTGAGGACCTCGACGAGGTGCTGGCCAACTACTACGAGGCCATTGGCGGTCTGGAGGCATGGCAGTCCCTCGAGTCCATCCGGGTGACGGGCACAATGTCGATGGGTCAGGGCATGGAGATGCCCATCACCGTCACCCAGAAGCGCCCGGGAAAGCTGCGCCAGGAGTTCACCATGCAGGGCATGACGGGCATCATGGCCGGTGATGGCGAGAACTGGTGGATGTACATGCCCTTCATGGGCAAGGCCGAAGCCGAGGTGATGCCCGAGGATCAGGTCAAGACCATGTCGCGCCAGGCCGACATCGAGGGCCCGCTGATTGGCTGGAAGGAGAAGGGCCACGCTGTCGAGTTCATCGGCAAGGAGGACCTGGAAGGCACCGAGGTCTATCATCTGCAGCTCACCCGCGAGAGTGGCGACGTCGAACACCACTTCCTCGATGCCGAGTACTTCATTCCCCTGCAGGTGGACCTGAAGACCGAGCAGCAGGGGCAGGAGATCGAGATGAAGATGATCTTCGGCGACTACAAAGAGGTGGAGGGTTTGATGATCGCCCACTCGATGCAGATCGTCGGCGGCATGGGCGGCAACCTGGTGATGAGTTCGGTCGAGATCAACATCGACATTGACGACTCGGAGTTCGTGATGCCGGAACCCGCTGAGGCGGCAACCGGCACTGACGGGTAGTTCCCGGCAAGAGCTGGGTGGAGCGGGCGCGAGCCCGTTCGGGATTTTTTTGCGGGCCCTCGGGCCCCCGGAGGAAAGAGTGATGCGTTCAACCATTCTCTTGGTCACGGTGCTGCTCGGTGCCATTCCGGCCCTCGCGGCGGATATCGATTCGAACACCTTCGGCGGCCTCGAGGCGCGGGCCATCGGCCCGGCCACGATGAGCGGACGAATCGCCGCGCTCGACGCCGTGGGCGTTGATCCGCTCACCATCTACGTCGGTGCGGCCGGCGGCGGCCTGTGGAAGTCGACCGACGGCGGCATCACCTTTTCGCCTCTCTTCGACGATCACATCCAGTCGATCGGGGCGGTCAAGATAGATCCATCGAACACTGAGACGATCTGGGTCGGCACTGGCGAGGGCTGGACGCGCAACTCGGTTTCGGTCGGCGACGGAGTCTACAAATCGACCGATGGCGGCGAGAACTGGACTCACATGGGCCTCGAGGAGAGCGAACGCATCACTCGCATCGTCATCGACCCGGATGCCTCCGACACGGTCTTCGTCTGTGCGACCGGCCATCTCTGGGACGCCAATGAGGAGCGCGGCGTCTACCGGACCCAGGACGGCGGCGAGACCTGGGAGCAGGTGCTCGCGGTTGACGGGGACACCGGCTGCTCCGACCTCGCGATGGATCCGGGAGACTCAGACATCCTCTACGCCGGCATGTGGCAGTTTCGGCGCTATCCCGACTTCTTCGAGTCCGGTGGCCCCGGCTCCGGCCTCCACCGCTCCATGGACGGTGGCGATACCTGGGAGGAACTCACCAACGGACTGCCGGAGGGTGAGAAGGGACGCATCGCGGTAGCGGTCGCGCCATCACGCCCCAACGTTCTCTACGCGGTGGTCGAGTCCGAGAACACGGCTCTCTATCGCTCCAACAACCTCGGCGAGACCTGGACCGTGGTCAACAAGTCGATGGCGGTCACCATGCGCCCGTTCTACTTCGCGCATCTGGTGGTCGATCCCGAGGACCACAGGCGCGTCTACAAGCCCGGCATGATGCTGGGCATCAGCTCTGACAGCGGCAAGTCCTTCGGCTCGCTGCTGGGCGGCGGTGGTTTCTTCGCCTCGGTTCACAGCGACCATCACGCGCTGTGGATCAACCCGAGCAATCCGCATGAACTCATCCTGGGCACTGATGGCGGCGTCTACATCTCGAGCGACAAGGGCGGTCATTGGCGCTTTGTCGGCAGCCTGCCGGTGTCGCAGTTCTACCACGTCAGCTACGACATGGACTTCCCGTACAACGTCTACGGTGGCCTGCAGGACAATGGCACCTGGCAGGGTCCTTCGCGTCGCCCCGGCGGCATCCCCAACAGCGCCTGGAAACTGGTCGGTCAGGGCGACGGTTTCTACGCCATCGTCGACCCGGTGGATCCCAACTTCGTCTACGTGGAGTCGCAAGGCGGCAACGTGATCCGCTACAGCCGTGACACCGGTGAAGGCAAGGACGTCAAGCCCTATCCGGGCGAGGGGGCCGAGGAACTGCGCTACAACTGGAACACTCCGATCCACGCCTCGCGCGGAGAGCATGGCGGCGTCTATGTTGGGTCGCAGTACCTGTTCCGCACTCTCGACCATGGCGAAAGCTGGGAGCGGATCTCGGGTGACCTCACGACCGACGACCCGGCAAGGCAGCGCCAGAAGCAGTCGGGCGGCCTGACGATCGACAACTCGACGGCGGAGAACAACGCCTCGATCTTCAGCATCAGCGAGTCACCGCTCGACGCGGATGTCATCTGGGTCGGGACCGACGACGGGCTGGTCCAGGTCACCCGGGATGGCGGCTCCAGTTGGACCAATGTCACCGCCAACATCCCGGACCTGCCGGAGGGCCTCTGGGTCTCCGAGGTCGACGCCGGCAATCACGACGGGGGCACCGCCTACGTGACCGTCGATGGGCATCGTAGTGGCGACATGACCCCCTACGCCTATCGCACCACCGACTTCGGCGCCAGCTGGGAGTCGCTGATCACGGATGAGATTCGTGGCTACGCGCATGTCCTGCGCGAGGACCTCGAAAACCCCCGGCTGCTCTTCCTCGGCACCGAGTTCGGCCTCTACATCACCATCGACGGCGGCGCGCAGTGGGCGCGGTTCGAGGGCAATCTGCCGCAGGTATCGGTACGCGACCTCGCCATTCATCCGCGCGAGCACGACCTCATCATCGGCACCCACGGTCGGGGCATCTACATTCTCGACGATCTGACGCCGCTGCGGGCGCTGACCAGCGAGGTTCTCGAGTCGAAGCTGGCGCTGTTGCCGTCACGTCCTTCGGTGATGGAGATGGGCAGCGGTTTCGGTTGGTTCAACGGCGACGCCGAGTTCACGGGCGAGGTGCCGCCGCAGGCGGCGAGCATCTTCTACTACCAGAACAAGCGGCACATTTTCGGCGATCTCAAGATCGAGATCTACGATGCCGACGGCGAGCTGATTTCCACTCTCTCAGGTGGCAAGCGCAAGGGACTCAATCGGGTCGACTGGCCGATGCGCCTACCCGCCCCCAAGCTGCCCGCGGCGACCAATCTGGCCTTCGCTTTTCAGGGCCCGCGGCTTCCCGAGGGCGAGTACAGCTTCAAGCTGATCAAGGGCAAGGAGACGTTCGAGGGCACCGTGTCACTAGTTGCGGATCCACGCTCACCGCACTCGGCGGAAGACCGGGCGCTGCAACAGAGCACCGCGCTGGCAATCTATGACCGTCTGTCGGACCTGACCTACGTGGTCGAGACGGTGGTCGAACTCAGAGAGCAGGCGGATGAGCGCGCCGAGGCGGCAAGTCGCAAGGCCGTCAAACGGGTCCTCGAGGAGTACTCGAGAGATCTCGAGAGCTTCCGGTCGAGCCTGGTTTCAACGGCGGACGCCGGCTGGCTTTCGGGTGACGAGAAACTGCGTGAGCACATGGGCAATCTCTTCGGCACCATTGTCAACTATGAGGGGCGTCCGACCGACACCCAGTTGGCGCGGGTGGAGAAGCTGCTGGGTCAGATGGAAGCGGCCGAGGAGCGTTTCGCCGACCTCAGCGGGCCAAGGCTCGAGGTGGTCAACGCCCGCCTGACCGGTGCGGGCGGGGAGGCGCTGACGGCGACCAGCCGGGAGGACTGGGAGGCGGCGGCGGACAAGCAGGGTGGCGCGAGTCTGGGTCTCGATCGCAAGGTCAAACCCGCCGAGCTGTCACACCTGGCCGCAATGGTGCTCGACTCACTGCTACGCTAGCGCCGGGTTGCGGCCTGGGTGCTGAGGCGGGGGTCTTCGCAGACCCGATCGAGGCGGAAATCTGCTGAGCGGCGCATTCCCAGGTGGGCGTAGCGCTCGGCGAGGACGGCGTCAGCAGTGGGAATGTAAGTCGAAGGGCTCTGTTCGAAATCCTCGCAGAGGGCTTTGAGGTTCTCGTGGACGTAGCGGCTGAGCTTGCCGGTGAAGCGGTTGGGGTTCAACGCCTCGTCCCAGTACTCGTTGACGTGATCCCGCCAGTCGAACTGCCGCTGCAATACGGCCCGCTGGCCGTCCCAGTGGATGATCGCCGGCTTTCCGGGGATGACGTCGTCCTCGAACAGGCTACGAAAGAACAGATAGCCCTCGTAGTTCGCCACCAGATCGGCGTTGGAGTAGACGCCGGTCCAGACAGCGCCGAAGATTCCGGCCTCGTTGCGAGGCCCCAGTTTGAGGACTTTCTCTTCCGGCATTCCCCGGCGATGGCGTCGGTAGTATTTCCAACCCTGCGAGATGAAGTGACCGATCTTGTCGGTGCCGACCAGCGTCTCGTTCAGCCGTAGCGTCTGGCCCAGGCCGACGACGAAGACGACGCGGGTCGACCAGATGGGAATGCCGCCGTAGATGCTCTCCTGCTTGGGCTGCTTGATCTTTTCGACTTCCTGACTGCGCGTTGCCCAGCGCTCGAGCTTGTCGACCCAGTGCCGGCCGCCGACATCGCGATAGAAGGCGGTTGCGAACCGGCCCGGTTTCTCGCCGGCAGTCCAGTGCGCGGCGATCTCGGCCAGCGCCGCGTTCATCTCGCGATTGAGGATGTCGGTCGAGTCTTCGATCCGCAACTGCCGATCGGTGTACTGGTCGGTTTCGTAGGCGCCACCGGTGTGCGGGGCCAGCAGGCTGGCCGCAAGAACAGTCGCAATCGCGACGCCTGATGATATGTAGCGGGCTCTCATGGTTCCGGATCCCGATCGAGATGCTCGACAAGGAATTCTAGCGCATCGTCGAAACGAACCGCCGTGGGTGGCGCCCAGTCGGGGAAGTCGGTCATCAGGAAGCCCTGGGTGGCGTCTCGGTTCAGGGCGCCGTGGGTCCATCTGACCCGGCCGACCGAGTAGCGCGCTCCGATGTAGGCTGATTTGGAACCGAACAGATAGCCCGCCTCGACCGAGCAGAGGATCGAGGCCGGGTTGAGAACGCCTTCGAACCCGCCGGCGATTCTGTAGAGAGCGTCAGGATACTCCTCGCTCCAGGTCTGCTCGAACCAGGCGGCCTGTCCGAACCACTCAGTGGCATCGGTCTCGGCCCGCAGGCGAGCCAGGGTCGGGGCGTAACGCAGCGGATCTGCGGTTTCGACCCGGTAGGACCATGCGGTCGCACCCGCTCTGCCAGCAGTGTCATCAGGGCGCCGGCGGGCCATTGCGCGGCCTTCCGCATTCACGATCACCCAGCCGCCGTCATCAGGGTACACGCACAGGTCGACTCCCGTCTGACTCGCAGCCGTCGCGGCGACCTCTGCGCGGTTGTCGGGATGGGTGTAGATCTCGAAACTCGAAACCAGGCCGAATGGAGTCAGCACCACGTCCCTGGGCTTGGCGAGCTTGCTGGAGGTTCGCCAGCCGGCCTCCCGGATTGCGGTCGACACCCGAGAGCGGATGTTGGGGAGGATGAAGCCGCCGCCCTGGCCATGATCGGATAGCAGCACCACTTGAACCGGCACCGGCGAGCGCTCGCGAATCTCCCGTAGGCGCACATCGAGATGGGCCAGCGTGCCCCGTAGCTCCTCCGGTCCTTTGGTGTGTCCGAGGGCGTCGGTCGAATTGACGTAGATGAAGAAGGTTTCACCGTCGGTCGCCTCGAAGGCGGCCAGGCCCTTGTCAACCTCCTTTCGGCCCCATCTTCGCGGCCAGGCATAGGCGCGGGACTTGCTGAAGAAACCGTGCAGCTGCCAGTCGAAGAAGTGGTGCCAGTCGAAGCGGATCTTGCTGTAGCTGACCAGCCCCCCACCCCGGATCTTGCCGGTCTCATGGTCGAAGAACTTGGCCTCGTAGCCAGGCGGGGACTCGAGGCCGAAGCCGCTGAGAATCGCCGTCAGGGCGAGGCTGGTGCTCGATGGGAAGGTGCTGATCAGGGGTACCGGACCCCGCAGGCCTGCCAGCAGGGGAGTCTCCCCGTTGGTCGGATTCGTCAGTTCCAGCACCGTCTCGAAGGGCACGGCATCGAGAACGATGACCAGAATGCGGGCGGCGGCCTGTGGAGGGTTGGCGGCCGCCGGCGACCCAACCAGCAGGCTCATGCAGAGCGCACCCAGGAAGAGTGCCCTCAGGCACGGGGTTGAGATCATGTGGCCCCCATCCGACACTCGACCGACTCTCGTTGGTGGTACGCTGCGCCCGGATTTACTGTCTAAACCGGGGTGGTCCGGCCGGCATCTAAGCAGGTGTGATAGTCGAGACGTACATCCGCTCATCGGTTCAGCCGGTCTGGATCACGGCAGGGATCATGTCAGGGGTCGAAACTTCGGCAGAGAAGGACGTCGAGCTTGCCCAACAGGGCGATGTTTCGGCGTTCGAAAGACTCTACCGCAACAACTGCGGCCGCGTGTATGCGCTCTGCATCCGGATGGTCGGCAATCCGACCCTGGCGGAGGAGTTGGTTCAGGACATTTTCGTGCGTGCCTGGCAGAAGCTCGGGTCGTTCCGCGGTGAGAGCGCGTTCTCGTCCTGGTTGCATCGGTTGGGGGTCAATGTGGTGCTCACTGAGCAGCGCTCCCGCCGCCGACGCGACGCCCGCATCATCTCCGTCGAAGACCCCGCGGTGCATGAGAAGCCCCGCCTCCGGGTTGCCGGTGGCCAGCGGCTCGATCTCGAAAGGGCTATTGCAGACCTCCCCCCCGGTGCCCGTCAGGCCTTCGTCCTGCATGACGTCGAGGGCTACTCTCACCAGGAAGTCGCCGACATGTGCGGCATTGCGGTAGGGACCTCCAAGGCCCATCTGCATCGGGCCAGAAAACTGCTCAGAAAGGCGTTGTTGCGATGAACAGTGACGAGCAGAAGGAACTGGAAACCCTGCTGGCCGAAGCGCGGGACCTGGAGCGAGAGATCGCTCCGGCTCGTGATCTCTGGCCGGAGATCGAGGGCCGCATCGCGATATCCGGGGGCAGGGTCGTTCGTGGTCCGTGGCGGTCTTCCGCCTGGCTGGGCTGGGCCGCCGCTGCAGTACTGGTCGTGGTCCTCGGACTCCGTATGGGCCGTGATCAGGAATCGATGAGTCCTGGCAGTCTGGCAAGCTCACCGGATCGGGATGAGATCTCGTTGGTGGCACAGATATCGGATGCTGCCCGTGCCCGCGACGGATTGGGTCAGGTTCGTACCGATCTGCTGCGCTCGATCATCGAACGCCAGGACAGCCTGGACGCGGAAGCGCGGCGAACGGTTGACGAGAACCTCCTGGTGATCGACCGGGCGATAGCTGACATCCATCATGCCCTGCAGGAGGATCCCGACAACCGGGGGCTCGAGTTCCTGCTGGCTTCCACCTACCAACGTGAAGTCGACTTCCTGAAGCAGATCAATCTGTTGTAGAAGATGATGCCTGAAGCCAAAGAAAGATAGGAGAACTACGATGAAAACGATGAAAACAATGTCCATTCTGACCGCGGTCGCCCTGATTGGAAGCGGACTCGCCCTTGCAGGCGAGAGCGTCGATCGGACCCTCCCGGCCAGTGCCAAGGTCTCAATCGAGATCGAGAATGTGTCGGGTTCCGTAGAGGTCGAGGCCTGGGACCGCTCCGAAGTGCGTATTGTGGCCGAGCTCGGTGATGACACCGAGGGTCTGAGTATCGAGTCCGAAGGCGATGAGATTCGAATCGAGGTCGAGGTTCCGGAGCACTCCGGTCGCTGGGGCAGCCGAGACATCGAGTCGACGGTCAAGGTGTGGGTGCCGGCGGGCGCCTCGGTCGACGTCGAGACGGTGAGCGCGGATATCGAGGTTCACGGCGTCAACGGCGAGCTCAACCTCGAGTCGGTGAGCGGCTCGATCGAGGCCGACGGCGAGCCGGCGACTGCCGACATGTCAACGGTCAGCGGCAGCATCAAGTTTTCCGGCCTTCGCACGGCCGTTGATGCCGAGACGGTCAGTGGCCGCGTGACGCTGAAGGGCGTTGAGGGGCGCGTGGACGTGTCGACCGTCAGTGGCGGCATCAAGATCAGCGCCGGAAGCGTTGAACGCGCGGACTTCGAGTCGGTCTCCGGATCGATCGAGTTTCGTGGCGCCCTGGCGATCGGCGGTCGGCTGGACGCCTCGAGCCACAGCGGCAATGTCGAACTTTTCCTGCCCGCGAACACCGCGGCGAGCTTCGAGGTCGAGACCTTCGCCGGTGATATCCGTTCCGACTTCGGCGGCGAGTCCCGCCGTACCAGCCGCTACGCTCCCGGCAAGGAGCTTTACCACTCCACGGGTTCCGACGCCAAGATCTCGGTCGAGACCTTCAGCGGCAACGTCTTCCTGGGGAAGAGCAGGAACTAGTTTGGCTCGACACTCCTCCGGGTGTCGCGAGGGCCAGTGCCGTTAGGCACTGGCCCTCGCTTTTTGGGCGCCCCTCGGTCCTACTCGCCGGGTACCGGGAACCCGCGGTCACGCATCAACGCCTCCATGCGGGCGTCGCGGCCCCGAAAGGCCCGGTAGGCTTCGGCCGGATCGACGGCGTTTCGAGGCGCGAAAAGATGGTCGACCAGCTTCTTCGCCAGTTCCTTGTCGTAGTAGCCCCCGGGCGCCTGCTCGAAGGCTTCCGCCGCATCGGCGGTCAGGACCTCCGCCCACATGTAGCCGTAGTAGGCGGCGGCGTAGCCCTCGCCGGAGAAGATGTGCCCGAAGTGGGGGCTGCGATGGCGCATCGGCAGTTCGTCAGGCATGTTGAGTGACTCGAGCGCCTGGCGCTCGAAGGCGTCGACGTCGAGGCCGGTCGGATCCATGGTGTGGTACTTGATGTCGAGCAGCGCGGAGGCCAGGTATTCAGTAGTCGAGAAACCCTGATTGAAGGTCGCTGCGTTTTTGATCTTAGCGACCAGTTCTGCCGGAATCGGCTCGCCGGTTTGATGGTGAACCAGGAAGTTGTTGATCACCTCATCGGTCAGCAGCCAGCGTTCGAGCAGTTGCGACTGGAACTCGGTGTAATCGCGTACGCCCCCGTTGAGCGACGGGTAGTCGACATTGGACGAGAAGTAGTGCAGGGCATGGCCGAACTCGTGAAAGAAGGTGGTGGCGTCGTCCCATGAAACCAGTACGGGTTCGCCCGGAGCACCCTTGATGAAGTTTGAGTTGTTCGAGCCCAGAACGGTGCGATTGCCGTCGAAAGTCTCGTGGCTGCGGTAGGTCGTGGCCCAGGCGCCCGAGCGCTTGCCGGGGCGCGCAAAGGGGTCCAGATACCAGAGTCCGATGTGGTCTCCGGTAGTCTTGTCGGTCACCTCCCAGACCATGACGTCCTCGTGGAAGACCGGTACCGAACCCTACGGTACCGGCGTGAACTCGAAGTTGAACAGCTCTCCGGCAACGAAGAACATCGCCTCTCGCAGCTTGTCCAACTGCATGTACTGCTTCACTTCGTCGGAGTCGAGATCGTACTTGGCCTGGCGTACCTTCTCCGCGTAATAGCGGTAGTCCCAGGGCTCGATGGTGATGCCGGCGCCCTCCTGGTCGGCGATCGCCTGCATGTCGGCGACTTCTTCGGCCACCCGGGCGATGGCTGCGGGCCAGACCGTTTCCATCAGTTCCAGCGCCCGCTCGGGCGTCTTGGCCATTCGATCCTCGAGGCGCCAGGAGGCGTAGTTCTCGTAGCCGAGAAGCTGAATGCGCTCGTGCCGGAGCTTCAGGATCTCGGCGATGATCGCGTTGTTGTCGTGCTCGTCGCCATTGTCACCCCGCGAGTAGTAGGTGCGCCAGACCTGCTGGCGCAGTTCGCGCTCGGTGGAGGAAGTGAGGAAGGGGTCCATCGAGGAGCGGGTATTGGTGATCGCGTACTCACCCTCGTGGTCGCGATCCGTGGCAGCCGTCGCTGCCGACTGGACGAACGACTCCGGCAGGCCGCCGAGCTGGTCGGCGGTGATAAAGGTAACGTAGCCCTCTTCGTCGGCCAACACGTTGTTCCCGAACTGGGTGTGAATCTCGGCCAGACGCTGGTTGATGGCGGCGTAGCGCTCCTTGGCCTCGCCTTCGAGCGTCGCGCCGTTACGCGCGAAGCCGTCGTAGCTGAGCCAGACCAGGCGCTGCTGGTCTGGCCTGAGGGATTGCATCTCCTCGCTTTCGTAGACCGTCTTGATGCGTTCGAAGAGGGCCGCATTCTGAGTGATCTTGGAGCGGAACTCAGAGAGCTTCGGGGCCATCGCCTGCTGAATCTCGCGAAACTCCGGCGTTGAGAGATTGGAGCTCCAGATGCCGTAGAAGTTGAAAACCCGGTCGAGGTCGCGTCCGGACCGCTCCATGGCGAGAATGGTGTTGTCGAAGGTCGGCGGCTCGGGATTGTCCGCGATCGCATCGATCTCCGCCAGGCTGGTTGCCATGCCGGTCTCGAGCGCCGGATTGAGCGCCGCCAGGTTCATCTGGTCGAAGGCTGGTACGCCGCCGTAGGGGCCGGTCCACTCAGCCAGGAGGGTGCTGCCGTCCACTTCGGTGTTGTGGGTCATTTCGCTAGATGGCTCCATGCAGGCGACGCTGAGAAGGGTCGCGGTGAGAATCGAGGCTGTCAGCAGGTGTTTCCGCATTGTCGTCTCCTTGAAGGGGGTGGTGGGTACTGCGGCGCGCAACAATACCCGATCCGTGGTGACAACGCGCCGCGCGGACGGGTAGCAGAGAGCTGTCCTGCCTACTTGACGAGCAGGATGCGGTCGTTGGCGGGATAGAGCCACTCGACCCCGCGATGGGTCACGATGGCGTCGTCCTCGAGCGGGATCCGCACCTTCTTCCCTCCCCATTCGGGCGCCGCGGTGTAGGCGAAGAGCTCGATCGACAGCAGGTTCGAGGGTTTGATCTCGAAGGTGATGCGCTTGGGGTTGAAGAAGGCGATTGAAGGGCCGATGCCGTGGCCGCTGTTGCCGACCGAGTGGCAACCGATGACGACGTCGGTCGTCGGCCCGTCGGAGGGCTGGTTGAATCCGATGCGCTTGAATCCCGCGGTTTCGAGCGCCACATAGATTGCCTCCTCCGCTTCTTTGGCCGTTACCCCCGCCCTGATGGCGCCGCGGACGATGGCTCGAGCCTCGAGGGCGCGCTCGAAAGCATTACGAATGCCCGCCGGGGCTTGAGTCTCTCCCTCCCCGAGAACGTAGGCGATGCGCTTCATGTCAGTGTAGAAATTCATCAGGCCGACGCCCCAGTCGATCATCAGCAGGTCGCCGCGCTGGATGATGCGCTCGTTGGAGGTTGCTTCGACTCCATCGGGCCCGGTGATGTAGATCGAGGGCATGCCGAACGAAAGGCCGAGCCCGCGTTCGAAGAGACGGTCCTGAATCCACCAGGCGACCTCTTCGAGAGTGGTGACGCCCGGGGTGATGACCTCGTTCGAGAGCGCCCGCTCGGCGATCTGTCGCGACAGCTCACCGGCTTCGGCGAAGGCGGCGATTTCGGTGGCGACCCGGCGGGAGCGGAAGTCCGACACCAGCTTCTCGGCCGAGACGATGCGCGAGGTCCAGGGCTCTCCCAGGATCTCGACGATTTCCAGATAGCCGCTGTGTGAGAGCCCGTCGGCACTGCCGATCTGGCGCGAGATATTGAGCCCGATGACCTGTGGATCGCGTTCGCGAACGAATTCCGCCAGTTCATCGGCTGATCCGAAGTAGTCGTAGGCGCCGCTGCGCTCGGGCATGTAGCCCGAAACCCCGAGGCCGCACGCTCGATCCGGTCGCCGCCGCGATCGGTGAAGACGTAGTAGCCGGTCGAGCCGATGTAACCGAAGCCCAGGTCGGGCCAGAGCGGCCCGTAGTTGGCCTCACGCATCATGGTGATCCACATGTCGATGCCGTTCTCGCGCATCGCCTCGGGCAGTACCAGGTCGAACTTGTCGCGACGGATCTGGTTCATCATCTCCCACCGCCTTCTGGCCTCCTGACCCAGCAGCGGGGTGACGA
>PVMS01107513.1_pt1 | contig 12508 bp, 9 predicted proteins | sample 1853461 | NCBI WGS metagenome assembly PVMS01 (sample SAMN08582032, study PRJNA380276) | Marine sediment metagenome, whole genome shotgun sequencing project. | isolation source: ocean sediment barecode stripped | collected 2017
CCAATTTTAAGGGAATAAAATACTCTCAGGAAGATTTAATGCAGTTTAAATGCTGTCTTAACTTTGATAACGGCAAATATGATATTTTATTCGGAGTCGACGAAATTCTGGTATGCAGCCTAGCTCTGGGAGCCAAAGGTGCAGTTGGCAGCACATACAATCATATTACTCCATTATATCATAAAATGATTGAAGCTTTCGAAAAGGGGGAAACCGAAACAGCCTATGATCTGCAATATAAAGTAATGGTATTTGTAAAAACCTTATCGAAGTATGGTTTTCATGCCGCTTCCAAAGCTACCTTAAACATGCTTGGTTTAGATCTGGGACCGGTCAGGCTACCACAAAAAAAATTATCGGCAACAGAGATGACATCCCTGGAAGCAGAGCTTCGGCAATCTAAAATATTAGATTGGGCAAACACATCAAATATTCTTTCCAGCTAAACTAATGTTCAACCCCCAAATAACCAATCTTTAGCATCTAACTGAAAGATTAGTCATTTCCTTCCAGGCTAAATACTGCCTGAACAGGATAATGATCCGATAAATAACCAATTTTTCCCTCATTAAATATTTCGGCGCCGGTACACTTTGTGCTCAATGCCGGGCTTACCAGAATAAAATCGATCCTTGATTTTGTTTTCTTCATTTCTTCCATAGTAAGCCATTCAGGCACATTAATAGGTGCAGGGCAGGTGGTTCGTTCATCCATGGGAACAAATTGGTGGCAGACATCAATCAACGGCACCGCCAAAAATGTGGAGACCACACCATAGTCAAACTGGTTATTTAACAAATTGCTATACTTTTCGTTGGTAGAGTCCGACCTGCGAACTCGTTGTAATTGATAAGGATATTTTAGATCAAAATCTCCATCAAATGGTGAATGGGCATTAAAGTCCCCTAAAACCACATAGTGATTACTACCGGCAGCCAGTTTCTTAATTCTTTGAGTAATGATACCGGCTTCTTTATTTCTGAATTCACGATCTGCCGGGCTCAGGTGTACCACAAAAAAATCAATTCCATGGGTTTTCACATGAAGCATTCCATGCCACAGCTCATCTAACAAGCGCTCTTTCAATTCAATGGGTTGGTTGGAAGTAAGCCCTACCGGATAGCCATCATCCTTGAGGATGACGGCATATTGATGTCCCCATTTTTGCGCTAGTTGTTCAAGTTTGTCCTGGGTGAAATCACACAACTCCTGTAGGGCCAGCACATCTGGGTTTTGAGATTTGACCCAGGTAATCAGCTTTTCTTCCCGTGCGGTGTCTTTTCCCCAATCGAAACCTGTTAAAATATTGTAGGTCATGATTTTAAAAGGAACCTCCCTTTCCTGGCCAATCAAGTCATGGGGCAGCAAGGCAATTGAACAAAGAATTATGGCTTTATAAGTTTTCATTCAAAATTACAAAGTGTATCCTGTTTTTTTCCCATGCTCATTATGTTATTTATTATAGACTTAAAACCTGTGAGGACTGAAGGTTACTTGATCACCACCCAAGTATACCCCTTCCCTTTTACGGTAATTTCCAAATCAATGTTATATTCCCTATCCAATGCATATTGCTGTATTGTTCCATCTTTTATTTGTGCCATCGCCTGATTGGTGAGTCCCGTATAGTATAACGGTACTTTAATTCTTTCGGTAATGGTCTCATTGAGCGGGTTGTATAACATCAACATTCCTTTTTCTAACCCAGAGGGGTTTACATTTAGCCAATAGTCTAAACCTTGACCATCTGCTCTACGCAAGTGAAGAATATCTCCTTCCAACACTTCCCGGTGTTGTTTATACCAATCAATTACCCTTCTGACCATAGCCTTGGTTTTGTCAGTATCATAAAGCCTGGGACCGCGATAACATGCCTGAACACCTGCGCCGAGATTACTCACCATCATTAATTCATAGTGATCCATGTGCTTATCCAGTGGCTCTATAGTAGCAGCAGCCCCTCCACCATGGTATTCAGTTAAGGGAACGAACATCCACCCCATAGACGGCGTTTTTTGCCAACTGCCATCATAAATATTTTGTCTGGTATGTATGAGCTGTTGTGCCCTTGGTAAACTCCAATTTACTTCACGATATCCCATCCCGCATTTGTTACCACCAGCCAGATAGTAGTAGTCAGGTATATTTAGATAAATGCCATTTGCCCTACACCATTGATAAAACTCCGATATAGTGGCATATTGCTCCCATCTGGAATCCTCTAGTCCTCGATGGCCTGGATGGTTTTTAGCAGTGCATACATCACCGGGATAGGAACCGTCATGCTCCAACAGGGAAAAGCCTGTTTTTTCATAGAAATTATAAAGTTTCTTAAAGTAATTGACGCCCCACTCACTGCCAATACAGGGAGAATTCCCAAAAGTTGGCTGCTCTCCCGGAGGCATAACTACATCCTGACCATCGCCAATTGTTCTTGATGCCAATAATGAGTAGCCACCTATTTCTACTCCCTTTGCTCTCGCATAATCCGCGTATTCCTTCATTTTGGCGATGTACTCATCGCTATCATCCTCAATATTAAATCCACTACCGAAAGTTAGGATAACCATTTCAAATCCTACTTCCGCGGCTTGATCTATGGCTATTTTCACCCGCTCCCAATCCGCAAATCGGGCATGCATCATTAGTGGATTTTCTGTGGTCCAAGGAGCCAACGTGCGGTACATCTTGCGCAGCGCCATGCCCTGTCGTTCCCGTTGATAACTATCATATGGCATTACAAAAGTTCGAAAAGACTTGAAGGTCTCACCCACCGCAATAGATTTTTCAGGACCAATTTCTGGGCCCACTTTTAACAGACAGGGCGTTTGCTTAAGGTAATTTACCTGGGTATGATAATCCGGGTCTGGCAACCAACGCACTGCGTGATGATTGGCGTCATCTACGGTAAAACTCGAAAAAGCATAATCTGTTTCAACATGGATATTGGGCCTTATCAGGTTGTTGCCAGGTGCTTCCACTGCGGACCCATACTCTACCGCGGCAATAATCTCACTGGTGAATTTGTTTATAACAATCTCCTTATCGCTGTTATTTTTCAAAGAAATCCATTTTGCCATTACCGGTATTCCGTCATACATCTCGTAATGTACCGAAACCACTATTTCACCCGAACCAAGCCCCTCTGGCATATGGTAGTCCATGCGTAGATGAACTCCCTTTGGGGGCCATTGGGATCCTCCGGCATACGCTCTTACTTTCTTCCATTCAAATGGCGCAATAGGATCGCTGATTTCGTATCCGACAAATTGCATGGCTGATGGATTCGATTTCATAGAATCAAGCCATTCCATTTTCAAATACGCATAATTCGGCTGTCCTTTTAACCCCCCGATCTCATATTCAACATCGTCTATGGTAACCAAAGACTCTGGCTTGACACCTCTGAGAATTGATTCTCCGGTCATAAGGTTATCGATTCCTACTGTTGCAGCATTAGGAGCCGTTCGAAATACCCTCTTAATGAGATCATTACTTAATATGAGTTCGTGGCCTTGCCCGGATTCTATGACATAGGCTTTATATGGGCTATTGTCTAATAGCCAATCCGGTTGATACTTGATGGAGTCAATTTTTTGGCTTTGTCCCTGTAGATAAGATAGATTAGCAATGGTTAGAAAAAGGAAAAAAACCCAAGACTTGGTAGCTAAATTTCTCATGTTGTATGCCATTGACATTAGACCAAGTTAACTATTCGAACAATTGTTTTTGAGCCTGGCCCCTCCAACTTTGCGGCATTTCCAGCCCCATCACAAAAGCCAGGGTGGCTGCAGTGTCATAGGTTATAATGGCTTCAGATAGTACACCCTTCTTTTTTAAACCAGCTCCCCAAATTATCCATGGGATCTCCATCTCTGCCAACGTTTTTCCTCCATGACCTTTTCCTGTCCCTCCGTGGTCCGAGCTAATCAATATTAGCGTCTCTTTTAACATATTTTCCTCTTCCAAAGCGCTCAATATCTCTCCTATTGCATTGTCAACAGCGCTGACTGCAGCATAATACTCTTGAGTAGCGTGACCAATATCGTGACCTGCCCCGTCGGGTTGAGAGAAATGTATGAAAGTGAAATACGGTCTTTCTTGAGTAAGGAATTTTATGGACTCTTTTAGTACCTCTGGTCTTTTCCCGTTAAAATCCATGTCTACGTATTCTTTTTCAAAAAGGTAGCCTATTCCTTCCCAAACATAAGCCACTCCAATCTTGGCCTTTGGTCTTTGTTTTTCCAGCAATGAAAAAATGGTTGGATAGATACCTGCTTCCCCAAGTACCATCGAAGGCACTTCAGGAGTTTGACTTCCCCACTCGGTATATCCATGGATCTCTGGTGGGGTGCCGCTGATCATTGACATCCAGTTAACAGCGCTTGAAGAAGGCAGCACCGACCTGGCTTTAAGAGTATATGCACCTTCATCCATTAATCGCCTTAAGTTGGGAATTTCTGCTTCTTCAAACGCATAAGCTCCTAGACCATCCGAGCCGATCAATATAATGTGCTTTGCTGATTTGATCTGTGCGGGCGACTCCAGGCAAAAAAACGTAACAAAAACAATTAATAGGACTTTAATGAATTTCATTAATAAGTATCATTATATCGTCAGTTTCTTTCCGGTAATATAGGGTACTAGGGGGTCATTTTCAGGACGTTGGGGCATACCCATTTGTTCAGGTCCGGGTCCCACGAAGGAACTCTGTTTGCTTTCAATAGTTAGGTAACCCCCCGGATTGATGGTAATGAATGTATATAATGGATCCTGATATGGGATCATGTATTCGAGCCATTGGTATTTTTTATGAATTTCTTCACTAAACCTTTTAACTTTATAATCTTCCCCTACCCAGTGATAGGAAGCACTGTTTATTTGAACATAATAAATGCCATTGATCATTGTATGGTAATCCGTATGATGATGTCCGCAGAAACAAGCGATAACCTTGGTAAATTTTGCTGATTCATTGATTTCTTCTAATACGCCACGCACTTCGGACATGTTAACCACTCCCCCATCCTCATTTTCCAGGGTCTGGTGTGAAAAGATGATGGTCAGAAATTTAGTGCCACTCAAATCCCTGCGTAACCATTCTAATTGCTCAGCACCGATAAAACGGTTATAGCCTTCAAAGGGCTGCGGGTTGGGATCGTTTCCATCCAACACCACAAAATGCACTCCATGATAATCGAACGAATAATATTTAGCCCTCATGGTCCAGAAATCCATGGCTTGCTCCCGGCTAAACCCACCATCTGTGTCGTGATTTCCCAATATGTGGTATTTATCGCCTGAGTAACCATTAAATAAATCAACAAATCTCCGGTTTTCTGGTTTAGGAATGCAGAAGTCCCCCATTTGAATTATAAAATCAAGTTTTCTGGATTGAGACTGATTGATAAAAGCCTTCAACCGGTCTCCCGCATCTGGGATCAGATCCTGATGTATGTCTGTAATCACTCCGAATTTAACTTCGGATGCAGGTTTGTCGCAAGCACAAAAAGCCCCTGAAATTGACAGTACTGTGGTGAGCTTTACGGTGTCTTTCAGGAATTTTCTTCTGGTGTTTTTCATTGCTTCTTTGAGTTTGAATCTAAATCCTTCAGCACCCGCATATTGTAGATTTTATTTTATATTTTCTAAAAATGTTTAACTTAAACCAGTAATCTGTCATTAATCAAATGATTAAACCGGAAAAGCAGCAATATTCATGGAAAATAAACAAGAAAAAACTAACAATTTGCCGATTAATTCCCACGAAATAACAGTTGGATTTGGAGGCGCAGCAGGCGACGGTCTTGATAAATCCGGGAATCTGCTGGCAAGAGTAATAAATCGACATGGTTTGCATGCTATTTCCTATAATAGCTTTCAGTCGTTGATCCGCGGAGGTCATACTTTTCTAAAACTGCGTATTAGTGAAAAAAAGGAAATGTGCTATGGTGATCATTTCAAGGTATTGGTAGCTATGAATCAGGATAGCATTGAAAGACATGCACCCGAAGTTGAATCCGGTGGCGTAATAATTTTTAATTCTGATAAAGTTACCTGTGACTCATCTTTTCTTCAAGAAAATGTTCAGATGGTTCCCCTATCATTCAAAGAGTTAACCTCCGAGTTGGGCAAACTAATTCCCATCATGCAAAACACCATGCTTCTTGGATCCTTACTTTATCTGATAAGCCTTGATTTTAAAACATTAGAGCAAGTCTTAGGTGATATTTTTGCAAAAAAAGGTCAGGAAATAATTGATCAGAACATTAGTGTGGCGCGAGTAGGCTACAAGACAGCCCAGGATCATTTTGCTTCTGCAAAAATTAATATCGACTGGAATTTCACTTATATTAGTAAACCATTTTACTCCGGAAATAGTGCCATGGCACTAGGCGCAGTGGCAGCAGGCTTAAAATTTTACGCGGCCTATCCAATGAGCCCCGCAACTAATATTTTACATTGGTTAGTCACAAATAGTGAACGATGTGGTGTGCTCGTAAAACAAGCGGAAGATGAAATTGCGGTAGTGAGCCTGGCAATTGGCGCTGGACATGCGGGTGTTCGATCGATGTGTGCAACTTCAGGTGGTGGCTTTGCTCTTATGACCGAGGCAATAGGAGAAGCAGCTATGCTGGAGACACCAGTTGTTATCATCAATGTTCAACGTGGAGGCCCATCCACCGGTCTACCTACCAAAACCGAGCAAGGCGACCTAAATCAAGCTATTGGAGCATCTCAAGGTGATTTTCCCAGGGTAATACTGGCTCCTAAAAGTACCACAGATTGTTACCATATTGTTGGTGAAGCGCTAAATATTGCAGAACAATATCAACTCCCGGTAATAATTTTATCGGATTTATTAATGGGTGAAAATTTTGAGACCATAGAACCGGGATCCTGGTCGCATAAGGTCAATATTAACCGGGGCGATCTCATCGAAGAGATTCCTCAATCCATGAAGGGAAAAGATGGATTTAAACGTTACACATTTACTTCTTCAGGGATATCACCCAGACCGCTCATTGGCAGTGAAGGAATGGCCTACGTAGCTGCTTCTGACGATCATGACGAAGACGGGGTAATAATAAGTGATGAATTTACCAACACCGCAATAAGACGTAAAGTTAATGAAAAACGTATGCGGAAGTTAGATGGAGTAATTACTGAGTTTAAACCGCCTCAGCTTGAAGGACCTGAGGATGCGGAAGTAACACTGATTGGATGGGGTTCGACGTGGGGGGCAATTCGTGAAGCTATTGAACAATTGCGGGTGGAAGGAATCAAGGCAAACCAGCTCCATTTTAGATACCTGCTGCCGTTCCATTCAAAAGAAGCTCTTCAAATCCTAAATAAGTGCAAAAAAACCATTGTTGTAGAATTGAACGCTACTGGGCAGTTTGCCAGACATTTGAAAGCAGAAGCGGGATTTTCTAGTACGGATGTAATCTTAAAATACGATGGTGAACCATTTGAGCCAAGGATGATTACACAACGGGTTATAGCTATTCTAAATGGTGAACCTCTTGACTTGAACGTAACCCAAGCTGAGGCACGTGAAATAGCTTACCATTATATTCGGGTTCATATCAAGAATAAGCTTCGTCCGTCGAAAATTATTCAAGTTTCACAAAATGGTTACGGAGAACCAGTTTGGGTGTTGGATCTTATTGAAAGGATCAACGGAGAACTGAAAGGAAAACTAACCATTGGGGTAGAAACAGGGTCCACTCATAAATGGGACCCAACTAGCAAGGAACAGAAATAATTAATTATTTATGTAATACAATAAATTAAGGAGGAGTTAACCATGACTACAACAAATGATATAACTGAAAAAACCGTCAAAACTCGTGTAGTGGAAGTTAGTCCGGATTGGTGCCCTGGTTGTGGAGATTTTGGCGTATTGTCATCTCTCAAAAAAGCCACTTTTGAAAAGGGCATAAAATCGCATGAAATGCTGGTAGTATCAGGAATCGGCTGTTCATCAAATCTTCCAGGGTATGTGAATGCCTATGGAATTCACAGCTTACACGGTAGAGCAATACCTACAGCAACAGGGGCCAAATTAGCAAACCACAATTTAAAAGTAGTCATTACAGGTGGTGATGGTGATGGGTTTGGAATCGGTGTGGGACATTTTATACATGCCATGCGCAGGAATCTGGATTTAACCTATGTCGTGATGGATAATGAAATCTACGGGTTAACCACTGGACAAGCCTCCCCCACAACGATGAAAGATCACAAAACAAAAACCACTCCCAGGGGCAATGTTGAACAACCTATTAATCCCCTAATGTTGGCTCTGGTTTCAGGTGCAACTTTTGTTGCGCGGGCGTTTTCCGGTCAGCCAGCACACTTGAGCTCCCTAATTGAGCAAGGGATCGCTCATAAAGGCTTTGCGTTTATCGATGTATTCAGTCCATGTGTCACATACAACAAACTCAATACCTATAAATGGTTTAAGGAGCGGATATATAAGTTAGAAGATGAGGCCCCAGATAGAGATCCAGCTGATTTTTCGGATGCGATGTCCACTGCAATGGAATTCGATGATCGCATCCCCATAGGATTAGTTTATAAAGTGGAAAAACCAACCTATGAAGATTCAGAAGCTGTTTTATTAAACGGTCCATTAGCCAAGCAACCCCTAGGTATAAGTAAAGAACTTTTTGATCAATTATTACAGGAAACCATGTAACTGTTCGTCACAAAAGATTAATAGATTTTCAAGATAAAATCATGAAATTGCAAACGGTAAGTCATTTTTTCATCAGATTCAAAACTTCTTGAAAATGCTCTTTAATTCTGATCTGATCTGAAGTTAGCTCATTTTCTTTTAATGAATTTAGCTCCTGAGGATCACTTGCAACATGATAGAACGCCCCTTCTTCATAGAGTTTCCACTCTGTATTCTGAACATATCGTTTCTTGGGAAACTTCCCCCAACGGGGATCATAGTGACAAAATATCCAATCTCTGCTTTTTGAAGGTTCACCAATAAGTTGAGGGTAAAAACTAACACCATCCATAGTTTCTTTCCATAAGTCCTTGGTTCCAGCAATATCCAGTAGAGATGGCAAGAAGTCTGTAAAATCCACCAGGCTTTCATTCTGGCCTGGGACAATAGTCCCTTTCCAGTTGGCAATGAAGGGGACGTGGGTTCCTGCCTCCACCGTGTAGCCCTTGCGACCTTGTATCCTTTGCCCCTTCCAGCTGGATATTACCTTCCGGTCCGTTCCATTGTCACCGATAAAAAGTATTACGGTATTATTCCTTATACCCAAATCGTCCACTTTCTTTACAATTCTTCCAATTTGTTGGTCCATGTAGGTCATCATATCATCAAAATAGGTGGTATCATTCACTTTCAGGCCTGGGTCGAACGTCTCGAAGCCCAGAGTATTTGGTGTGGGAACAAAAGGATCATGTACCAGACACATGGGATAATAGACAAAGAAAGGTTGGTTCCGATACTGGGTCATAAACTCTTCCACAAATTCCGTGAACCCATCCGGTCCATAGCCATTTTCGACGGTTTCCAAGCCAGCCTGAAAAGTCTCAAATGTAGGATTTTTATATCTCAAACCCCGATCCTTAACTTGCCATAGTCTGTATGTATCAAAACCGGCATCTTGAGGTAAGGCACCCACATGCCCCCCAGCTAGTTTCTGCTGATGTTCATTACCATACAGTTGCCATTTCCCTGCAATACAGGTTTGATAGCCTGCTTCTTGCATAGCATGACCAATAGTACTTTCATTTGGGTCGAGCAGGCCAAATCCTATGTAATTTCGAAAGTTGTACTTCCCTGTCATCAATTGCACACGGGAGGTAGTGCATAGCGGTGTAGCATAGCAATATTGAAATTGCATACCAGTGGCCGCAAGTTTATCCAAATTTGGAGTATGATAGCTCTCACCTCCATAGGATTTGAGGGTTTCATGACCCAGATCATCTGCCATGATCAAAATGATATTGGGCTTATCAAGCCCCTCGCGGAAGCTTTCGCTACTGATGGTGTCCATCCGGCTAAAGAAGCCTGACTGTAGTCCATGAATTTCATAGCCAGTTACATGAATACCTATAAGCAGGGTACAAATGCAGAAAATTAGTAAGTTGGCATTCATATTATGATTGGCCAATATTCTATATACACATCTCATGGTATGTATTTTTTACCTAACTGTGAGGATAACAAAGATAGCGGGAAGGTGGATTTTAGTGAATACAATTGAGTATTTTAAGTCATGACCAATACCAAAGTGGTTTTGCTGGGTACGGGAACTCCTGCCCTGGCCCCAGGCAGATATCAAAGTGCTACCGCGATCATTGTCAATGACCAACCCTACATTGTTGACTGTGGTAGCGGCTGTCTGGAAAGAATAGTTGAAGCCAGGGCTAATGGAATCCAGGAACTAACCTTTGAAAATTTAAATAAACTATTTCTTACCCATTTTCATCCGGATCATACCGTGGGACTTCCCGGATTCCTAATAAGCCCCTGGATCAGGGGCCGAACAGAAATTGATGTATTCGGTCCATCTGGTACCAAAGAAATAATTGATGGTATATTATCAACCTTTAAGAATGGAATCAATGAACATCTTTATCATGGCCCTAAAAAATTAGATGACCTCAAGGTTGATGCTTATGATTTCAATGAAGGGATCATATACAGGGATGAGTTAGTAGAAGTTGAGGCGATAAGGGTAAGGCACGGCACTTTTGATGCCTACGGCTTCAAATTCAATACCCCGGGCAAAATCATTGTACTATCTGGTGATACCTGCCCGGTACCGAAACTTTATCAAAAAGCTGCCAACTGCGATATATTGATCCATGAGGTGTATTGTGAGGCTGCAATTCAGCAATTTCCAAAACAATTTCGGGATTACTTTAAAGAAGTGCACACCAGTGGAACTGAACTGGGCAGGATCGCGCAGGAAGTAAATCCAGGCCTTTTGGTGTTAACTCATCAGATTTTATACAACAGACCAAAAACAGAATTGATCGCTGAGATCAGGGTTAACTATAAAGGCAAACTGGCCTTCGGAAATGACTTGGACCTCTTTGAATAGATAACCTGTCTAACAGTTCCTGGATTCCGCCAGTATGCAACTACCAAGGGGTGTTTGCTCCATTGACACACAATGTTTGACCTGAAATGAAAGCTGACTCCTCGCTGGCAAAGTAAACTACAGCTTCTGATACATCCCGAGGAGTGCCCCAGCGACCTGCAGGGATTTTTGCAAAATAGGCATCTTTCATTTCCTGCGAGTCACTTTCATGTCGCTCCACCGGGATCCATCCTGGATTCACAATATTGACGGTTATACCAAAGGGGGCCAATTCCTTAGACATGCTTCGGGTCCATCCAATTTGGCCTCCTTTGGCCGCCACATAGGCGCTGAAGTTGGGCATCGCCATCTGAAAAACCTCACTTCCAATATTAATGATACGGCCCCATTTATTTTGTTTCATATTCCGTATTACCGCTTTAGTAAGCAGAAACGGGCTTTTTACAAAGAAATCAAGCATTGTTTGATAAAACTCCCATTGGTAATCTTCAATTGGTTTTTGAGGCTGAGCTGGGGTGGCATTTACTACCAGAATATCCACTGCACCCAGTTTTGCTTCCACCTCCTCAATCATTAGCTTGATGGATTGTTCATTTGTTGCATCCGCCTGCACCAAAATACCTTCACATCCTGCCTTCCGGAACTCTGTAAATGTTGATTCAGCTATTTCTTGATTATTGGCATAGTTAATACAAACCCTGGCACCAGCTTTGCCTAGAGAAAGGGCGATTTGCTTTCCCAAGCCTTTGCTACTTCCAGTTACTAGGGCCACATGTCCCGTTAATGAGAATGGCGTTTTGCTCATGATATTATTTTAAAGGTTTCCCACTGATTGGCTTTCCATTAGTAGTAAGGATTTGAAAATGATGGACCCGGAATTCTCCTGAATAGCTCCAGACAATTTCCTTTTCCCGAGTCGCTTCGAATAATTTAATTCCTTCATTTGCTCCATAACTGGCAATCACGGTATTACCGTTGGGAAGCCTCTGCGCTCCACAAGGGTCTTGAAAAATGTTACCTCCCACATCATCATTTCCCATTTTCCAAATCACCTCCCCAGCTCCGTTCATCTCAACTATTTTATTGCCATGAGTCAAGCTGATCAGGGTATTGCCATTATCCAATCGGATGGCAGAAAATGGCCAGTTTTCAGCTTCCCGGCCCCCTAATTCTGGGAGGTCCGTTTTAAGAGTTTGAAGTATTTCTCCATTGGGACTGTATTCCTTGACCGCAAAAGCCAGTAGATGTGGCACCAGATAATTGCCATTGGCGAGTTTCCTGGCCATACGGGTTTGCATATGGGCATTATCCGTCTCTGGAACCAAAGCAACTTCAACTATTACTTGTCCTGCTGAATTCACTTCCAGTAGGCGCGGCCGGTCACCCAGTTCAGAAATCAATGTGTTGCCATTCTCCAATCTGAC
>PVMS01096164.1_pt1 | contig 12507 bp, 8 predicted proteins | sample 1853461 | NCBI WGS metagenome assembly PVMS01 (sample SAMN08582032, study PRJNA380276) | Marine sediment metagenome, whole genome shotgun sequencing project. | isolation source: ocean sediment barecode stripped | collected 2017
TAAATTTATTGATACTTTGGGGTTAATCAATACAATTTTGTTCTATATTTATGATTATCTAATTTATAATGACTCTAAAAGAGAACAACGAACTTGAATTAAATATACAAAAGGAAAAATGAATTCAAAAGAATGTGTAACTTAAACGGAAAGAACTTTACCAAACATAGCATTACTGCTTTATTCCGTCTTGATCTTTGAGGCAATTTTAAAAAAGAATTTAATTTTCTAAATTAGAAGGTAATTTATAAAAACATTATTGGAACATAATAATTCCAAGCACTAAAATCAAGAACGGCATGTTAAGTAGATATGTTCATCAAATAGGATAAATACATATTTATTAATTGCAAAAAAACTGAAAACAATAATCTAAAACAGTTTAAATATAATTAAAAATCAACTAATCCTAATGAAAAAAATTTTAGTAACCGGAGGAGCAGGTTTTATAGGGTCACACCTTTGTGAAAGATTGCTTAAAGAAGGAAATGAAGTTGTCTGTTTGGACAATTTTTTTACCGGACGTGAAAAGAACATCAAGCATTTACTAGAGAACTCTCATTTTGAATTGGTTGAACATGATATTGTCAATCCATATTTTGCCCAAGTTAATGAAATATACAATTTGGCTTGTCCGGCATCTCCACCGCATTATCAGTTTGATGATATTCATACCATAAAAACTTGTGTTATAGGTGCCTTAAATATGTTGGGACTGGCAAAAAGAGTCAAAGCCAAAATATTACAGGCTTCAACAAGTGAAGTTTACGGAAGCGCGGAAATACATCCACAAACTGAAGAATATTGGGGAAATGTAAACCCAATTGGTCCGAGATCTTGTTACAACGAAGGAAAACGGTGTGCGGAATCATTGTTTGTCAATTATCACAATAACAACGGCATTCGGGTTAAAATCATAAGAATTTTTAATACTTATGGTACACGAATGGATCCGTGTGATGGTAGGGTTGTGTCTAATTTTATCATACAGGCCTTGAAAGGTAAAGATATAACGGTTTTCGGTGATGGAAAGCAAACAAGAAGTTTTCAATATGTAGATGATTTGGTTGAAGGGATGATAAGGATGATGAATACCGATGATGATTTCATTGGTCCTGTAAATATTGGAAATCCTGGAGAGTTTACCATGATTGAACTGGCCGAAAAGATATTGAAAATTACGAATTCAAAATCGAAATTAATTTTTAAACCATTGCCTCAGGATGATCCTACAAGAAGAAAACCTAATATTTCATTGGCTAAAAAAGAATTAAACGGATGGGAGCCTACCATTAATTTGGATGAAGGATTGAAAAAGACGGTAATGTATTTTAAGGGAACGAAAAACGATAAAAAAATAAATCACTCACAAATAAAGTCCAATAAATCACTCACAAATAAAGTCCAATAAATCAAAAAAACATTCTTTCATCTCTAATTGTTTAGTGTCAGCAAAAAGTGAACTTTTAAAGGGTTAAATCTTAGAGATAGATTTAATATATTTATTAACAATTAATGTTTTTATGAAGAAAAATTTAAAGTGGGTATATATATTTCTACTAAGCTGCTCTTTATCATGTATTTACCTCTTTAATAATAAAGAAAGAAAGATTCATGTTGATGAAAGTAAATCTGTCTACATTAAAACGAATGATTCAGGGAGCGTTCTTTTTCGAAATGGCAAGCCATTTAAAATTCAGGGAGCAACTGGAAACGCTTCTTTGAAATTACTTTCTAAAATAGGTGGAAACACAATCAGAATTTATGATACTATTAATCTAGAAACAATTCTTGATAAAGCGTTTGAAAATCAATTAGCTGTTATAGTGGATATAAATTTGCCGAAATATAGCGAAAAATATCATTACTATGACGACCAAGAGAAGAACAATGAAATAAAACTCAAAGTAGCAAAACTGGTCAATAAGTATAAAAATCACCCAGCACTTTTGCTATGGAATTTAGGTAATGAATTAAAATACCCATTAGTTTTTAGAGAAAATAATTTTATTAAAACGTATAACGAATTAATAGATATTATCCATATCACGGATCCAAACCATTTAGTAAGTACGACACTAACACCATCACAAAGGATAACTTTTGCTATACATTATCATTCACCTAATTTAGATTTAGTGGGATTCAATGTCTTTGGTAATATTTGGCGAATCGAGTCGGTTTTTAAGAAGGTCAACATTTTTACAAAACCTTTACCTTATTTTGTTGGTGAATATGCGTATAATGGCCCTTGGGAACAAGAAAAGACATCATGGGGAGCCCCTATTGAGCCAACAAGTACTAAAAAAGCAGAACAGTATTTTGAAAGATATAATACCTACATAAAAAACGATGTGCTATCTCTTGGAGCTTTAGCTTTTTATTGGGGACAGAAGCAAGAAAGAACCCATACGTGGTTCAGTATATTTGACCAAGAAGAACGAACTTCAGAGCTTTTTTATAAATTAAATGAATTATGGGGTGGGCAAATAAGTAACGTAAAATATCCACCTAAAATAAATTATATGCTTATTGATGAAAGAGGGGCGCAAGAAAATCTTGTTTACAAGCCTAATATGGAAAAAACAGCTAAATTAATTTTTGAGCATGAAATAGATTTTACATATCAATTCGTTTGGAAAATATATGCAGAAGGGTGGGATAACAATAAAACAGACATCGAAAAAGCCCCAATAGAAATTTCTAAAGATACGATTGTTGTAAATAATTCTTATGCTTTTAAAACCCCATCTAAACCTGGCCCTTATAGAATTTTTGTATATCTATATGATGGTTTTGGAAACTATTCTACCACAAACATCCCATTTTACGTTTTAAATTAATTATGATTGACCAAAATCAAGTAAAACAACCTGCAAAAAAAGAAATTGTCACGCTTAGACTTATTATATTCATTGGCTTACTAAGTATTATCAACTTTTTTTATTGGTTTCTAAAACCCGAACTTATTGGTGATGTAGTTCTCTTTTTTGGGGTAGCTATTGTAATCATATTTGATACTTTAAGAGTTTTATATTTATGGTATCATTACTGGAGTATTAAAATCCCTGTTAAGCCATATATATATAAGGCGTTAACTGTGGATGTGTTGACTACATATTTTCCTGGAGAACCTTATGAGATGACAACTCAAACGCTTTTAGCAATTAAAGAAATAAGCTATCCTCATACGACTTATTTATGTGATGAGGCTGACGATGAATTTTTGAAAAATTTCTGCAAAGAGCATGACATAGTCCATGTTACTAGAAAAAATAGAATTAATGCAAAAGCAGGAAATATCAATAATGCATTGAAACAAGCTTCTGGAGAAATATGCCTTATTCTTGATCCAGATCATGTTCCTAAACCGAACCTGTTAGACGAAGTAATACCTTATTTTTCAGATGATAAAATTGGGTTTGTCCAAACTGTACAAGGATATTACAATATCAATGAATCCTATGTTGCTCGAGGAGCTGCTGAACAAACGTTTCATTTTTATGGACCAATAATGATGTGTATGAATGCATACGGAACTGTAAATGCCATAGGAGCTAATTGTGTTTTTAGAAGAACAGCACTGGACTCAATTGGTGGACATGCTCCAGGCCTATGTGAAGATATGCATACAGCTATGCAGTTATATGCTAAGGGCTGGAAATCAGTCTATGTACCAAAAGTATTGACAAAGGGCTTAGTGCCGGCAACCCTTACTTCCTATTACATGCAGCAACTTAAATGGTCAAGAGGAACTTTAGATTTATTTGTTACCGTTTTCCCAAAACTTTTTAAAAAATTTACTTGGAGACAAAAACTGCATTATGGTATTTTACCTTTAGGGTATCTCTCTGGTTTATTTTTACTAATCGGGTTTTTAATCCCAATTTTGTCATTACTTAACGCTTCCCTGCCTTGGAAAGGAAATATTATAAATTTTGGGCTCATATACATGCCTGTTTTTATATGTATAGTTAGTATTCGAATTTATGTCCAAAAATGGGTTCTAAATAAAAGCGAACGGGGTATACATATTATGGGGGCGTTATTATTAATCTCTACTTGGTGGGTGTTTTTATTGGGATTTATTTATACGGTATTCAGGAAAAAAGTTCCTTATTTACCAACACCAAAAGAGGATAATGAATTAACAAATTTTAAAATTTTAATTCCTAATATTTTAGTAGCAATAATTTCATTAGTGGCTATAGTTTATGGCCTATCTATTGATTTAACGCCTTTCACTATTTTTATGTCTGGTTTTGCTTTTCTTAATGCTTTTTTTATGCTTTATACTATTGTATTTGCTTATCAAAAAGCAAAGGCTGTAAAACTAAATTTAGAAGGCCATAAGATTACATACTCAAAAATAATTAGTAACTTTAATTTTAATTTTTTTAATAAAATATCGCTTCCAGTTGTTATAATAGGAGTTTTTCTTTCAATGGCATCTTTATATTATGGAGAACATATTAAATGGAGTGGAGTAATGCCGGCTACTCAAAATAAAACAACTATAAACTTTGTTGGTGTTTTTGCTCCAAAATATGACAATGGTTTGACCAATTTGAATGAACTAGAAAAAAATGTCTATAACAAAAAATCTAAGTTCGATATAATTTCTCTATACCTGTCATGGAATAAGGACATTGAAAAAGACTTCCCTCAAAATTTAATAGATTCTATTTATCAAAAAAAAGCTTTACCTGTTATTACGTGGGAACCTTGGTTAAGGACTTTTGAAAATAATCTAAATAATGAAAAATGGCATGTCTTTGATTATATTAATACTGGCTTTTTTGATAATTATTTGAAAAATTTCGCCAATAAATTGAAGGAGTTAGATAAACCTGTTTTTTTGCGTTTTGCACATGAGTTTGACAATCCATTCTATCCTTGGTATGTAACAGGAAATGAAGGAGAAACTAAATTTAAACAGGCATGGGTTCATGTTTACGAGGTTTTCAAAAGTCAAAATGCCGATAATGTCATTTGGATATGGAACCCATGGCAAGCTGAAAATATAAAATCGTTCTACCCTGGAAAAGAATATGTTGATTGGATAGGTGTTAATATTTTAAATTATGGTTCACTAAACGAAAGCAAGAAAAGTCACAATTTTGAAACTTTATACGAACCTTTTCACGAAGTTTTAAAAGATTTGCCTTCTACACCTGTTATTATATCAGAATTGGGGTCGTTGTCTAACGATTCAACTGAAAATTGGATAGATAATGCGATTAATAGTATTCAAACGGATTATAAAGAGATCAAATCGATTATCTACTTTAATAGTAAAGTGGATGATAATTGGCCCAAAGAAGAAAGACCTAATCAATATTTGAACTGGATAGCGGCGACCGAGCGGTCTTCTCAAAATTTATTTCAAAACAATAAGGTGCCCGAATATCTTTTCAATAGCCTCAATAACAAAAAGAGTACTGGGTTAAAAAATAGACAACAAACTATAAGTCTCGAAAAAATTATAGGAGTTAATCTAAAAAAAGGCTATAACTGGAAAAATGATTACCACATTTTAAGCAGAAGGAACCTAATTTATGATTTCGAAAAAATGAAAGCGATTGGTATAAATACTATAAAATATCAAGGAAATTCTATTTACGATTATAATGTTATGGAAATAAGCAAAGACTATGATTTTAAAATTGCATATAGTTTTTGGATTAATGAAAATACTAACTTCATTGAAGATTCTCTAAAAACTCAAAAATTATCTCAAAAAATTATAAATAAGATTACAAATCTAAAAAATGAGAACAATATAATATCATGGCATGTTGAAAATGATATCCTTTATAATCAAAAAGAATATTTTCATAAACCAGAAATTCTTTATCAAAACATAGCCTACATTAAATGGTTAAAAGAATTAGTCAATAAAATTAAATCTATTGATGTCAAGCGACCAGTAATTGTTGATATAGAAGTAAACAAAGAAACAATTCATAATCTTGAAAAGATACGAGACCAAATAAATAATATAGACGTATTTGGTTTAGTCATTAAAGATTATGACTATTTTGATTTTGTGACAGAGTTTCTCAATAAAAATAAAATTAATTATATAATTAGCTCATTATCTTCAGATAATCTTGATAATTACAAAACACTCAAAGATAATTCCCCTGTATTCATTGCTTCCTGGCAAGATAAACACGAAATTAATAAGCTGACTTTTGATGGATTAATAGACAGAAAAGGTCGCTTAAAAGAGACTTATTATAATGTTTATTCATACAATAATAGCGGAAAGGCAACATTTGATATTCCTGAGATTAGCATCTTAAGACCAGCTCAATTAATTTATGATAATCTTTCATACACCTATACTGCAATGACCTACTCTAATGAGCGAGGTTGGGAACCTGGCTCTAAAGAAGGTGAATTAAATTACGAATGGACTCTTATAAAGTGTGATAGATACGGCAAAGAAATTGCTTTAAAGGGACTTGCCAAAACGTCAAAACTCAAATTAAAAGTTCCTGAAAATCATGATCGCTATAAATTACAACTGTCAGTTATAAAAGGGAATCAGATTAGACAAGTACAGACTAGTTTACATACGCCGGTAATTGAAGATGAGCTTTCTGAAAACAACTAAATAATCTTATAATGAAACTATAAAGACATTTCAAAAATAAACAGTAATTGTTGTTATAAAAATATATGAATAGATTGATTTTCTTGATGAAAGACATCGTAAACGCTAAGGTTTTTGGCTTATTTGTTTTCTTATTAAACTTTTCGTGCTCTTTTGGAGAGGTTTATTCAAATGGAACTAATAAGGAAGTCATGACCGTGTTTGGAAGTGAGTCCAGGATAGTGTTGAACGATTCTATAGATTTGAAAGAGCTCATTACCAAAGAGATTATTTATGACGCACCCAAATCTGGAATGGTCAATTTTGTTTGGTATTCAGAAGATTTTCCTCAGGAAGAATTATTTACATGGAATAAGAGTACTAAAGTGCATAAAAATATAGTGTATACATCAATGCTGAAAAATAAACTTGGCCAATTTAAGGTTTCTATTACGATGCCCAAAGATTCAAAGATTTATTATGGGTTTTGGATAACGAAGAACAAGTCTGGGGTTTATCAAGATTTATGGAATTGGCGCAAAGAAAGTATAATCTTTAACAATCAAGAACAACAAACGTTTCAGGCTGTTTATTTTCAAATTGAAAAAAGTAAAACGTCTCTAGTAGTGTCAAACGGCTGGCTTATTTTTTTAACCTTATCACTTGTTCTATTAATACTTCATTTGTCAAAAGGAGTATGGTTCAAAAATCTTGAGAAAACTTCAATGATTAAAAAGGTGGTTTTACTTGGGGTTACGCTATTTTTATTTCACATCTTGGCTCGAAGTGAAATTATAAATTTGCACCCAAAATCCTTATTCTATGATTGGGGTAATGTAGTAAATCTTTTTAAGGCCAGTTGGGGGGATTTTTTTTTATGTCTTATTATTGGTATCTACAGTTATCGTTGCATTATTTTTTATTAAGAAGAACAAGTTTCGAAACATCGTTTTTCGGATATTTAAAGTCATAGTATTCATATCAGCTTTGTTTGCCTTCACAAACATAACCACAGTAAAATTATTGGGTTACCCTTTTAACTATGAATGGTTTTATTATTCTGATTTTTTAGGAAGTGAAGATTCCATAAATGCAATAAAAGAAAATTTAACAATATTTACAATTTTAAATCTAGTAGCAATTTCAACAAGTGTTTTTTTATTAGAAAAAATATGGGAACACGCAGTTGCCTATATAAACGCTACTAAGTATTTAAAATATCCAAGTTATGCTCTTGTTTTTATATTGCTAGTGTTTTTAGTAATCTCTTCATTAAGACTAGATAAAAAGTACGACAAAGGGAAAGTTGAAAATGCTGTTTTAGTAATGGGAATTTCAATTATTAATACTGATAAAGCAGCCTCTTTTTTCAAACTACCTATAGATGATAATGAAAGGTTTAAGCCAAGGGAAGGAACTTGTCTTAGTTTAGAAAACCATTCAAAGGAGAAGGTTATAAAAAATGTGATCTTTATAATATTAGAATCATCAGGAGCAAAATATTTTGATGCGTATGGCGGGAAGTACAATATTACTCCTAATTTGAATGCTTATGCAGAAAAATCCATTCTCTATAAAAATGCTTACGCCCATGCTCCAGCTACTATGAAATCTATGGTATCTTTACTGGGCTCAATATATCCATATATATCTTATAAGAGTTTAACACGTGAAAAACCTGATTTTCATCATCCCACATTGCCTTTATTATTAAAACAACGAGGATACAAAACTTCTTTTTTTACATCTGCTGATTTAAGCTATATGAAGGGTAAACAATTTTTACAAAATTGCAGATTTGACACGATTGAAGATTTTTCTGAAATTAATTGTAGTAGTGATTTTAAACAAGATATATATAATAAAGGTGATGCAATTGATGATTTATGTCTAACTGACCGTTTCGAGATTTGGCTTGGGAACAATAATAAAGCCAGTTTTTTCTCAACAATTTGGACGGCTCAAGGGCACTACCCATATTTATTTTCACAGGAAGAGGAAGATTTTGATGTTGACAATATTTATTTTAATAGATATTTAAACACCATTAAACATTGCGATAAAATGATTGGTGATATTATTGAGATTTTAAAGGAAAATCAATTATTCGAATCAACGCTAATCGTTGTAACTGGAGACCATGGAGAAGCTTTTAATCAGCATAATAACCATGGTCATGCATCGAACATATATGAGGAAAACGTTAAGATTCCTCTGTATTTCATAAACCCTCTACTTTTCAATGGCGAACAGCGAGAAGATATTGTTTCTATGAAAGACATCGCGTCAACAACTTTAGCGTTATTAGATATTAAAATTCCACCTACATGGCATGGCAGGGATATCATTTCTACACATCATGATGAGGTGTTTTTTTTCTCTCCATTCTCGGATTATTTGTTTGGTTATAGGAAGGGGAATAAAAAATTTATTTTTAATGAAACAAACAAATCTGTTGAAGTTTTTGATTTATTAAATGATCCTGATGAAAAAATAAATATTAGACATCAAATTCCCGAGTCCGAAATAACTCATGCCAAAAAACGTATTGCATCTTGGGTTCAATACCAAGATAAATTCGTGAATGAAAATTTATTAAACTAAAAAGATGCTAAAAAAAGTAGTTAAACACTGGAAGAAAACATTAGCTGTATTTTGTATTCTTATTATGTTTAGCACTCCAATATTATGGAAGTATAGGTGTCATTTAAAAACCCAATTTGTCAAAAGACTAAGCAACACCATAGAATTAGAAGACGCTGCAACACTATTGGCTATTTTTTCTTTTAAAGATTTAAATCAATCTCAGTTGGTAGAAAAATCAGTTCATTATAAGATTAAACTAGTTAAATCATCTGGAATTCCTATAGCTAAAGATGAAATAAAAGAAATCAGTAATCCTTCTATCCCTTTAATATTTACAATAGAGACATGGGGTGTAAATGGCGATCTTTCTTTTAAACAAGATGAGATGGAATCCTTATATAAAGGAAAATATGATAAATTTATTCAGGAGTTTTGTGTTTCTGTGATTGGAGATAGACCAAATGTGTATTTTCGATTAAACCCTGAGATAGAAGTTTCTAGTATTACTTTTCCATGGCAAGGTCACCTTTTTTCTTATCAGAAGGCATTTGAGCATTTATCAAACTTAACCAACTCATTTGCGCCTCAGGTTAAGCATATATTTGGCGGAGCTGGATACCCTGGGATTTTAGATTATTATCCTGATGGTAAACAAGTTGATGTGGCGTCAGTAGTGTTATCTTCCGAATCTGAAAAGTCTTTAAATTATTATCCCAAATATAACTCAGTATATTATGATTTATTTAGAAGACTACACCGGTTGAGGTTTTTAGATAAACCTATTTTTGTATTTGGTTCGTCAGAGGTTGATAGACTATCCATTAGTCAAGAGTTGCTAGATTCTATCAAAAATCAAGTGTTTTCAGAAAAAGAGATTATTTATGCCAAGTCTAATTTTATAACATCAAAAAGTAATATCAAAAAATCTTTTTACAATCCATTTGAATTTGGACTCTATGACCCCAATGATTTGCTTAATACCGAAACGTCCGTTTCAATAGAACACCTTTTTGGTGATTTTACGAGTTTGTATGATGGAAGTTTTGAAAAACGTTTTAAAGATGTCTTATCAAGAAATCATAATGTTATTGTTACGTTCGAACCATTTAGAAACCCCCTTGGCATGGACGATATTAATGTACTTAAAAACGTAATAAAACAGAACTATGATAAAGAAATTGAAAAGCTCTACTCAATAATTACGCAAACTTCCAAAAAAGTTTATTTAAGATTTGCACATGAAATGGAAATCCCAATTACAAGGTACCCTTGGCAAAGCCAGAATCCAATAATATATATTAATTCATTCAGGTATTTTATGTCCTATAAAGATTCGTTGCCATCAAACATAAAAAGAGTTTGGGGACCAGCAGGGGATAGAGGCTCAATAGAGTTTTGGCCTGGTTCAGATGTTGTGGATGTCATTAGTTTTGCTATCTATGGATTACCTGACAAAAATATAACAGACCCCAATAAACAATTATCATTTGAATCGATTTTTAAAATAAAAAAAAGGAGAATGAGATTTTTTGATAAGCCCATTTTTATAACTGAATTTGGAGTTAAAGGACCAGAAGATTATCAAAGTAAATGGTTAGAAGCAGCTGCGAAAATTCTTAGAAATGATTCACAAGTTATAGGTGCTAATTATTTTAACATGTCTGATATTCCTCAAGCTTGGGGTGATATTGAACCTCCAAACTGGAGTATTTCTAAAGAAACTTTATACCATTTTATAAATACGTTAAATAAAGAGTAAAAGTTAAACTTGGGCAATTATCTGTGAAATAAGCAATTTTGTAGAACTAATGTTGCAAGTCCAGTATTTATTACAAACAAAAAGTAGACGAAGGAAAACCTAAAATGATAGCATTGAACAACGTTAGAAACAAATTATTAGCTAGAGTCTCTTCAGTTGTAAAAAGAGGCACACCATATGTAGTTATGAATACACATGCCGCATAAAAAAAGTTAAAAAGAACTAGGATTTGATCTTGGAATACTTTTATGGTTTCGCTGCGTAGAAACTAAGATAGCAAATAAACAGAAACCCGTTATTCTGTCGTGAGGATTTTCCTTTCGGAACCTCAGACACAATGAATAATACACCTCTTAAGGTATGGTTTTCCCACACATTTATTTAGAGGTTGGAACTAATTTGAGATACATACAATTACTCCTGGGCAATAATTTGGTCATGATAGAAAAAATGGACTAATTTTCGGGTGCTTACATTTTTTAAGTTTCTTATTATCGTCTAAAAGCATACACAAATATTACAGAAGGACAGAACCGTTTAATAATATAACTAAATTGAATTATCATCGAAACCCTAATATTAGGTCTAAAAACCAGTATTTCCATTTGATGTGCTGTTCAGTGATAACCGATAAAGGATTTTAAAAGCATAAGTCTAAAAGCTTTATGAAGCGTATAATTCTTCTTTACTGGTTGGTTGTTACTTACAATTACAGAGGGTTTTCCCCGATAGAAAGTTAACAATTACAGAAACTAACTAACATATAAATAATCCCTAAATAAAGCGTGTTTGTAAAACTAAGGGGGAGAAGCAAGAGGGTAACACGCTACGCGATGTTACTAATCTATATTTCGTTGATATTCTGCACTTTACAACTGTTTCAGAATAATTTTTTTCGTGAATTTTAGTAAAAAAGCTCGATACCCCAGTGAAATCAAGATGTTTTTTAGTAAAAAATCACGGAAATCTTAAAATTTGGAGAACTACCGCACTCGCTTAGGCGAGTTTGGTTCATTTTTAAAGCGATAGATTCTCCGCGCTCAATTCAGAACTAATACAGAAAAACATTTTTAAAACCCAGCGTCTAAATCCATCACTTTAAAAACATCGTTGAATGTTTTCCCCTTGTCAAAAGTTGGCTCTCCAGTAACTACATTAAAATGAGTTTTAGGATAGTTCTTCTTTAAATATCTATCTGCTTTTGATAGATTGGATTCGTTTCTCTTGAATTGATTTCCTTGGTCGTTAAGGCTTATCAACTTTGGTTTTTTTTCTGTCATAATCGTAGAATTACAGAATGCACTTTAAATTATTTGTATATTCGCATACGTTTAATAATTTAAAGGTTGAAGCATTCTTGTGTTTCAGCCTTTTCTTTTAAACTTCAGTGTATAATTTTTCTACTGAATCTACCGAATAGTAAACCCTACCAGATACTGAAATCCTTTCCAATAATCCTTTATTTTCCCATCTGCCTAAAGTTGGATATGAAATCTCAAAGAGTTCTTTTACTTCTCTTTTGGTGTATGGGCGGTGCCTTCTTGTTGGAAGTTTGGTTGCA
>PVMS01121114.1_pt1 | contig 12507 bp, 9 predicted proteins | sample 1853461 | NCBI WGS metagenome assembly PVMS01 (sample SAMN08582032, study PRJNA380276) | Marine sediment metagenome, whole genome shotgun sequencing project. | isolation source: ocean sediment barecode stripped | collected 2017
ATTGATAGCGAGCGCGATGGCCCTGATCCCATTTGCTGTGGCCACAGCCACCTGCTCAATCTCTGAAGCTTTACCTTTGGCCTCATTGATCCGCTTCTGCATTTCCCCTTCCGATTCGGCAATTGCCTCCTGTCTGGAGCCCTCGGCCACATTGATCTTTGCCTGCTTCTCGCCCTCCGATTCTGCAATCACAGCGCGTTTTTCACGTTCAGCACGCATTTGCTTCTCCATGGCATCTTTTATGCTCTGGGGTGGGATGATATTTTTTACCTCGTAGCGCGTGACCTTTACGCCCCATGAATCGCTGGCCTTATCGACTGCACTTACAATGCTGTTGTTAATGGATTCCCGCTCCTCAAAAGTGCGGTCAAGTTCCAGTTTTCCAATAATACTTCGCATGGTGGTCTGGGCAATTTGAATCGACGCAAACTGATAATGATCAATGCCGTAAGAAGCTTTCGTGGCATCAATCACCTGCAAATAAAGAATTCCGTCCACCTCAACAGATATATTGTCCCTGGTAATACAAATTTGAGACGCTACATCAATGGCCTGTTCCTTCAGGGTATGCCTGTACCTTACCCGGTCAATAAAAGGCATGAGGATACTAAACCCGGCCATCAGGCTAACCCGATACTTACCCAATCTCTCTACGATGTAGACTTTACGTTGGGGTACTACTTTGATAGAGGATAAAAGAATAATCAGTGTCAACAGAATTAAGCCGGCATATACCAGAGTGAGTGCATTCATTTCCATGTAGAATAGTTAATGGTTATTAGTTAATGGTTATTGATCGTAAATTAAGAGGGTTTTTCAACGTTGAAAGTCAGGCTATCCTTGCTTCGGATAATCACCCAATCGCCCTTGGCTACAGGATCATCACTGTGCGCTGTCCACCGCGTTCCTTTGAACTCAACCTTTCCGGCACCATCCTTAAAATCATCAATTGCTAAGGCTTTTCGGCCGATAAACTCTTCAAGCTGATCATCGATTTCCTTATCCGTTCGGCCGAAAAAACGCTTCTTCAAGTATTTTCGGAGCAATACCAGCCCCAGAAGGGAGGCTGCCAGAAAGATCAGAATTTGCCAGTTCAGGTTAATATCGGTGATGACACAAACCAGGGCCGTTACCCAGGCACCTGCACCAAAAAACAGGATCACCAGGCCTGGAATTGCCAATTCAAGGAGCAGCAAACCCAGACCAACGAGGAACCAGATTACTGCGGGGTCAGCTAGTATATCCATGTCAGGGTGTTTTCTACTAAAATACGAAAATCCGCGACATACTCTGCAGAAATTCAAGCTATTTTGGGACAGGTAAAGCCTTCCACATGCTGATCAATTTGCAACTAATCGTTACATTTGCATATTCATCTCCTTCCTATGAACAAATACGCATACACTAACAGGGATATCAGCTGGCTCTCTTTTAATTTAAGGGTACTTCAGGAAGCCATGGACAAAACCCTGCCACTTTACGAACGCATTAAATTCCTGGCCATTTACTCCAACAACATGGAGGAATTCTACCAGGTAAGGGTTAGTTATTACAAGCAGATGCTCCGCCATGAGCGCGAGTTTCCCAAGCAGCACTTCAGGAGTGTGGACCCTGTAAGAATTATCAAACAGATTAATGAAATTGTTACCAACCAGCAATCGATCTTTCATCTTATCTACGAGCAGGAGATACTGCCCGACCTCCGACGAAATGGCATTGTCGTTGTAGATGAAAAGGATGCCTTATCAGATGAACAAAAAAAATTCATCCGCGAGGTTTTTTATTCCAACATTATCACCTCCGTTCAACCGGTACTCCTGGTAAAAAAGAAGGTTCGCCCCTTTATGAAAACCGGTCAACCCTATATGGCCCTGGAGATGGTAAGCAAGGATAGTAATAAACGTAATCAACTGGAACGATACGGAATAGTCAAGATTCCGACCGATCACAATATTTCCAGGTTCGTTGAACTGCCCAAAAAAGATGGCAAACATTACATTATGTTTGTGGAGGATGTGATCATGCAACACATTGATGCCATTTTCCCCGGGTACAAAGTTAAAAACAACTATTCCCTGAAGCTCACCAGGGACGCCGATATGGAGTATGACGATTATGAAGGAGAGGACCTGATTGATGCCATCGACCGGATCAGGTCGCACCGTTCGGTTGGCAAACCAAACCGTTTTCAGTTTGACAGGGCCATGCCGGAAAAGCTGCTGGACTATCTGACCACCTCTTTCCATATCTCCAAAGACATCATGGTCATGGGAGGGAACAGGCACAATTTCAGGGACTTTTTCAGCTTCCCGAATCCCACCTACCCCAAGTTTGAAATTGACAGTCTTCCTCCGATTCCCATACCCGCCCTGGCCAACCAGAAAAAACCCATTGCCAGCCTGATCAGTAAAAAGGATTTCTTACTTAGTCCCCCTTACCAACCTTTTGAGCACTACCTGAGGTTCCTCAGGGAAGCTTCTACTGATCCCTCGGTCAAGGAAATAAAAACAACCCAGTACAGGGTCTCAGATCACTCTGTGGTGGTAAATTCCCTGATTGCAGCTGCCGAGAACGGAAAGAAAGTGACCGTATTTGTAGAGCTAAAGGCGCGATTCGACGAGGAGGCCAACCTGAAATGGGCCTATGAGATGACCAAGGCCGGGATTCGGATCATTTACAGCATCCCCAAATTAAAAGTACACGCCAAGATTGCCATGATCCTCCGTAAGAAAGGAAGCAAATATGGCGATCAGGCCTACCTGGGAACAGGCAATTTCAATGAAAAAACAGCCCGCCTCTATGGTGATCACGGACTGTTTACTTCCAATCCTGAGGTGGTCAGCGAAGTAAAAGACCTTTACAAACATCTTGAGGATCAGAAAGTGCGTCCGGAGTTTAAACATATCCTGGTACCTGGATTTAATATGGTACCCTCCTTCATTGAGATGATCAATCAGGAGATTGCCAATGTGAAAGAAGGAGGGATCGGATATATACTGCTAAAGATGAATGGCCTGCAGGACAAGGAGATGGTGGACAACCTCTACAAAGCCAGCGAAGCCGGTGTCAAAGTGGACCTGATCGTTCGAGGGGTATGTACTCTGAGAACAGGGATGCCTTACAGTAAAAACATCAGGGTGATCCGGATTGTGGACAGGTACCTTGAGCATGCCAGGGTCTATGTGTTTCTGAACAACGGCGACCACAGGGTCTACCTTGGCTCGGCCGATTGGATGAAGCGGAACCTGAGGAGCAGGGTCGAGTGTGCCTTCCCTGTTTACGATCCTGACCTGAAAAAGGAGTTGAGGGACATCCTGAACATTCAGCTTTCAGACAATGTGAAAGCCTGTGAAATAGATGAAAATCTGAAAAATCAAAGAATTATTACCAAGGGACCCGATATCAGGGCGCAGATCTCCATTTATGAGTATTTTAAGAACAAATACACCATCCCCAAATATTCAGAGAAAGTCCTAATATAAATTGTCCTATGGAGCTGCAGACAAGACTCAAACATATCCATTCCAAAGCAGAATTTAATCAGGTCCTTAAAGAGAATCAGAATATAATGATCTGCTGTGGTCGTATGGGCCCCATGTGCCTGCCCCTATATGCAGCCATGGAGATACTGAAGGGACAATTCCAGCAGGTGGCTTTCTACGACATTCCCTTTGATCATCCGGAAGCACATGTAATCCGCAACCTGCCTGAGTGTCGTGGATTTATGGGATTGCCCTTTACTGTCTACTTTAAAAACGGAGAGGTAATCAAAGCCACTACCAGCATTCAGACCCAGGACCAGGTAGAAGCCATTCTTAAAGCATACTATTAATCAACGCATGTCCGGGTCCAAAAAGAAAAAGACTGCACTCTCAGTCTCTGAAGGTATCGAACAGCCGGGGTCAATCAACCAGCAGGCTGTAGATCAACTGAAGAAAGCAAAGAAGAGACAGTACAGTACGGAGCAACTACTACAGGGAATTCGTAAGGGTGACATCAGTATGCTCGGCCAGGCCATCACCCTGGTAGAGAGCTCCCTGGAGAGTCATCAAGAAGCTGCACAGGAGTTGATAGCCGCCTGTTTGCCCTATTCAGGCAATGCATTCCGCGTGGGGATCACGGGGGTGCCCGGTGCAGGAAAAAGTACATTCATTGAAGCCCTTGGCAAACATATTATTGGCGAAGGGGGCAGACTGGCTGTCCTGGCCATTGATCCAAGCAGCGAGCGATCCAGTGGAAGTATCCTGGGGGATAAGACCCGCATGGAGGAGCTCGCAGGAAGCAACAGGGCATATATCAGACCATCTCCATCCGGAGGCACCCTGGGTGGCGTAGCCAGGAAAACAAGGGAGACTATTATTCTGTGTGAAGCCGCAGGTTTCGATACCATTTTTGTGGAGACCGTGGGGGTAGGCCAATCAGAAACGGCTGTACACAGCATGGTCGATTTCTTTCTGCTGGTCATGCTGGCTGGAGCCGGCGATGAATTGCAGGGAATAAAAAGGGGTATCATGGAAATGGCCGATGCCATTATAATTAACAAAGCCGACGGTATCAATATACCCAGGGCCAGACGGGCCCAGGCCGAATTTACCAATGCGCTTCACCTTTTCCCTCCTTCACTCTCCGGATGGGTTCCCAGGGTCAATATCTGTTCATCACTTTATAACAAAGGGATCCCTGAGACATGGACTTTGGCCCAGGAATACGCCGACTTTGTTACAAAGAGTGGCTTTCTTAAAGAGCGCAGGCTGGAACAGTCCAGGTACTGGATGTATGAGACCCTTCGGGATGGAATATATATGCAGGTATTTAATGATCCAGCCATGATAAAAGAGCTTGAAATTCACGAAAAAGCCATCTCCGAAGGACGTATCACCTCCTTTATGGCCGCATCTGCTATCTTGAATAAGTATAAATCCGGTAATTAATCTTCCGGACTATTCCCCTGTTAAATAATAAATTGTAATATTGCGCTTCAATTTAAAACTCAATCTGATATGCGTAAATTAATTTGGATTGCACTGGCCATCATTGCCTTGCAAGCCTGCGATCAAAACAATGAAGCCTATAACATTCAGGTGAACCTGGATGGCTCCGAAGGCAAATGGGTTAAATTGATGGCCCTGGTGGACAGAGAATATGTCACCTACGATTCTGCTTTTGCGGAAGCAGGATCACCTGCCGTTCTTACCTTAGGCGCCGATGGTTTACAAACCATGTATCTGAACGTGGAGGATGCTGAAGGATCTGTGATGATTCTTGTTGATAACAGCAATTACACCATCTCCGGAACCATGGAGAATCCCGAGATTAAAACAAACAGCAAAGCCCAGAATGACCTGAATGCCTACAACGAACAGCTCAAACCCATCCAGGACAAGATGAGTGAGATGGTTCCTGAGCTCAGGAAAGGTCCCGATGCTGAAAATCCTGAGGCCTATGAAGCGCTGCGTGAAGCTTATTACAAGCTGAACGGGCAACAGGAAGACATTGACTCAGTCTATATTTTAGAAAATCCTTCCTCTTATGCCACAGTCCTTGCTCTAAGGAATACATTCTATATACTTGATGTGGAACAGCTCGAAGCTGCACTTACCAGACTGGATGCTCCACTGCAAGAGATGGAGGAGTACCAGTACATGTATGGCAAGATGGAACGGATGAAGGCAGTAGCCATTGGTATGAAATATACCGATTTCGGCCTTGATACACCGGAAGGTGAGTTCCTGAAAGTATCTGATGTGCACAAGGGAAGTGTTTTACTGGTGGATTTCTGGGCCAGCTGGTGCGGACCATGCCGCAGGGCCAATCCCGAAGTGGTGGAGATTTATAACACCTACCACGACCAGGGCTTTGAGATCCTGGGTGTATCGCTGGATCGCGACTCCGCCAACTGGGTGAAAGCCATTGCAGACGACCAGTTGACCTGGAGCCATATTTCCGATCTGAAATACTGGAATTCAGAAGGTGCTGAATTATACGGTGTAACGTCCATTCCCCATACGGTTTTGATCGACAGGGATGGAATCATCACTGCCAAGAACCTGCATGGTCAGGAGCTTCGTGAGGCAATAGAATCCCTCTTATAGAGCCTGGTGGCTAGTACTCAGGAACTAGCTACTTTTAAGTACTTCTCCTTTCACCCAGAGAATCATTTTGCTCTTCTTGGGATCGTTGGTGATAATGGTGACCGTTTTATTCTGGTTTCCCACCTTACCTGCAGAATTAAATACAGTTTTAATTTTGACCGATTCTCCAGGGGCGATTAACCTTTTCTCCGGCTGAACAGCAGTACACCCGCAGGATGCTTTTACCTTCCTGATTAGCAGATCCGATTTGCCAGAGTTGGTGATCACATAGGTATGTTCCACCTTTTCACCCTGGGTAATCTTTCCAAATTTAAACTCGGCATCATCTACGCTGAGTATCGGAGCATTGGCCAGTTCCGCTTCCGATAGGGCAGAAAAATCCTCCTCGATATTGGCGCTGATAACAAGGCTATAGGTTCTGTCTGTTTTCCCGTTAATGTCAAGGGACATCCGATCGATCACGAATCCCCAGTCATTTCTCAATGGAGCATTGTAAGTTGCAACAATCGCACCCTTTTGCCCTGGCTTGAGCTGTGCAGGTTCCATGGAAATAACAACATGCTTGGGAACCTTCTGGAAGCTAAGCTTTACATTCTCACCCGAGGTGTTAATAACTTCGAGCCGTTTTTCAGAGCTACCCGTATTTTTGAGGTTACCGAAGGCCAGATGGTTAGATTTGAGCCTCATGGGACCCATGGCATAACGATAATCATCCTCTATGGTTCTTGGTTTGGCTTCCACCTCTCCTGCAATGGTAAGTCTCACACTGCCCTGGTTTGAATTTGAAATAACAGTCACATACTTCCGGAACACTCCGGGTCTCCCTGCAGGATTGTAAGTGGCTGCCACAAAACCCTTGCCCCCAGGGGGAATAGGCTCACGTGTCCAGCTGGGAGCCGTGCAACCACATGAGGCTGAGACATTTTGAATAATCAGGTCACTTCCTCCGGTATTCACAAACTCAAACTTATGCGTTACATTTCCATCCGCCTCCTTAAATTTCCCGAACTCGTGGGTAGTTTCGTTAAAGGATATAAGGGCTTGTACCGTCTGAGACATCAGGGGTACTATGATACCGGCTAAACAGAATAACAATAATATCCGTTTCATAATCAGACTTTTTTGATTGAATAATTAGAATAAACTCACTTATGACTGTAAAATTAACACAAATAAACCATAATTAGTTGCACAATTTTTGAGGTAAGGAAAGTAATACAAGAATCGGACCGTTTAAAAAAAGCACCATATGACGAATAATTCTTACTTTTAATTCGCCAAAGACAGGAAATGAGAAGCATTGTAAGAATAGGGCTCCTGTTATTCCTGATGCTCAGTTCAGCTGGTTTGTCTGCTCAGTTTTATAACGGAATGCAGATGAATTTCGGAAAGAACAGGCTTCAGTATAACAACCGATACTGGAAGTACTATCGGTTTGATAGATTTGATGTCTATTCTTATGAGAATGGTACAGATCTCTCCCTATATGTAGCAGACTTTGTGGAAAAGGAACTTGCTCTGATTGAGCGCTTCTTTGATTACGATATTGAGCGGCGAATGATCTTCCTCACCTATAACAAACATTCAGACTTCAGGCAAAGCAATATTGGTCTGGTATCAGAGGCCGAAGAATACAATATCGGGGGGACTACCAAAATTATCCAGAATAAAGTTTTCCTCTATTTTGATGGGGATCATATGAATTTCAAACGCCAGATCCGGGCTGCCATTGCAGAGGTTCTTGTAAGTGAGATGATGTTTGGAAAGGGGGTCAAAGATAACCTCACCAGCAGCACCATGATCAACCTTCCCGAATGGTACCTGGAAGGCCTGATTTCTTTTGTATCAAATCCGTGGGATTATGAACTGGAGAACCGGGTAAAAGATGGAATCGTTTCAGGAAAATACAGCAAGTTTGTGAATTTGCAGGATGATGATGCCCGTTACGCAGGACACTCTTTCTGGAAATATGTAGCAGATCTCTATGGGGTGTCCATCATCCCCCAAATACTTTATATTACCAAAATCAATAAGAATGCTGAAAGTGGATTCCAATATGTTCTTGGTAGTAAACTGAAAGAGCTCTCCATCGATTGGTCAGCCTATTATCTGGGAATGTATACGGCAACAGAAGAGAATGCCGGACTTCCAGATCAGGGCAAAATTCTTGAAAAGCCCAATAAAAGAAGGGTGTACCAGAATATTAAGATCAGTCCCGATGGCAGGATGGTTGCTTATGTAACCAACCAGAAGGGGCAATATAAAATCTGGATACACGACGAAGCCACTGACAAGCAGAAAAGAATCTATAAAAAGGGTGAGAGACTGGACCAGATACATGACTATTCTTTCCCTGAGATAGCATGGCATCCTTCTTCCCAGATCCTTGGTTTTGTGACGGAGGAGAAAGGAGAATTGAAGTTCCACATATATAACCTGGAAACCGGGGTGATCACCACCAGGAATCTACTCTATTTTGAAAAAGTGCTGGATTTAAGCTTTTCGCCGGATGCCAGGAAACTGGTATTCTCAGCAGTGGCTGATGGCCAGACTGATATTTGGGTATTTGATATTGCTGCATCGACCAACGATCAAATTACAAATGACCTGGCTGATGACTTCAATCCGAAGTTCATTAACAATATGGACAATATCTCTTTTGTTTCGAACCGGAGAAGTGATACCCTTTTTATGGAGAATGATCCTGAAAACAACACCACCACCGCATTTGCAGTATATGTATACGATTATGCAGGCAGAAGTCCGGAACTTCAGAAAATTTCAGAGGGCAACTATATCAATCATAGCCAGCCTTTATCGCCAGGGCACAATGAGTTCTTCTACCTGAGTGATAAAAACGGCATCGTAAACAGGTACTATGCCGAATATGACAGCACCATCAGCCTGGTAGACACCACCATTCATTACAGATATTTTGCCAATAGCTTTCCGCTTTCTAACTACAAGCGAAATATCCTGTCCCACGACATCAATACTGAAACCCAGGAGATTGCTGAAATAGTCTACAACGAACGCAGGTACAATATGTACAAGTACCCTATGGAATTCGAAAAGAAATTCGGGGATGAGCTGAATCCTACTTTATACCGGGACAGACACATGAGCAGATTGACTGCAGAAGACTCCATTCACCATGTGGAGAAGAAGGTGATTTCCATGAAAGACATTGCTGACAATCAGCTGGTTCACCAGGGCGATACCATTGAATTGCAGGAATTTAAAATCGATATCAATAACTATATTTTCGAGCGGGAAAAACTGAATTATTACAACAACCAGTTAAGAAAAATAAATCTGAACCTGGTGCTTGACTCTACAGAGAATAAGAAATTGATGTACATCGATTATTCCACCTCCTTTTACCCCATTAAGTTGGTCAGCCAGATCGATTTCAGCTTCCTGAATGCTTCATACCAGGCCTTTACCGGTGGAGCATACTACTACAATCCAGGACTGAATCTTCTATTCAAAGTAGGAGCCAACGACCTTTTCGAAGATTACCGGCTGGTTGGAGGGGTCCGTTTTGCAACAGATTTCGACAGTAATGAATATCTTTTGAGCTTTGAGAACCTGAAACATCAGCTGGACAAGCAGCTGGTTTTTCACCGTCAGATTTTCAAAAATTACATTGATAATTCTTCTTCCATCGTCAAAACCTATACCCATGAGCTGCTGGCTTCGGTGAAATATCCACTAAGTCAGACACTTGCTTTGAAAGGTACCGGATCATTCAGACATGATAACTCCGTATACCTTTCCTCTAACAATGAAAATCTTAACAAAGCGAACCTCTTGAAAGTTTGGGGTGGTCTGAAAGGAGAAGTGATTTACGACAATACCAGGAAGTTGGGGACTAATCTGTACAGTGGCATGCGATGGAAAGTTTTTGGTGAAGCATACCGCCAGATCAATGAAGCCAAATCTGACCTGTTTGTACTCGGTGGTGATTTCAGGTATTATCTTCGAATCCACCGGACGCTGATCTGGGCCAACAGGATCGCAGGAAGCGGATCTTTTGGCAGAAGTCCCCTGATCTATTATTTGGGGAGCGTGGACAACTGGATCAACCTGAACAAGTCAGAGAATCCCACATTTAATGAGTCTGTAGCCATCGATTATTCTCAAAATTACGCCTATCAGGCGCTCTCAACCAATTTGAGAGGTTTCTCGCAGAACATCAGGAATGGAAGCAATTTCCTGGTCTTTAACACAGAGCTCAGATGGCCTATCTTCCGCTACCTGGCTGGACATCCGCTGGGCTCAGGTTTCCTCAATAACTTCCAGGTAGTTGGATTTGCAGATGTGGGAACTGCATGGACCGGTCTGCATCCCTTCAGTGGTGAAAACGCATGGAATACCGAGGTGATCCAAAACGGCCCCATGACCATTACCATCGATGCCAACAGGGATCCCATCATTGCAGGTTATGGGATTGGGGCAAGGGCCCAGCTGCTGGGCTATTTCATCCGTCTTGATTGGGCGTGGGGAGTAGAAAATATGATTGTGCAACCCAGGATGTTCTATCTTTCACTGAGTCTCGATTTTTAATGCCACTTCTCATGTGCCTGGAACAGAAGATTGCCAACATCCTGACCGATACCCTGATGGAAGAAATTATCACCATCAGACGCCAGTTTCATCAGTACCCTGAACTATCTTTTAAGGAATATAAAACTTCTGAAACCATCAGGGGGCTACTCAACACCTGGGGAATCGAGTATACATTTCCCCATGTGGAGACCGGGATCGTGGCCCGAATCGCAGGAGAAAAACCGGGCAAAAGAATTGCCCTTCGTGCTGATATGGACGCTTTGCCGATTTCTGAACAATCGGGACTTGCTTTCTCCTCCCTGAACAAAGGAGTCATGCATGCCTGTGGTCATGATATGCATATGGCTTCTCTGCTGGGCACCATCCGTCTTCTGGATCGCTTGAAGGATGAGATTCAGGGGGAAATCCTGTTCCTGTTCCAACCGGGTGAAGAGCGTATTCCAGGTGGGGCAAAAATGATGCTCGAGGAAGGCGTCTTTAAGGATCGTGAACCCCATATGATTATCGCCCAGCACGTGCTGCCCGAAATGGAGGCCGGACATGTGGGTTTCAAACCGGGGATTTATATGGCCGCTAATGATGAGATTTTTATCAGGGTCAAAGGCAAAGGAGGGCACGCTGCCTTGCGTCAACATATCAAGGACCCTGTTTTAATGGCCTCACAGATCCTTCTCACCCTTCAGGATGAAATTATGCGCAAGGCTCCTGGAGACTCCCCTACGGTCCTTTCCTTTGGAAAGGTCCTTGCCGATGGTGCCACGAATATTATTCCCGGTGAAGTGATGCTGGAGGGGACCTTCCGGACCATGAATGAAGAATGGCGTAAAGAAGCACATGGGCTTATTGCTTACATAGCCTCGGACATAGCATCTGCCATGGGTGGTTCAGTGGAGGTGGAGATTAGACATGGTTACCCTTTCCTGCATAATAACGAGCAGATCACCAGGGAATCCAAAAGACTGGCCATTCAACTATTGGGGGAAGATAAGGTGGAGGATATGGATATCCGTATGACCGCAGAAGACTTTGCCTGGTTTACCCAGAACATCCCCGGAATGATGTACAGGTTTGGAGTCGGGGATCCTGGATCTGAACAGCCCTTCTCCCTCCACACGCCCCAGTTCAGGGTCAACGAATCTGCTTTAAGGACCGGGATCTCTATGATGAGCTACCTGGCTATAGAATTACTCAAAATAGAGGCTGTTGAAAAAATAAATACCTAAGAGGGATTGCTTAATAGAAATTAGACATTAAATTTGCCCCTTAAGAATTAAAAAAAAATAAGATATGGCTTACGTAATTTCAGATGATTGTACTGCATGTGGCACCTGTATTGATGAATGTCCGGTTGAAGCAATTGCAGAAGGAGATATTTATGTAATTGATCCGGAGCTGTGCACAGACTGTGCCGCTTGCGCCGATGTATGTCCCGTTGAAGCAATCAGCCCTGAATAGGGTCGGGAACTATAAAATTTGAAAGAAAGACTGCCTCAACGGGCGGTCTTTTTTTTTATAACTTTGAATGGAAGTGAATCTGAAGAATAAAATATTTGTCATTATTTTTGGCACCGATAGCCGGGCTGGAAAAACCTTTGATGTGATCCTGCTCTGGATGATCATTGTCAGCGTCAGCGTCGTGGTGATGGAGAGTGTATCCACTCTGCAGGAGGCCCACAAACAATTCTTTATCTCTACTGAATGGTTCTTCACCATTATATTTACCCTGGAGTATCTGCTCAGGATTTATAGCTCCCCCCGTCCGTGGAAATACATGACCAGTTTTTTTGGGATTGTGGACCTGCTGGCCATCCTTCCCACTTACATGGGTTTGATATTTGATCAC
>PVMS01117618.1_pt1 | contig 12506 bp, 9 predicted proteins | sample 1853461 | NCBI WGS metagenome assembly PVMS01 (sample SAMN08582032, study PRJNA380276) | Marine sediment metagenome, whole genome shotgun sequencing project. | isolation source: ocean sediment barecode stripped | collected 2017
CCCTCTGCTATCTCTAATATTTCAGCACCATCAGTTCCATTAAGAAATTCCCCTTTTTCATTCAATAATTTCAGGGCATTCCACTGTTTAGGATTATGTGAAGCTGTTATGATTATACCGCCGTTTGCATGTTCCAGCGGCACCGCTACCTCTACAGTTGGTGTGGTCGAAAGCCCTAGATCAATTACGTCAATTCCCAGACCGACCAAAGTATTTGCTACTAAAGAACTTATCATTTTACCCGAAATACGGGCATCTCTTCCAAGTACAACTGCTAATTTTTCTGTTTTTGGATTTCTTTTCATTATCCAAAACCCATAAGCTGAAGCAAATTTTACTGCATCCAGGGGTGTCAAATTATCACCTGTTTTACCACCTATTGTTCCTCTAATTCCGGAGATTGATTTAATTAATGTCATAACGCTTTTTTATTTGTCACAAAGATACTTTTTCCCATGAAAATTTCCCAATGGATTTTCTAATTGAAATTTATTATTTTTAACATCTTGATGATTTAGATTAAAATTTGAAGAAATAATCTGAAATTGACAGATACAAAAAAACCGCCACCACAATGGGAGACGGTTTTATAATTTCATTAAATTTAAGGCTTATTTACCCTTTGATTCCATTTTCTTTTTTAGATCGGCAAGACCAGAAATATCACCCAGCGTAGTTCTTTCAGCAGATTCTGCTTTTTTCTGTGCCGCTTTAATATTCTTTTCTTCCTGAGCTTTGAAAATAGCCGAATGTGATACAACTAATCTTCTGTACTCCTTATTGAATTCTAAAACTTTAAAATCGAGTGTTTCTCCTTTTGCAATTTTAGATTTATCCTCTTTTTCCATATGGCGTCCAGGAACAAAAGCTTCCACACCATCTTCAAAAGTAACAATTGCTCCTTTATCAGTTATTTCTTTTACTGTTCCAGTATGAACAGAGTTGATTTGATAAATTTCTTCATGTTTATCCCAAGGATTTTCAGTAGTTTGTTTGTGACCTAAATTAAGCTTTCGCCCTTCTACATCCAGTTCAAGAACTTCCACATCTAAGGAATCACCTACTTTGACAAAATCAGATGGATGTTTCACCTTTTTAGTCCACGATAAATCTGAAATATAAACCAAACCATCGATACCTTCTTCCAATTCAACGAATACACCAAAGTTAGTATAATTCCTAACTATACCGGTATGTTTCGATCCAACAGGGTATTTAGTTGTAATATCTGTCCATGGATCTGGTTGTAACTGTTTGATACCTAGCGACATTTTTCTTTCGTCACGATTTAAAGTCAGGATAACTGCTTCTATTTCATCACCCACCTTAACAAAATCCTGTGCCGAACGTAAATGTGTAGACCATGACATTTCAGATACATGAATCAAACCTTCAACACCTTTACTTACTTCAATAAAAGCTCCGTAATCTGCAATAATTGCAACCTTTCCTTTTACTTTATCTCCAATCTTTAAATTTTCATCTAAAGCATCCCAAGGATGTTTGCTCAATTGTTTTAATCCCAATTGAATTCTGGTTTTTTCATCATCAAAATCTAAAATTACAACGTTCAATTTTTGATCTAGTTCAACTATCTCACTTGGATGGTTAATTCTGCTCCAAGAAAGGTCTGTAATATGAACTAACCCATCAACTCCTCCGAGATCAACAAATACACCATAAGAAGTAATATTTTTTACAACTCCCTCCAGTACTTGACCTTTTTCTAATTGACCTATAATTTCTTTTTTCTGTTCCGCTAAATCAGCTTCAATAAGTGCTTTGTGAGAAACAACAATATTTTTGAATTCATGGTTGATTTTTACAACTTTGAATTCCATGTTTTTGTCAACAAACTGGTCATAATCTCTAATCGGCTTAACGTCAATTTGAGAACCTGGTAAGAATGCTTCAATTCCAAAAACATCAACAATCATTCCTCCTTTTGTTCTACATTTTACATATCCAGTCACAATTTCCTGAGTCTCATGTGCTTTATTAACTCTGTCCCAGGCTTTAATTATACGAGCTTTTCTATGCGACAATACCAATTGCCCTGTACTATCTTCAAGTTTATCAACTTTTACCTCTACAGTATCTCCTACTTTTAAGCTAGGATTATATCTGAATTCATTTAGAGAAATAACTCCTTCTGATTTTGAATTAATATCAATAATAGCTTCTCTATCAGTCAATCGAACAACAGTTCCATCAATCACTTGACGTTCTTCAACAAATCCAACCGTATTTTCTAAAGCTTTTTCAAACTCTACTAATTTTTTCTCATCAACGGCCTCAATTCCTTCTTCATATTTTTGCCAATCGAAATCAGCTAAAAATACTTCCGGGTCAACCTTCGTTTCAGTTATAACTTCCTCTTTGATTTCCTCAATCACAACAGGAGTATCTTCCTTTATCCTTTTCTTTTTCGATTCAGCAGGTTTCTTCTTTTCCTCTGCCTCAACAACTATTTCTTCTTTTACTTCTTCTTTAATCACTTCTTTCTTTGTTTCTTTTTTAACAGTTTTTTTAACTGCTTTTTTTGGTTCCTTTTTAGCGACCGGTTTATCTTTTTCTACAACGACTTCGTATGCAGATTCCGCACCCAATTCTTTAACTAATAAATAATAAAAAATAGCTCTATATTTCTTTTTATTAGAGCTTCCTATTTTATCTATTACAGAATTCATAGCAGCGTCCAATTTATCGCTGTCTTCTAAACCAAGTTTTTTAATTAGGAAATTTTTCTTTATGGTTTCCAATTCTGCTTTTTGAGAACTAGAAACAAGTTCTGCATCGTCTTTGTAAATAGATGGTCCAAGACCTTTGGTTACCATCCTAAACAAATCTGCTTCAACTTTTAACCCTAGCTTTTCGGCTTCACTAGTGTACAGATTTAACTTATCATCAAGTTTAGACATATGTCTGAATAATTTGTATCTTATTGTTTTTTCGGTTTTTTAATGACAAAAACCAATAAGAGCGTTTAACTTCATTGCTACAACCCTTTTATAAAACCTAACCTCAAATAAAAGGGCTGCAAATATACAAACAAATTATTGTATTAACAATAGCTATTATTAAGAAAATGAATTGGAATAAACGGTAGTACTAATTATCAGTTTATAAAAGTGCGTCAATGATTTGAGATTCACTAATGCCTTCGGCTTCAGCCTTATAATTTTTAACAATTCGATGATGCAATATTCCGGAGGCCACGGCTTTAACATCCTCTATATCAGGAGAAAATTTACCGTTTATTGCCGCATGTGCTTTTGCTGCCAATACTAAATTTTGTGAGGCTCTAGGGCCTGCACCCCAATCAATGTAATTCTTAACAATATCAGGTGACAGATCTGATTCCGGCCTTGTTTTAGTTACCAGATTTACGGCGTATTCCACAACATTATCCGCAACTGGAATTCTTCTAATAACATGTTGATAATCAATTATCTCTTTAGAGGATAGAATTGGATTAAGAGCAACACTTTCATCGTTTGTTGTATTTTTTGCAACAATGACCTCTTCTTCAAACGTAGGGTAATTTAGGTAAATTGAGAACATAAACCTATCCAATTGTGCCTCGGGTAAAGGATATGTACCTTCTTGTTCAATTGGATTTTGGGTGGCCAGAACAAAAAATGGGAGGTCAAGTTTATAGTTATGACCGGCTATAGTAACCGACCTTTCCTCCATGGCCTCCAAAAGAGCAGCCTGAGTTTTAGGAGGCGTACGATTTATCTCATCCGCCAAAATAATGTTGGAAAAAACAGGCCCTTTGATAAACTTGAAATTGCGACTTTCATCTAAAATTTCACTTCCTAATATATCCGAAGGCATCAGGTCAGGGGTAAATTGTATCCGCTTAAAATTCAATCCCAACGATTCAGCGACTGTATGAACCAAAAGTGTTTTTGCCAGGCCAGGTACACCTATCAGCAGAGAATGTCCGCCGCATAATATGGATAGCAGAACATGATCAATGGCGTCATGCTGACCTACAATAACTTTCGAAATTTCTTGCTTTAAAAGGTTATAATTGTCAACTAAATTTTTAATTGTATTTACATCAGACATATAGAATGCTTAATTTTTCGCCCAATTGCTTTCAAATTCGCAATCGAAATAATCATTGCTAATTTTGATGTAGGTCTCCTGGATGACTTCGTTCGCCCATTTTTCAATAAGCTCTGTCTTTTTCTTTTGTATCGCCAAATTTTTGATCTTAACATAATCCTGAGAAAGATCTGCAGTATGAGCTTCCGTTCTGCTCTTTATAAGAATAATCTTGAAGGTCTTATCTCCTTCTCTGCTTTCTTCAAAGAACACATCACTTATGTCCCCTGCTTTGAGGTTACCAACTTTTGCATATAATTGAGGTGGCATTCTTGTTAAATCAAACTGTGTATCCCTCGTTTCACTGTTCACAATCATACCTTGATTTAGTCTGGTGTCTTTATCCTGGGAATATTTTAGCACTGCTTCTTCAAAAGTAATTTTATGCCTTAAGATATCATCTCTATATTTTGACAATGAGTCTTTTGCCTTTGCATAAATTTCATTATCAACCTGGGGTTTTATTAAAATATGTCTAACATCCCTTTGTTTACCCTTAACTTTTTCCAAAATTAAAATATGGTAACCAAAATCAGATTTAAATGGATCAGAAATTTCGCCTTCATCCAAGCTAAATGCGGCTTCCTTAAATTCCTTCACAAATTGGCTATTTCTGTCAATTGTGTATAAACCGCTGTTTTGAGTCACCGCCGGATCATCTGAATAAAGTATCGCCTTCATCTTAAAACTTGCTCCTTCTTCAACTTCTTTCTTTATTTCATTGAGTTTGTCTACTGACTGTTTAACATCTATTAGACTAGGTTTAGCCAAAATAACTATCTGTGAAATTTCAATTTCTGTTCCAATTTCCGGCAAATTATCTTCGGCCTCAAGACTTACATAATACCTCTTTACTTCTTCTGGTGTAATGTCAACATCCATGGTTAAAGTCTGCTGCATTTTTTCTATTAGCATGCTCTCTTTCTCCACTCTATACAGTTCATCCTTAAGATCTTTCATAGTATCAAAACCATACAATTCCAGCATTTTTTCAGGAGAGCCCAGCTGTTGAGAGAAGTAAGCTAATTTCCTTTGTACATTTGATTCTATTTCTGCATCCCCCACAAAGACACTATCTATAACTGCATGATGTGCCAAAAGTTTTCTGTGCATTATTTGCTCTAACATTTCACAATTTGAAATTTCGAGCCCCCCTCCACTCTGTTGAATTAACTCTTCTTTAAAAGATTTTATTTCCGAGTCGAGTACGATATTTTTACCGATCACTGCGTTTACACCATCCACCTTAATCTTCTCTTGGGCATTCACTTGGAAACCAAACCAAACAAGTAGTATAAATATTATCTTTTTAGTCATTTTTATAAAGTTCAAATTGTTTATTCTCAATTGCATCACTCACTAAAGTTCGTTCTATTATTTTTGCTAATTCCAATTTTCTTTTGTGCAGAATCATCCGTTTAATTGAAGGAATCACGTAGCTCTTTGGTGCTATTTCGTTTCTATACAGCACGTTATTAATTGTCAGCAAATATACTCCTAAAGAGTCTTCTTTTTGCATAAATTTATTCTTTTTTAACTTGGTTTTCGATTTAAGAAAAGGCAACTTTTTAGTGACACTTTTTTGACTAATCCAGATACTGTCATTAAAATTAAATGAATTAAATTCTAATTCCCTTTCTATAAGTTCGTTAATATCCTCCTTTTTATTAGATTTAAACAATCGAATAATATCCTCTTCATCATTAATTTCCTTATCAATATAAATATACTTTAGCTGCACAAGGTTTTCATTTAATTTGAAGATAGATTTATTATTTTGATAATATTCTTCAATATCTTCCTCAGTGAATACAGTATCTAACTCTTGCTGTACAACAGCCTGTTTATATTTATCAATTAACAACTCTCTTTCATACTTTTCGATCAAAGCACGAATTTCCTCATTTTCATCTCCAATATTTAATTTTGCTTTTTTGAGCAATAGCTGCTCCATCGCCCAAGAATTTATATAGTTGATTCTAAATAATGTACTATCCTCTTTACTCAAATCAGCTGGTATTTTTTCTATAAGTTCTTCTTCATATAGATATATGTTGTAAACACGAGCAACAGCATTACTTTTTTCGCCTTGCTCAACACATGAAATCATGTTAAGAATTAATAATATGTATAAGAGATATTTCATTCTTCTTCCTCGTATCTATCTTTCAGCGTATTGTATGCCGAATTATTTATTTCTATCTTGTACTTTTCCCTTAAGCCCTTAACCCAATTTTGTTCTAAATAATTTTGATAATCATTAACTACCTCTCCTCTTGTTTCATTTAATTCTTTATTGGCTGGAGGAATTAATCTATCTAACCTTATGATTGTATATTGATTTTGCTCTTCGTTATAGATCTCACTTACTCCAACCTTCATTACATAATCAGCAGGTAATTTACGACTTCCATTTTCCAGTGTACCATTACTAAAAAGTACATGAATAGTCGCTCCATCGTTAACTTTTTCCTTAATTTTTTCTAATGATTCTCCTTTTTCCAAACGTTTTTTTACCAATTTTGCCTTGTTCAACGAAGTACAACTGGCAATAGTTAATTCACCTCTTTCTTTCCAAACGTATTTATTTTTATTGGCCATGTAAAACTCATTCAAACCAATCGAATCCTTCTCAGATCTCTCCCAAATGTATTTTTGCAATAATTCAAATAATAACAAACCATCTTTGTATTCATTATAGATTTCTGCGAATTCCTTATTTGTAAATTCTAAATTACTTTTATAATAATTTACAATTTCATCAACCTTAAATTCATTATAGCTCTCACCGATATTTTGATTTCTTTTATTTAAAGAATACTTGTAAAACTCATCAACAGAAATGCTGTCATTTTCAATGGTCAGTAATATTTTATTTGATTTCATTTTCTGAATATTGGCATCGTAAAATGAGTTCAGTAATTCTCTATTTTCTGAAATTTCATAATTCTCCTCCAGTTTTTCAGCCAATGCTTTTTTAACATATTTTGATCTACTCCCATTCTCTATCCTCTCTTTAAGTTTAGGATATTGCACTTCATAACTTTCTATCTGTATTATTTTTAACAGTTTCAATATATGCCAACCAAAATTAGTTTTAAAAGGCTCAGAGAAATCACCTTCATTTAGTAATCCAAAAGCAATTTCATCAAATGGGGGTAACATCTTACCCGCACCAAATTTTGGCAAAGCACCACCTTTCATTGCAGAACTTGTATCGTCTGAGTGTTCCTTCGCTATTTGTGCAAAATCATCTCCCTGTTTGAGCTTGTTGTAGATATCGAATATTTTTGTTTTAGCATAACTGGTATCATTTGGATCCTTTTTTACCATAATATGTGCCACCTGAACTTCCCCCATAGAGGTTCTTCTATCATTCACTTTTATAATATGAAATCCAAATTGTGTTCTAAATGGATTTGAAATACCTCCAACCTCTGTTTTATATGCCGCATTTTCAAAAGGGTAAACCATAGAAAAGGCTGAAAAATAGCCCAATTCACCTCCATTATTCTGGACTGACGGGTCCTCGGAATAATGTTTTGCCACTTGTTCAAATACCTGTCCATTAAGTATTTTATCTCTGGCTTCAATTATTCTGTTATAAGCTAATAAGGTGTCTGTTGATTTAGCGTCAGCCGCAACTCGGATCAATATATGACTCACATCAACTTCTGTAACTGTCCTGTCATATGCCTCCATAACTAAGAATTCTGTTGCTGAAGAATCCTGTAAATAGGGTGTTATAAGTATTTCTCTGTACTTAGACAATTCTGATTGGTAGCTGCTGATCGTATCTAACTTTAACTCATAAGCCTGTTTCAACTTAATTTTAAAATCCACAAACAAATTAAAATAATCATCAAAATCCTTTTTTTCATAATCAACTACGATATCCTTATTTTTTTGAAATACTCTGATAAACTCTGAAGAATAAACTTTTTCACCGTCAATTTTCAAAAGAACCTCCTCTTTTTCTTGAGCTCTTAATATTGTTGTAAATAGCAATACTATGAGTAATAATCTTTTTTTAAACACCATCTAATGATCTATAAACTTTACTTAAAAAGTAAATTTAAATTTGGTCAAAAATATTATCTATTTATTAATTCATTGTTAAAAAAATCACAAAGAAATTACTCCTTCAACCGTTCCAACTTCCTTATATTTCTCAATTATTTCATCAGGCGAACTCATGTCAACTAAGATCGTCAGACTAGTAAATTTTTCATTTCTCGAGGTCTTTGATCTGATTACCGCTCCCAGTTTATTGAACATATTATCAATTTGCTTAAACTTATCCTTGTCCGTCGGAATTATAAATTTGAACATGTAGTTCGTTGGAAACGAAGTTGTCTCTTCCAAACTAAGTTTCAATTTGTCGTAGAATTCTGATTCTTTACTCATACCATGCTATTTAGACCTTTGCATGCAAATTTACAAATATTAAATACTTATCGCTATTCCAAAAATTCATTTTTTTTAAATCATAGAATATCAGCCTGTTAAGACTTAGGGGATTTCTAAACTGATAAATCATGGAATGCCATATAAAAGATTAAATTAATAACATTGTTTATTATCTTTGTTAGCATGATTATGATTCGGATAGACGTAGGTTATGGCGGAATTCAAATAAGAATTGTAATTTAACATTGTGATTAATATTAAGATATCTCAAACTGTTTCATGCAAAAAAAAATTGTAATTACTGGTGGTCCTGGCACAGGAAAGTCATCATTAATTAATGAATTAATTAATCAAAAATATTTATGCATGCCTGAAATATCAAGAAGGGTCACATTGGATGCCAGGAAAAAAGGTATCGAGCAATTGTTCTTAAAAAAACCACTGTTGTTCAGTCAACTGTTGTTAGAAGGACGAGAACAACAATTTCTCGAAGCCGAAAAAGAAAATACTGACCTTGTTTTTTTTGACCGAGGGATTCCGGATATCCACGGATATATGAATTATATAGGAGTAGATTATCCAGATCTTTACAAAGAAAAAAGTTTAAAATACAGATACAATACAATTTTTATAACTCCTCCCTGGCAAGAAATATATCAATCGGATAATGAAAGGTATGAAAGCTATGAACAGTCTCTTGCCATTCATAATCATCTAAAAAAAACATATATTGAATTGGAGTATTCTATTATAAATGTTCCTATAGGGAACGTTGAGGAAAGGGTTCTATTTATTTTAAATTCACTAAACCCTTAAGTATGCCTACTGCTCTGGATATTTTACAAAAACATTGGCATTATGAAGGTTTTCGGAGCCCTCAGGAAGAAATAATAAATGCCGTAGTCAGTGGTGATAATGTTCTTGCATTATTACCGACGGGTGCCGGTAAATCAATTTGCTTTCAAGTTCCTGCAATGGTCAAGAACGGTATTTGTATCGTTATTTCTCCTTTGATCGCCTTAATGGAAAACCAAGTAAAAAGCCTCAATAACAGGGGTATAAAAGCATTGGCTCTAACTTCAAAATATGGTATTGAGGATACTATAAAGGCGTTTGATAACTTGCGATATGGAAATTATAAGTTTTTATACCTATCTCCGGAAAAGTTACAATCGGAGTTCATTCAGAATAAAATTGGTCAGATAGATGTCAATTTGATTGCTGTTGATGAGGCCCATTGTATATCGCAATGGGGTCATGATTTCAGACCCGCATATTTAAAAATTCCAATTCTAAAAGCAATACTTCCGGATGTAAAGACCATTGCCTTAACCGCAACTGCAACTCCTGAGGTCATGGCCGATATAGTACAAAATTTGGAATTGTCAGACGTGCAAATTTTCAATGAATCATTTTACCGAAATAATTTATTTTACAAGATCATAAAAACGGAAAACGCACTTCATAAATTAAAGAAGATACTTCTAAAAATTGACGAACCTGTTATTGTTTATGCTGGAACAAGGAAAAGATGTATCGATATTTCTAATTTTTTAATTCAAAGTGGTTTCAAGAGTCAATATTATCATGGTGGAATGGATTTTGAAGAAAAGACATTGGCACTGGAGAAATGGATGGAGGAAGAAATACCTATCATAGTTGCAACGAATGCGTTTGGGATGGGGATTGACAAGTCGAACGTACGTGCCATTATTCATATGAGTATTCCATATAGCATTGAAAATTATCAACAAGAAGTGGGACGAGCCGGACGGGATGGCCTTAAATCTTATGCCTTCCTTATTTTTAATGATGGTTTAATTATAAATTTCAAAAGCTATTTAGAAAAAGGGCTGGTGACCTCTAAGTTTTCTAAACGAGTCTATGAAAAAATCAATCAATTTTATCAAATTGGAAATGGCGAATTGTTTGACCGATTTTATGATCTAAACCTGCAAGAATTCTGTACCACTTATGATCTGTCATTATTAAAAACATATTATGCATTAAACACTTTTGAAAGTGAGAATATTATCGAGATTGAGCAAAATTCAAGAAAAAGATCTACTTTGAAAATTGTAGTTAAAAGTTCTTTCCTGTTTGAATATGAAAAAGTAAATCCCAAATTATACAATACACTTAAGGTCATTCTTAGAAATTATGGCGGAGCATTCGATCAGTTTATCGCAATAAATGAAAGTACTATTGCTATGAAACTAAATAGCACTAAATCAGAAGTCATTAAGACGCTGAAACAATTGGAGGAGGATAATATCATTAGCTACAGAAAATCTGCCGCTGATCTAAAATTGAAATTTTTAGTGCCTAGAGATAAAAGTTTTGTTATGGCTAAAATTTCTCAAAATTTGAAAAAAAAGAATAAAATGAAAATTCACAAGGCAAAATCCATAATTGCATATGTAGAAAATAATGACGTTTGCAGAAATGTTCAGTTATTAAATTATTTCGGTGAAAAAAATATTCTGGAATGTGGTAAATGTGATGTTTGCATCTCAAAAAATAAAGGAAAAAGCAAAGCTGATTTTAGGGATATTGCAGATAAAATAACTGATATACTCCAAGTGGAACTACCGGTATCCTATGATGACCTGGCAAATCAATTAGATTTTGACAAAGAAAGTATCATAAAAACTCTACAATTGATGGTTGAAAAAAATTCAATAAGATTAACTTCGCAGAACAAAATCGTTAAGAATCAATGACCACTGATTTGAGAATAATTTTTATGGGAACTCCTGAATTTGCTGTTACAGCTTTGGATGGGTTGCTTGAGGAAAAATACAATATTGTTGGCGTCATCACTGCTGCCGATAAACATGCCGGCAGAGGAAGAAAAATAAGACAATCTGCAGTGAAAAATTTTGCTTTGGAGCACAATTTGAACGTTTTACAACCTGTAAACCTAAAAGATCCGATTTTTTTGGAGGAGTTGAAAGATTTGAAGGCTGATTTGCAGATAGTTGTGGCTTTTAGAATGTTACCAAAAGTAGTTTGGGCCATGCCCAGGCTAGGCACTTTTAACCTGCATGCCTCCTTATTACCGGAATACCGTGGTGCTGCTCCCATTAATTGGGCCATTATTAATGGAGAAACAAAAACAGGAGTTACAACCTTTTTTATTAATGAAAAAATAGATACCGGGTCTATACTACTCCAGGAACAAACGGACATATCAGCTACAATGGATGTGGGTGAATTACATGATGAATTGATGGTCTTGGGTAGTAAGTTAATATTAAAAACAATTAAGCTACTACAATCACCAAATTATGAACTGCTGGTTCAGCCAAAGACAGAAAGAAAAATGGCACCAAAATTGAATAAGGAAAATTGTAAAATTGACTGGACCGCTTCTATAAATAATATATATAACCAAATAAGAGGTTTAAGTCCCTATCCGGGGGCTTGGTCGATCTTATCCAACAAAAATGAAAAGATCGAGGTCAAGATTTATAGATCGGAAAAAAAAATTGAGCGACATAACTTTTCCTATGGAATAATAATCTCCAACAAGAAAGAAATTAAAATAGCAGCAAGAGATGGATTTCTTAAAATTTTAGAATTAAAATTAGCCGGTAAACGGCAAATGGACGTGAGGAGTTTGTTAAATGGGTTTAGTTTTGATGAGGAGGCAAAAATGCTATAAACACAATATTTTGCAAGGATTTTGAGGAAAAAGAATAAAACTTATTGGGTTTATCAACAATTTGACCCGAATTATTAACAAAATGACAAGTTTTAATGGCTTGAACTTGCGTAAACCCGTATAAAATATATATTTGTTCTGCTGTAGAAAAGCAAAAATGAATATTTAACCAATTTAAAAAATTTAATTATGAACAAATCAGATTTAATTGAAGCAATGGCTTCTGATGCAGGAATTTCAAAAGCAGCTGCTGGTAAAGCCTTAGATTCAATGAAATCTGATTTGTTCATAATTAAATTTTTTAAATTGGTTA
>PVMS01166434.1_pt1 | contig 12505 bp, 9 predicted proteins | sample 1853461 | NCBI WGS metagenome assembly PVMS01 (sample SAMN08582032, study PRJNA380276) | Marine sediment metagenome, whole genome shotgun sequencing project. | isolation source: ocean sediment barecode stripped | collected 2017
ATGAGAAAAAACCTTTCTCCTTGGTCTTCATCAAGTCCTTCAGTTTATCACTGTCATAGGCCTTGTTTCCTTCAAAAGTGGCTGAACCGAAGCTGACGTATGAAGGGGAGGAAAATCAAATCTCCGCCAATATCCACCTTGCCAACCTTGAACCGGGAGCCTTCATCTATCTTGATGTTGATAAGGATTTTCTCTCCTTCATACGTCAGCTTCGGTTCAGCCACTTTTGCCTCAATGTAACCATGATTGTGATAGTATGCGGCTATCGTAGACACGTCCTGGTCCAAGACTTCATGGTCCAGATCTCCTGAAGACGTAAACCATGAGAAGAAACCTTTCTCCTTGGTCTTCATCAAGCCCTTCAGTTTCTCACTGTCGTAGGCCTTGTTTCCTTCAAAAGAAATGGCCTTGACGAATACCTTTTCACCCTCTTCGATAATAAAATCAACGTCAGCCCTATTCTCCGCCACGGGCTTTGTGTCATGGGTCACCATGACATTATGATATCCGTCTCCTTTGTAAAGATGTTCGATCTGCCTCAGGTCGCCTTGCAGCCTATTTATGTTCAAAATGGAACCTAACTTGGCACTGATGACATCTTTGATTTCTTCATCATCGAACTCTTTGTTACCTTTGACTCCAATGTTGCGAATCGTTGCGTTTTCAACAACTCGAAAAGTCACGACTTTGCCACTTGGGTTGTCGGAGGACTCTACCCGAACATCGGAAAAATATCCCATTTTGTAAATTGACTTCAGATCGTCCTGTAGATGCCTTTTAAGATAGATGTCTCCCTCTTTGGTCTCCATGACTCTCTTGATTGCTTCAGATTCTATCCGTTTGTTCCCTGTTACGATGATCTCTGCCACCTTTTCACGCCTAAATACCTTAATCCCAAGGTCCCTGGCCACTCTTTGAACAGAATCGAGCAGGACCTCAAGACCCTCCCCCTCCACATAAACAGGCTCTGGAGAAGCATCCCCATATGATGCCATGACCTTGACATCAAGACTAAAGCGTTTGCCAATCTTGGTAAGACTACCCCATATTACAAAATCGGCCCCCGCATTGAGCCCTAATGTCCTTAAACGGTTCAGGCCACCCTCCTCAGTGCCGGGCAGTAGTCCTTCAACTAATTCGTCACTCTCTACTATCACGACTCCCTGGTCTTCAAGCTGCTCTGCAACAATATCCCGGATCTGCCCCCTTAATTCGTCAAGCCTTTCGGGTGCATGAACTCCGAACGGAAGTACAAGCACACGAACCTCTTCCTGGGCTACTGCGCTGGCGCCGTAAATCAGCAACACGAATACACATGATAACAGTCTTTTCAACATATTCACCTCAATCTATTGACAATGCTTTACCGTCCACCAGTTTTACCCTCCGAGACAACTTCTCTGCTAACTCCATATTGTGAGTGACTACCGCAGCTGTAATGCCGTCATCACGATTCAGTGAAAGCAAAAGATCATGTATTGATTCACCTGTTCTAGCATCCAGATTACCGGTAGGTTCGTCGGCCAAAAGGATAGATGGTCTAAGTACCAGAGACCTGGCTACAGCCACTCTTTGCTGCTCTCCCCCTGACAGTTCCCCAACAAGATGTCTGAGGCGATTCCCCAAGCCCACCCGGCTTAAGATAGCCTCGGCCTGTTCACAAGCCTCTTTGGCATTCACGCCTTTGATTAGGGCAGGCATCATGGTGTTTTCCAAGGCATTGAATTCTGGGAGCAGATGGTGAAACTGAAACACAAAACCGATGGTCTGATTACGAAAAGAGGCAAGCTTAGGCTCGTCGTAGGTGAAAACATTTTCTCCCCGATAGAAGATCTCCCCATGATCTGGTCGCTCCAAAGTACCCAACACGTGGAGAAGAGTTGACTTCCCCACGCCTGACGCTCCCACAATAGCAACCATCTCACCCTCGTAAATGTCCAGATCCACACCTTGCAGCACATCCACACGATTACCATTAGTAATAAAGGATTTGCGAACATTTGTGACCCGTATCAATGGCTGCTGATTATTCATACCTGATGCCTGCTGCAGGGTCCAATCTGGACGCCTGATACGAGGGATAGAGAGTGGCCAAAAAGCTGATGGCAATGGCGGACAGAGCTATCAAGGCCACGTCGACCACCTGCACCCTAACTGGAAGTGTGGAAATGTAGTAAACATCGCTCGGAAGTTTTACGAATTCGTACCGCTTTAACAGGAAACAGAGCACGCTCCCTCCCATTATTCCGAGGATGGTACCCACTACTCCTATGACAAGCCCACCTAACATGAAAATCTTCATGATGCTTTGACTAGTGGCACCCATAGATTTGAGAATGGCAATATCCTTGTTTTTCTCCATGACCATCATAATCAGGGTGCTGATGATGTTGAAAGCAGCCACTATAATGATCAAAACCAGGATGATAAACATGACGGTCTTTTCCAGCTTAAGAGCTGAGAAGAAGTTCTTGTTCATTTGCATCCAGTCCTGTGTCCAGTAGCCAGTCCCCAGACATTTGACAATAGATTTTGATATCTGATCAACACTGTAGATGTCGTCTACCTTAACTTCTATGCCATGAACCGATGGCCCAAGTCTGAGGATCTGCTGCGCAGATTCAATGGAAACATAGGCAAAGGATGTGTCATAATCGTACATGCCTGAATCAAAAAGGCCTACAACCTCAAACTTCTTCATGTGAGGTATGCGACCCCCAATGGGTGTCAGGCTACCACCAAAGGGGGATACAACGTAGACTTCGTCTCCAGGATACGCAGCCAACAGATGGGACAGCTCCTTTCCCAGGATGATGCCAGGCGACGCCTTCCCGCCCTCTGTTGAACCGGCATGAGAATCAGGTACCCTAGTCAAGGCCTGTAAATCAGCCTCCTTCACACTCTTTTCAAGGTCCACCACCTGTCCGGCCCGAGAAGGATCAATCCCCCTCAAGATAGCCCCGGAGACACTTGAACCACGACGGAGCATAACTTGGCTGTGAATGAAAGGAGCCGAGGCTTTTACCCCTTCTACATCCTCAATCCCAGTCATCACCTCTTCATGATGGTCCAACTTCCCATTGCGGCTCATGACCCTGATATGAGCGTTTGCCCCTAATATCTTGGACTTGATGTCTTTCTCGAATCCGGTCATTACTGCCAGTACGACCATCATCGCCATTACCCCAAGCATAACCCCTGCAACGGAGATGAATGTGACGAGAGAGATAAAGGCCTGCTTGCGTCTCGCCCGAAGATATCGGAAACCGACAAAGAATTCAAACGACATGACCTGCTCTTTGTTATTCGTTAATAGTTATGGTGAGCTAACGGAAGTAAAGTCAAAAGACTTAAGCTCATTTTCACGAAGAGTTTCTTCTCCGCTTAATGCGGACAAACGTCAAGCACTCTATAAGCTATGTCAAAACCTCGTTTGAGCCCATTTTGTGGACTTTTGCCCAAAAGCGCTTAGCGAAGCGGAGCGTTAAAAACTTGAACTGTCTGGGGCGTTAGCCCGAGTTTAGCGCAGAGCTTCACTTCGTGCCAAGGTTTAGCGCAGCAAGCTTAGCGCTTTACAAAAGCCGCAAACCGGCGACAGGGGAGGTTTTGACATAGCTTCTATGCACTTTAGTTCAGTTAACTATTTTCTCTATTGACCAGCCTTTCTTAGCTGGGGGAAAAGGATTACTTCACGTATAGAGGCCGAGTCGGTTAGCAACATCACAAACCGATCGATTCCAACACCTTCGCCAGCCGTCGATGGCATGCCGTATTCCAGTGCCACCACGTAATCCTCATCCATATGGTGAGCTTCCTGGTCACCATCTTCTCGGTTCGCAACTTGATCCAGAAAACGTCTTTTCTGGTCAGACGGATCGTTCAATTCCGAAAACCCGTTAGCAATTTCTCGTCCTCCAATAAAGAGTTCAAATCGCTCGGTCATGTCAGGTTCTTCGCTACTCCTCCTCGCAAGAGGCGAAATCTCCACAGGATAGCCCACAACAAACGTCGGCTCAATCAACTTCGGTTCTACCAACACATCAAACAGTTTCATCAGGACATTGCCAGCTCGCCTTGTTTTTTTGATCTCAACACCTTCTGATCTGGCAAAATCGAGCAAACGTTGTCGATCGTTCCACATAGAAGGCTCAATACCACCCAGTTCGCTCAAAGCATCTTTAAGCGTTAACCGGCGCCATGGCCCAGTCATATCGATCGTGTTCCCCTGGTACGTAAAGTGTGTGTCTCCCAAAACCCGCTGTGTCACAAATCGAAACATCTCTTCGGTCAGGGACATCAGATCTTCGTGAGTCGCGTAAGCTTGATAAAACTCCAACATGGTGAACTCGGGATTGTGCCGGCTTGAGATTCCCTCGTTTCTAAAACTGCGATTGATTTCAAAAACCCGTTCAAACCCTCCTACTACAAGTCGTTTCAAATAAAGCTCTGGTGCAATCCGCAAAAAAAGCTCCATCCCTAAGGCATCGTGGAAGGTCTTAAAAGGAGTTGCCTCAGCGCCCCCTGGTACGGGTTGCATCATGGGAGTCTCAACCTCTAAGAAACCTCGCTCCAAGAGAAAATTACGAAAGGATTCAATTATACGAGCCCTCTTAATAAATATATCCCGAACATTCGGGTTCATGAGGAGATCAAGGTACCTTTGGCGGTACCGTTTTTCTGGATCCCTCAACCCGTGGAACTTCTCCGGAAGCGGTCTGATAGCCTTACAAAGGAGCCGAATTTCCTTGGCCAAAAGGGTCCACTCACCGGTCTTCGTCTGAAACACATTTCCTTTAATTCCAATAAAATCGCCAACATCAAATTGTTTGAACAAGGCGTATTGTTCCTTACCGATCTCGTCTCGTTTTATGTACGCCTGAAGCTGTCCCGTATAATCTCTAAAATGAATGAACGCCGCCTTCCCAAAATCTCTGAGTGCCATGATGCGGCCTGCCATGGCAAAGATTGCGGTACTCTCCTCGCCCTCTTTCAGCTGATGAATGTGTTCCCGCACACCATCAACCCTGTGTGACACCTCAAAGTCGTTGGGATAAAGCTCAATATTCTGGTCGGCTAAACCCCTTGCTTTTTCGCGTCGCTGGCGGATTGTTTCACTCGTTTCGTCCATGTAGCAATGAGATCCTTTCGAAGATCGTTATTTATCTTCACAAATCGTCATTTGATGAATGATTTGTGACTTAAACTCCCTACGGTCCCCATAAATCACGGTAAATCGGGATTTATCGGGACGGGTAATGCGTTCTCTGTTGCAGTTCAGCTAACGTATTTGCCTGGAGGTGTCAAGGTAAAAGGCTTGGCAGGTATAGTCTTTTGAGGTATACGGTGAAGGTACTCCCTTGGCCATGTTGACTCTGAACGTCCATGCGTCCGTTGTAAGATTCCAGAAGCCTGTAGACAACAGAAAGTCCCAAGCCGGTTCCGTGGGTCTTGGTGGTGAAGAAAGGATCAAAGATCTTGGTCATTGTATCGTTTGACATCCCACAGCCATCGTCTTTCACAGTTACTTGCACCATATCTTCTGAAGCCTTCGAGGAGACTTGTATGGTTCCCGTCCCTTCAATAGCCTCAGCAGCATTTAAAAGTAAGTTCCACATGATCTGGTGTGTATGCTTTGAGTCCATCTCTGTCCACACCTCGGGAGCAAGATCTTGGACCACGGTGATCCTATTCTGCCAAATGCCGTTTTTTCTGAAGAGCTCCAAAGTGTCTTCAACCGCTGAACTCAACTCCACCGGTGCTATATGTCTGATGTGGGACGTGCAAAAAGAAGGAAATCATTTGCGAGGGCGTTAAGCCGGTCTGTTTCTCTCAGCACAATATCCATTAGTTTGTTGGCCACTGGAGTGATGTCCACCCCTTTCTTGAGCAGCTGGATCGAGCCACTCATGGATGCCAGGGGATTTTTCATTTCATGGGCAATACCGGCAGCCATCTCGCCAACGGCGGCCAACTTTTCCACCCTTTTCACATGATCTTCCATGTTCTTTAACGCAGTTAAGTCTTGAAAGATCAACAAGTTACCTATGGACTTCCCATCAGGCTCTTTCAACAAAGACATAGAAAAGCCCAAATAACCGATTGACCCGTCTTTCTTCTTGAATTCCATCTCATAACGGTATGGCCCCTTCTTGAGAGAAGCATCTGATGAGGTCACGTGCTCCACCACGTCCGGGAAGATGATAGCCAAAGGCCTCCCTATCACTTCTTCTCGGCTAAACCCGGATATCTCCTCGGCTGCCCGGTTAAAGGTGCTCATGATACCTTCAGAGTTCAAAGTAAGAAGTCCGCTGTCAATGCTGTGTATAATACTGGCACTAACGGCCTCCAGCTGTTCCAGATCTTTCTGTTTCGCCTTGAGCTTCTTCTCCGTTCTGAGGGTCTGCTGTGCAAGAGAGCTGCTCAGCAAGGCGACCAGAAAGCAGGCCACCATAGTCATGAGGATCTTGTAAAACACATAGGACCCCTCATGGTCCTGAATACTCAGGGCAGAGCCATAGAACGGTTTCAGCATTCCGTAGTATTCCAGATCCATCATGACGCCATACTGTACACTACAAAGAGTCGCCGTGATCATGCTCCCTTTCTTGTACAGAAAGATACAGGCGTAGACGATAACGATTAGGTAAAGGAAGGAGAACACGCTGTCAATGCTGCCGGTCACATAGATCAGCAGACTGACAAACAGGGTGTCCAGCCCGATTTGAACATAAGCGAACTTAAGACTGGGGCCGAGTCGCTTGAAGATTATAATGTATGCAAAAGTGAGGAGATAGACAGCTGCAATCAGTCCATAGAGAACGAGGAGGGGTGGGGCAAGCGATGCACGATCCTTGAATTGGACCAGAATGCTTGAACCCAGGAGAACTGTGACAAATATGACCCGCCAAAACATCAACCACTGGAGTCTTCGAAACAGAACGTCGTGCGAAGCTCGTTCCTCAGAAGAAACTCCAGCCACTGCTCTATCCGCCAACCACGCCTGCCATCTTAAAGATCGGCAGATACATGGCAATCACCAGTCCACCAATGGTAGTACCCAGAAATACCATCATAAAGGGCTCAATCATGGCGGTCAAACCCTCAACGGCGGCATCCACCTCGTCGTCGTAAAAATCGGCGATCTTGCCAAGCATGGCATCTAAAGCTCCTGTCTGTTCGCCGACTGCCACCATCTGCACCACCATGGATGGGAATACTCCACTTTCACCTAGTGGGTCTGCCATTGTGCGCCCCTGAGTGATACCCGAGCGGACTTTATAGATAGCCTTCTCAATGGTCTTGTTGCCTGAGGTCTTTGCCACAATGTCGAGTCCCTCCAGGATGGGGACACCGCTACTGATCATCGTGCTCATGGTGCGGGTGAACTTGGCCACTGCGACCTTGCGCAAGAGGGGACCGAAGGCCGGCAACTTGAGCGCGATGTCGTCCGCCAAGGCACGCCCCCTTTCAGTGCCATAAAAACGCTTAAATGCATAACCAAAAAGCCCGAGTCCGATGATCATATAGAGAATATTCCCTTTCATAAAGTTGCTTATGGCCACCACAATCTGGGTGGGAATGGGAAGCGTCCCTCCAAAGTCAGCAAACATCTGTTCAAATACGGGGATGACAAAGACCAAGATCACAACGATGACCAGGACCGCAATAACGAGGACGATAACAGGGTAGGTCATGGCTCCCTTGACTTGTCTCTTGAGCTTCATAGCCTTTTCCATGTATGCGGAAACGCGGTCCAAAATGGTATCTAAGATACCGCCCACTTCGCCCGCTGCCACCATGTTAACAAACAACTCGTCAAACACTTTTGGGTGTTTTCCCATGGCATCTGCAAGCGTTGAACCCTCTTCCACGTTTTCCTTGACCTCCTTCAGAATTGCCCTAAAGGTCTTGTTGTCTTCCTGGGACTCAAGAATATTGAGGCTCTGAATCAGCGGGAGTCCGGCGTTGATCATGGTCGCAAATTGCCTTGCAAAGATCACCACGTTGGTTTGCTTTACCTTCGGCTGCAGGAAGGAGACATTTTCAAAAAGATCCTTGCTCTTCGGCTTTACCTTGGTAGGTTTTATCTGCATACGACGCAACTGTGCGCGCACTGCATGCTCGTGAGGAGCCTCTATTTCACCCTTCTGGGCTGCCCCCGACCTGTCTTCTCCCTTCCACGTATAGACCGGCATAGTTCACCTCACTCTGTGATTCATGGGATAGTTCATTTGACAAAGCCCAAACTACGTTTTACCTTTTTCATCTATCATAAACGCAAGTTGAATACAAGAGGAGGTTGCCGCTCTGCTGATTGTTCCAGTCCGTCTCAAATAAAACTGCTGGCATCAGAAAGTTCAAGGTGTCCAAAATCTTGTTGACAAGCTCAAAATGCGTTGGTAAAAACGCCAAAATTTTTGGTTCCGCTGGACAAAATCATAAAATGGCACAAAATGGAAAGGGGGTGATTTCGATGGTTTGTACTACTGTAAAAGAAAGCTTGGAGTGCATTTTTATGACAAAGAAAGGTTGTTCCTTTAATGGTGGCGGTTGCCACCAGATCGTGGAGGATTGCCATGGATGTAACCGCGCGTCAGAGTTTTCTTCCGGCTGGTATTGCACAGCCTGTCCGGATCCTTCGGTTAAGTGGAAAAATGGGGACTGCAACTTTGCCACCCATGTTACGAAGGAAACTCAGGTCAAGAATGCCAAGATCAATCCACTTAAAGCGTCCAAGAGAAATGCTCGATAAGCTTGGATATGAGTCATGCGTCACTGGCCATTGGTCACTGGTTATGAAAATAGCGGATCATAATCATGTGACCAATGGCCAGTGACTAAACCAACTTCTCCAGAGCGTTCTCTATCCTATCGAGCCCCTCCTTTATCGTTTCAAGCCCTGTTGCATATGAAAATCTTACAAAGTCGCCATCACCGAAGGCCATCCCTGGTACCAGGGCCACCCGGGCTTCGGCCAAAAGGTACTCGCAAAGGTCGACGGAGCCTTTTATTGTTTCTCCTTCTGTCTCGGCATTAAAATAATGGCTGAAATTGGGAAATGCGTAGAAGGCCCCGCCAGGCATATTGCAATGGACCCCTTTTATGGCATTCAATCGCTGCAATAAGTATTCTCGCCGCTGGTCAAAAGCCTCGAGCATGGTCCTGATCGAATCTTGGGGTCCGTTCAGAGCCGCAACCGCAGCCTTCTGAGCTATCGAATTGGGGTTTGAGGTGCTCTGACTCTGGATCTTGTTCATCCCTGCTATGATTTCGCGTGGTCCGGCCACATATCCGATACGCCAGCCTGTCATGGCATAGGTCTTAGACACACCATTCACGATAAAGGTCTTAGATTTTGCCTCCTCACTCACCTGGGCAATACTGTAAAAGGGTCTGTCGTCAAAAATCAATTTTTCATAGATTTCGTCTGACACGACCCAGATATCATGTTTTGAGATGACCTCGGTCAAGGCCCTTAATTCAGATTCGGTGTAGACCGAACCGGTCGGGTTGGAAGGGCTGTTGAGAACCAGCAATCTTGTTCTGGGTGTAATGGCCGCCTCGAGAGATTCCGGCGACAATTTGAAATCATCTTCTTCCTCTGTGCCGACAACCACGGGATTAGCACCGGCAAGAGTCACAATCGGTGGATAGGACACCCAGTAAGGAGCCGGGATGATCACCTCATCGCCTGGGTTCAGGAAGGCCTGAGCCAAGTTGTAGAGAACATGCTTTCCTCCGCACGAAACCATGACCTCGTCAGATTCATAATTAAGGTTGTTGTCATGCCTAAATTTTTCCACAATAGCGTCTTTTAGCTCAGGAATACCGCCCACCGCCGTATATCTTGTAAATCCTTCCTCTATGGCCTGTACAGCCGCTTCCCTGATGTGCCTGGGCGTATCAAAATCGGGCTCCCCAACCCCGAAGCTAATGACATCAATACCCGCCGCTCTCATCGACAAGGCCTTTGCATTCATCGCCAAGGTAGGCGACGGCTTGATATTGCTTATTCGCTCGGACAGAATCATTGTTCCCTCCTCAAACCTCTTCAGGTACGCGACGTCGAAGCCTTTTTTCTTGACCTAAGGAATCCAGGTGACTATGAACAATAAATCTATGGCAGCACAAAAACAGCTACACTTGCATTCTGTGACATCCAGTACCAAAGATTGAATCAAAAGGCAATTTCTTTGAAGCAAAAAAGACGCCTCAGTCATTTCATCCTGAAGATCAGAAGGACCCAGATTACGTCTGCGGGAAAATGGATGTTCTATTATGTCCTGATAGGCCTCATCGCCGGTCTGGGCGCAATAGCCTTTCAGTATCTATGCCAGGTAGGGCTGCATGTCTTCATGGATCAGATGGCAGGCTACCGTCCGCCCGCGCCAGCTGGAGAGTCCCACCTTTTTCACCCGACGGAGACACCCTTCAGACGCTGGATGCTTTTTTTTCTACCAGCCTTTGGAGGCATAATAAGCGGCTGGCTCGTCTATACTTTTGCTCCCGAGGCAGAAGGGCATGGTACGGATGCCGTCATCGATGCTTATCACAATAAGGGAGGGTTTGTCCGCGGAAGGATACCCTTTATCAAGACCATAGCCTCCGCCCTAACCATAACCTCAGGCGGTTCCGGGGGCCGTGAGGGGCCCATTGCCCAGATCGGGGCCGGATTTGGCTCTTATCTTGCGACAAGGTTGAAGCTCTCTGATAGGGATCGCCGCATCATGTTGGCGGCAGGGATGGGCGCCGGTATAGGAAGCATCTTCCGGGCACCACTGGCTGGCGCACTCTTTGCGGCAGAAGTACTCTATCGTGACCCGGAATTTGAATCAGAGGTTATTATTCCAGCCGGTATCTCTTCTGTGGTTGCCTACTGTCTGTTTTGCCTAGTCTTCGGCTGGGGTTCACTCTTTGAATCTCAGGATTTTGTTTTCCGAAACCCCTTGGAATTGGGTCCCTACATTGTACTCGCTTTTGTATTGGTTGGGGGCGGCATCTTGTACATCAAATCGTTTTATTGTGTGCACCGCTTTGCCAAGACCCTGAAGGTTCCAAATCATATCAAGCCTGCTATCGGTGGCCTGTGTGCAGGGGCCATAGGTTTTTTTCTCCCTCAAACCCTGGCCTTTGGTTACGGATTTGCCCAAATGGCCTTGGACAATCAACTCCCCACGCTCCTTCTACTCGGCATCGCCCTGGGAAAAATACTCACCACCTCTTTTTCTATTGGTTCCGGAGGGAGTGGGGGGGTATTTGGCCCGTCGGTGGTGATCGGCGGAGCTCTTGGTGGAGCTATTGGCAGGATCTTTAATGCCATCATGCCAGGGATTGTCACTCAGCCTGGGGCCTTTGTGGTGGTTGGAATGGCCGGGTTCTTTGCCGCGGTATCCAATGCCCCAATCTCGACCATTATTTTTGTGAGCGAGATGACCAATTCGTATCACCTTCTGCTGCCTAGCTTGCTGGTCTGCTCGCTCGCTTACTTGCTTTCTCGAAGATGGACAATCTATGTGAAGCAAGTCCCAACCCGGATAGACTCTAATGCCCACCGCGGAGACTTCTTTGTAGACGTGCTGGGGACGATCAGGGTGAAAGAACTCATGCCCCAGGTAAGACGAGTCGAAACGGTCTCCGAGCATATGCCTCTGACTGAGTTCAGGAAGATGTTTTCTTCAACGGACCAGCACTATTTCCCGATGGTGAACACGGAAAAGAGGCTTACAGGCATATTTTCCATTAACGATGTTCGAGGAGTCATCTTTGATCAGGAAATTGGAAATCTTGTGGTCATGAAAGATATCGCCGGTTCGGATATCATTGTCACAACGCCCTCTGAAGACCTCAGTGAAGTGCTCAAGAAGTTTACCATTCGCAATCTTCACAGGCTCCCTGTGGTCAAAGATGAAGATCATACGATTTTGCTGGGGATGTTGGACCGCAGGGAAGTGATCCAGTATTACAACCAAAGGGTCGAAGAGATAAAGGCAAGTCACCACAGAGTAGATATTGAATCAGACCGCGAAATAAGCCAACTAAAGAACATACCGGTGCGCCTCGCCATGAGACGAGAAATAAAGACCATACAGGCAGGCATGCCACTTACTGAACTCAGGGTTTATCGTAGCAAGCTAAATAGCTTTCCGGTGGTTGACGCCCTGGGGCGATTAAGCGGCATTCTCTCACTGTATGATTGTGAAGAGCACTTCAAACAAAATGCTGAGGAGACTTTGACCGCACAAGATGTCGCCACACGCGATGTGGTAACCGTGACCGAGGATGACAGCTTATTCCTGGCCCTTACCAGAATCACCCAGGGAGATTTCGCCATACTCCCTGTAGTCGACAAAGATCATCCCAAGAAACTCCTTGGCGTTATCAGCCGGAGGGACATCATGTCTACCTATGATGATATCGTGATTAAGAAAAGCGGCAGAAGGGAATCAGGTACTTAGATGGTGCTAAGATGAGTATTTGACATGCCTTAGGAAAAGCCCATGAGCCG
>PVMS01052099.1_pt1 | contig 12503 bp, 10 predicted proteins | sample 1853461 | NCBI WGS metagenome assembly PVMS01 (sample SAMN08582032, study PRJNA380276) | Marine sediment metagenome, whole genome shotgun sequencing project. | isolation source: ocean sediment barecode stripped | collected 2017
CTGCATGACCCGCATGACCGAGTTGCGGGTGATGCCGCCTAGGATCGACACGCCCATTGGCGGGGTGGCGACTTCGCCGTCGCGGATCACGAAGATGTTCTCGCCGGAGGCCTCGGAGACGTAGCCCTGGGTGTCGAGCATGATGGCCTCGTCATAGCCAACCATCTGGACCTCGCGCTTGGCGAGAATCGAGTTGACGTAGTGGCCATTGGTCTTGGACTTCGACATCAGCGTGTTGACGCTTGCCCGTTGAAATGAGCTCACTTTGGCGCGAATGCCTCGCCGAAGGCCTTCCTCACCGAGGTAGGCGCCCCAACGCCACGCGATGACCGACACACGGGTCGGGTTGGTTTTGGCGCCGAGCCCCATCTCGCCGTCGCCCATGAAGGCGATCGGCCGGAGGTAACACTCGTCGAGCTTGTTCGCCCGCACCGTCTCGAGGCACGCGTCGACGATCTCCTCTTGGGTGTACGGCATCGGGAGCATGCAAATGTGGGCAGAATCGAACAGTCGCCGAATGTGCTCTTCCAAACGAAAGATCGCGCTTCGCCCGTCTTTCAGCTTGTAACAGCGAATGCCCTCGAAGACGCCCAGCCCGTAGTGGAGCGTGTGCGTCAATACGTGGACGTTCGCCTGCTCCCAAGGAATGAGCTTCCCATCGAGCCAGATCTTGTCCACTTTGTCGACCATTGCTGCTCCTCACACCCCCACCAATCGGGGGTCGCGCGTATGTAGCATAAATCCGCAATTCCGCTGAGTTGACCTGGTTGGGGGCATGGAGTAGAAACGCCGGCGCTTCAGGAGCCCGGAACGCAGTGTGCATCCGGGCTCGACGAGCATTGAAGGTTAGTGGTGCTGTACTCGTTACTTTACATTTTGCTTCAGCCCGACGTGAGTGGCGGTCGCGTCGCACCCTCTCCGGGAGGTGGCGATCCAGTATCAGGGCCCCTGGGCTGCGCTGGTGGCGGAACCGAACAAATCGGTCTGCTCCTGCTGATGTTCGGCGTCCTCTACTTCCTGATGATCCGACCACAGCAGAAGCGCGCCAAAGAGCATGACGCGATGATGGGTGCCCTCAAGAAGGGTGACATCGTCCGCACCAATGGGGGAATCCGCGGCGAAATCACTGCGCTCGATGAGCGTGACGTGACGGTCGAGGTCGCTGACCGCACACGCATCAAGGTGCTGCGGAGCCACATTGCTGGGTTGGACCAACCCCCCGAACCGAAAAGCTAAACGCACAGGCGAGGATCATGGATCGAGGCTGGTATATTCGTTTGGCAATCGTCGTCGGCTCGTCCGTCTTGGGTTTTCTCGCCCTGTGGCCGAGTGTCGATCGATGGTTGCCATGCCCCGACATCGTCAAAGAGACTTTCGAGAATCAGATCAACCCCGGCCTCGATATCAAGGGCGGCCTACGGTTGATGTATGAAGTCGAGGTCGACGAATATATTCGCGACCGTCGAGACCGGATCGCCGAGCAGGTGCAGCGCCAATGCGGCGTCCTGATTGGCATCGTTCCCGAAGAGGATATCGACGACATCGACAGGGCCAAGCTCGACGAGATTCGACAGCGCTGCAAGATCGAGCGTGTCGACAAGGATGGCGGCGCGGTGCGTGCGATTCGCATCACGTTCTCGAACCAAGAGGACGCTCAGAAGCTTTCCAAGACCTGGGTGAAGGACTACTTCCGCGACCTTCGCGTTGCGAGTGGCGTCGGCGAGCTCGTGGTCGACCTTCACATGCGCGAGGAGCAGCTCGCCAACATGCGCGAGACCGCGGTTCGCCAGTCCGAGCGCACCATCATCAACCGTATCGACAGCATGGGCATTCTCGAGCCGACCGTCATCGCCCGGCCGAACGATGGCGACATCATCATCGAGATTCCCGGTGCGCAGGAGAGCTCTTTCGAGCGCATCAAGTCGATCATCAGCCGCACTGCTCAGTTGCAGTTCAAAATCGTCGATGACGAGTCGGACGCGCGCGCGGTGTTCACTGCGCCGCCCGAGAGCGTCTACCTCGACCAGGACTCTCAGGTCTTTGCCGAGGCCTTCGGTGACGACGCGCGAGGTAACCTTCGCGCATACATCGCGACCCTCCCGGTGCCGGACGATCACGAGGTCTTGATCGGGCGTCAGAATCCCGACCCCGAGCGGGGAGGCGAGGGCTGGCGCACCTATTACATGTACCGAGTCGCCGACGCGACCGGCGAGGACCTCGACGATGCGTCGGTGGGTTTCGACCCGCAGAGCGGTAGCCCCGAGGTCGACTTCGTGATGAACACGCGCGGCGCTTCGCGCATGGCCGACCTCACGGGCCGCAACATCGGCAAGCGCATGGCCATCGTCCTCGACGACCGCGTCGAGTCGGCGCCGGTCATTCAGGGTCAGATTGGCGCCCGAGGCCGCATCACTCTTGGCGCCTACATGGATCGCAACACGCTCCTCCAGGAGGCCAAGGACCTCGTCGTCGTGCTTCAAGCTGGTGCGCTCCCGGCGCCCCTTCGCCCGGCCAACGAGCAGCTCATCGGCCCGACGCTTGGTCAGGACTCCGTGCGCAGAGGCGCAATTGCGGCGGTGGTCGGAATCATCCTCGTCCTGCTTTTCATGGCGATCTACTACCAAGTCGCTGGCCTCGTCGCGAATGCCATGGTCTTGCTGAACTTGCAGCTTCTGCTTGGAACCATGTCTGGCATCGGTGCGACGCTCACGCTGCCCGGTGTCGCGGCCATTGCGCTCACCGTCGGCATGGCGGTCGACGCGAACGTGCTCATTACCGAACGCATCAGGGAAGAGCTGAGGCTCGGGAAATCTCCCCGCTCTGCAGTCGAGCAGGGTTACGCGCGGGCCTATTCTTCGGTCTTCGATAGTCAGCTCACCACGGCCATTGCGGGCATCGTCCTTTGGCAGTTCGGCACTGGGCCGATCAAGGGGTTCGCCACGATGCTGTTGATCGGCATCGGGACCTCGCTCTTCACCGGCACCTTCTGCTCGAAGGTGCTCTTCGACTGGCTCGTACGCGGCTTGCGCGTGCAGCGACTGCGGGTGGGCTGACATGGAATTCATCAAACCGGGCACCTACTTCGATTTCATGAAGTACCGAGCGCCGGTGATGGCCGTCCTCGGTCTCATGGCTCTGTTGAGCTTGGTCTCTCTCGTCTACCCGGGACCCAACTACGGCATCGATTTCGCGGGCGGCACCGAGGTTCAACTGGCTTTCCGAGGGGATGTGTCCTCCGGCGAGGTTCGTAAGGCCCTCGAAGATGCAGGCTACGCGCGCCCGGACGTGATCAGCGTCGAGGGCAAGGCCAACGAGTACATCATCCGTGTTCGCGAGGTCTCGTCCTTGCCCGAGGAGCAGATCGAGCAGATTCGTGCGAAGACCGAGGCAGCACTCGGTGACACCGTCCTGCGCGAGATGAAGGTCTCGCCCGGCGGCGATAAGATTACCCTCCGCGTTTCGGGTCCGGTCCACGAGCAGCAGCTCCAGGAAGCGCTCGAAGCAGGCGGCGCACACGTGCGCTCCATCAATGCGCTCACAGGCAGCCGCGACCCCCGCTACGAGGCCCACCTCGTCGGTGTTGCCGATGAGTTGATGGAGCAGCTTCAGGAACGGTTTGGCGAGCGTGCTCCCGAAGGCGCGCTGCGCGTCGAGTGGGTCGGGCCGAAGGCCGGCGAACAGCTCCGCGACGCGGCGATTCAGTCACTGCTGTACGCCATTGCGTTCATCATGTTGTACGTGGCGTTCCGTTTCGACCTGCGATTCGCCCCGGGCGGCGTCATCGCGATGCTCCATGATGCGCTCATCACGCTCGGCATCTACGTGCTCCTACAAAAAGAAGTAAACCTCACCACCGTCGCCGCGCTTCTCACCATCATGGGTTATTCGATCAACGACACCATCGTCGTTTTCGACCGGATTCGTGAGAACATGGTGCGTGTCCGAGACAAGAGTCTCCGCGAGCTGATCAACATCAGCACCTCGCAGATGTTGTCGCGAACGATGGTCACCTCGCTCACGACGCTCCTGTCGGTGTCCGCCTTTTTCTTCCTAGGAACTGGCGTCATCAAAGACATCGCCTTCGCGTTGGGCATTGGTATCATCATCGGCACATTGTCTTCGATTTTCATTGCGGCGCCGATCACCGAGCTGATGGATCGCCGTCTCTTCAATCGCGCGCGGGGCTAGCTCCGTGAACCGCTATCGCGTGCGGCCGTCCGATGAACGGGCGGCTGGCATGCTTGCCGACGCGTGCGGATTGGGCGTCACCGCCGCTCAGGTGCTCCTGCATCGGGGTCTGCGGGATGCCGACGCGGCGCGCTCGTTTCTCGATTCCACGCTCCGTGGCTTGAGCTCTCCCGAGCCGATGCTCGATCGCGCCCTCGCCTCGGAACGCATTGCCCGCGCAATCCGCGCCAGGGAGCGGATCGTCGTGTTTGGCGACTACGACGTAGACGGCACGACCTCAGCGGTGATTCTCAGCGAAGTGATCGCTGCCCTCGGAGGCGAGGTGCGAACCCTCATCGCCGACCGCTTTCACGGTGGATACGGCCTGAGCGATCAGGGTCTTGATCGATGCTTGGCCGAGGGCCCTGGCTTGCTGGTGACCTGCGACTGCGGGTCTAGCGATCACGAGCGGATCGCGAAAGCCATGGCCCGGGGCATCGATGTCATCGTCGTCGACCACCACCTCGTGCCGGAGCAAGCTCTTCCGGCGTTTGCTTTTCTCAACCCGCACCGTCCCGACTGTGGCTTCGCGTACAAGGGCCTTTGCAGCGCGGGGCTCGCCTTTTCGCTGGGGGCCGCCCTCCGGTCGGAGCTTGGCGCGGAGCTCGACCTTCGAGGCTGGCTCGACCTGGTGGCGATTGGCACGATCGCCGACCTCGCGCCATTGACCGGGGACAACCGGCGTCTGGTCCGGGCGGGCTTGAAGAAGATTGGCGTGCCCAGCGCCAGGCCGGCCCTCGTTGCGCTGAGGCAAGCCGCCAAGATTCCGGAGTCGGCCCAGCTCACCGCTCGTGACGTCGCCTTTCGCTTTTCGCCCCGGCTCAACGCACCCGGTCGACTGGGCGTCGCCGACCTCACGCTTCGATTCCTCACTGCAAGAACCCCAAAGGAGGCGTGGGGCCTGCTCCAAGACGTCGAGGCCAAGAACGAAGAGCGCAAGATGCTCGCCAATCACGCGACCGAAGAGGCGCGCGCACAAGTCCGCGAGCTCTACGGAGAAGCGCCCGAGGAAGGCGTGGTCGTGGCGAGCGACACATGGCATCGCGGGGTCGTAGGCATCGTGGCCGCCCGACTGGTGGACACGTTCGGCGTTCCTGCGGTCGTGATTGCCTTCGACGCAGAGCATGGTCACGGTAGCGCCCGAACCACAGCAGACTTCGACGTGTACAGCGCGCTCTCGGAGTGCGCATCCGACCTGAGCGCCTGGGGCGGGCACCGAGCCGCCGCCGGGATCTCCCTGTCGCGCAAAGCGCTCGACTCCTTCCGTGCATCGTTTCTGCAGGCCACACAGGGCGCGGGCTCGGGCAAGGGGCAACTCGGTGAAGTCGACGTGGCCCTTGGTGGCGCCTTCCGCGTCCCCACTGTCGAGGACCTTCAGCGCCTCGGGCCCTTTGGGGAGGGTTACCCGACGCCGACGTTCTTGGTCGACGCACACGTCGTCGAAGCGACGGGCGTCGGCGAAGGGCGTGCGCACGGCAAGCTCAAGCTACGCGTCGGCCAGGAATCGATACGCGCGTTTGCGCCAGCGATGTTCTCGCGCATCGAGGGGCGCGATGCCCTCCGGCTGGTCGGCGAGTTTCAACCCGACCACTGGATCGGTGGCCATGCGATCGAGCTCCTAGTGACAGACGTGCTCGACTAGCGTCCTGTCCACTGCGGATCGCGCTTCTGGAAGAACGCTGCGAGGCCTTCCTTGGCATCCTCGCTACCGAGCACCGCGTAGAGTTGCTCACGAAGGTAGGGGAGGGCTTCTTCGACCGACATCTCGCGCTGCTCGTTGTAGGCGTTGAGCCCCATCCGCATCGCGTTCGGCGACTGCTTGGCGAGCTGGTGTGCAAGCTCTGCGACGCGGGCATCGAGCTGGTCGTCCGGGACCACTTCGGTCAGCAGGCCGATCTCCCTCGCCCTGGTCGCCGTGATCTTGTCTCCCAGCAATATGAGCTTCAGCAGCTCCCTCGTGTGAACGACCCGCTGAAGAACAGCCATGATCATCATCGGGAACAGCCCGCGCTTGATCTCCGGCGTCCCGAGGATCGCGCTTTCGCACGCGATAGCGAAGTGACAGCAGGCGACGATCCCCATCGCTCCACCCATGACGTACCCTGGAATGCGCGCGATGATCGGCTTCTGGAGGCGGTCGAGGCGAAGCAGCAAATCGTCGAACTCGCCCTTTTTCTCGAGCTCGCCCCGGTCGGCCGTCATGCCCTTCAAATCCGCGCCGGCGCTGAATGCGTTGCCAGCCCCGGTCAGCACGAGCACCCGCACATCCTCGGCGGCCTCGGCGTCATCGAGGGCCCAAAGGAGCTCGTTGACCAACTCCTGGCTCAGCGGGTTCTTCTTTTGTGGCCTGTTGAAGGTCAGGGTGACGATGTGTCCGTCCTGCTGCACCAACAGGGCTTGATAGTCGCGTTCCTCCATGTCCGGATTCTTGGGTGCGCATTCTGTGAAATCAAGGCGAATGATTCCGCATGTAAGGTCGCGAGGTTGCAGCTATTTCAGGCTACGTGTACTGTGGGCGGACACGCAGCTGGAGGGGGAATTGAGCTGGTATCGGATCGGGTGTGCGTTTGCACTGACCGCGGTGGTTTCGCTGTCGGTGATGCCTCGCTATGCCTTGGCGCAGGTCGATCCTGGGGTCTTCGAGAGTACGCAGGCCACGCCGAAGGGTACGATTGGTTTGGCCCTCGTTGGTGCCGAGATCGGCCTCATCATTCCGTCCGCCTCAGGTCTCAACGAGCCGTGGTCGTTGGCGGTGTTTCCGCTCGTGGGTGCGACCGGCGGTGCGCTAGCCGGGTACTTCGCCCTAGACAAGCCCGACCGCCAAAAGGGGTCGGTTGCTGCCTTGGTCGTCGGCATGGCGGGTGTGCTTCCCGCCATCCTGGTCACCGTCAAAGGGGTCAGGAAGGAGCGACAGAACCGCTGGGAGCCGACCCCGCAGATCGACCTGCGAACCGAAAAAGAGCAACGCGCCTTCGAGACCGCCGAGGCAGGGCCGGGGCTGTTACGCCGGTCACGATCCGGCCTTCGTATCGCCGTGCCCGGCATGACGTTCTCTCGCAGAGCGCCACAGGACGCGGAATCCGTGCGAATGGGCGGCCTCCGTGACCGAACCGAGATGCGGCTTTCGCTCGCGTCTGGCGTGTTTTAGCGTTCCCGTATGATCACCTCGACGGTGCGTCGGACCGTGCGCGAACGTGGGCTGGTGTCCCCTCGGGACCACGTGCTGGTCGCGTGCTCTGGTGGCCCGGACTCGACTGTGTTGTTGCACGTGTTGCATCGGCTGCGGAGCGAGCTCGGCATTACGCTTTGCGTCGCGTCGGTCGACCACGGCCTTCGGCCCGAATCGTCGTCGGAGGTCGCACAAGTAGGCGCGTTTGCGAGCGCACTCGGCGTGCCCTTCTACTCGGCGCGTGTCGAGCTCGTGAAGGAGGGCGCCTCGCTTCAGGCGCGCGCGCGCGAGCTTCGATACGGAGCGCTCCAAGAGGTGGCGCGCGCTCGCGGCGTCGCCTGCATCGCCGTAGGGCACACGCAGGACGACCAAGCGGAAACGGTGCTCGCGCGGGTGCTTCGCGGCGCCGGGCTCCGCGGTCTTGGGGGGATCGAGGCTCGAAGGTCGGACGGCATCATCCGCCCATTGCTCGATTGCCGTCGTGCCGATGTGCGCGCCTACGCCGTCGGGCGCGAGCTCCCATTCGTCGACGATCCCTCGAACCACCAACGCACCTTCGAACGGGTCCGCATCCGGCACGAGGTCCTGCCCGCACTCGCTGCGGAGGATCCGCGCGTGGTCGAGCACCTTTGCGCGCTGAGCGACGAGGTCACCGAGCTCAACGCCTACCTCGATGCCAGTGTCCCCAAGCTCCCTCCCGGGGGCGATCGCCTCGTTCCCGTCGAAGTGCTCTCCGGTCTCCCGGCCCCGATTCGGATCCGCTGGCTTCGGCGCTGGATCGGACGGGAAACCGGCTTAACCCCTACCCGCAGCCATCTCACGGACGTGGGCCGACTTCTTACGGGTCGGGGCGAGGTCCTGCTAGGATCGGGTTGGTCCATCTCTCGTCAGGGCGGCGGGCTTTCGCTGGAATATCGTGCGCATCGTAGAACACGTAGCAATCGCTCCTGAGCGTTTAGTCGGGCAACGGTTGCCAAGTGGCTTCTGCGGCCTCACAAAGATGCAAGGGGCTATGGCCTCATGCTAGGCCGGTGAGTCGGCCCCCCACTGCCTTTTCATATGAAACAAAGCCAAAAAACACTGCTCTTTTGGGTCCTCGTGATCCTGATGTGCATCGTGATCTTCAATTTTGTCGCGCGCGAGGAGCAGCCTCGAAGCGTTCCGTTCAGCGAGTTCGTCACGGACGTCGTCGACGGCAAAGTCCAGAAGGTTAAAATCCGTCCACAAGACAACAGCGGCGAGTACACCTACTGGCTCAAGTCGGTCGATGAAAGCGCGCAGCAGGGTCAGCGCGGCGCCCGCAGTGAGAAGGTCACTGTCGGCATCATGGGCGAGCAGATCAACCAGCAGCTGCTCGATGCGCAAGTCAGCGTCGAGTACATGCCTGAAGACGAGAACAGCCTTTGGACGAGCATCCTCGTGACTTGGCTTCCGATGCTCTTCCTCGTTGGCATTCTCTTGTTTTTCATGCGCCAACTTCAGGCTTCCGGCGGCAAGGCGATGAGCTTCGGCAAGTCGCGCGCCCGGCTCCTGAACGACTCAGCGAACAAGGTCACATTCAAAGACGTTGCTGGCATCGATGAGGCGAAGGATGACTGCGAAGAGATCATCGCGTTCCTGAAGGACCCGAAGAAATTTCAGCGTCTCGGTGGCCGTATTCCAAAGGGAGTGCTCCTCATGGGCGCGCCCGGTACGGGCAAGACGCTCCTGGCGCGCGCCATCGCCGGCGAGGCGGGCGTTCCCTTCTTCAGTATTTCCGGGTCAGATTTCGTCGAGATGTTCGTCGGCGTCGGCGCTTCTCGTGTCCGTGACCTGTTCGAGCAGGGCAAGAAGCACGCGCCCTGTATCATCTTCATCGACGAGATCGACGCGGTTGGTCGCCATCGTGGCGCCGGCATGGGGGGTGGTCACGACGAGCGTGAGCAGACCCTCAACCAGCTCCTCGTCGAGATGGACGGCTTCGAGTCGAGTGAGGGTGTCATCATCATCGCTGCGACCAACCGACCCGACATTCTCGATCCGGCGATCCTGCGCCCCGGGCGTTTCGACCGTCGCATTATCGTGTCGCGGCCCGACTTGAACGGGCGCCAGGGCATCCTGGCGGTGCATTCCCGGCGCGTTCCGCTGGCCGACGACGTGCGGCTCGACATCATCGCCCGAGGAAGCCCCGGCTTCTCCGGCGCCGACCTCGAGAACCTCGTCAACGAGGCCGCGCTCCTCGCCGCGCGCCAGGACAAGGACCTCGTTGCCATGATCGACTTCGAGATGGCCAAGGACAAAGTGATGATGGGCTCCGAGCGCCGGTCGATGGTGATCAGCGAGCACGAGCGCAAGACGACGGCGTATCACGAAGCCGGGCACACGTTGGTGGCCTGGAAGCTTCCGCACCACGATCCGATTCACAAGGTCACTATCATTCCGCGCGGCCCCGCCCTGGGCCTCACCATGTCGCTGCCCGAGGAAGATCAACTCAGCTACAGCGCCGACTGGGTCCGCGACCGTATCGCGATGGCCCTCGGTGGGCGGTTGGCTGAAGAGGCCGTGTTTGGCCAGCTTACGACGGGTGCCGCCGACGACTTCAAGAAGGCCACCCAGCTCGCACGCTCGATGGTCACCGAATGGGGGATGAGCAAGGCCCTCGGTCCCCTCTCGTACGTCGAGACGGAGGAGACAGGCTTTCTCGGCCCGTCCTATCACAAAGAGTACTCCGAAGAGACGGCCAAGGAGATCGACGACGAGGTTCGCCAGATCATCAACGCGCAGTACGAGCGCGCCAAGCTCATCATCGCCGAGCATCGCAAGGAGCTCGAAGCCGTCGCCGAGGCATTGCTCGAGCGGGAGACCCTCGGGCGGGACGAGATCGAGGCCATCATGACGGGCAAGGAGCTGCCACCGCCCGTCACGGTCAGCGTTCCCACGTACGCCGAGAAGCGTCGCGAGAGCGAAGAAAAGAAAAAGGGCGCCATCTTTCAGCCCCGCCCGCGAGAGGTCCCCAGCGCAGGGTAAGTGACGGAGGTCCTGATGCCCGAGCTGTGGGGCGTCATCAATGTGACGCCAGATTCGTTCAGCGATGGGGGTCGGTACCTCGATCCCGGTGCGGCCGTCGATCATGGTCGAGCGCTGCTCGGGCAGGGCGCCGCTGTACTCGACGTTGGGGGCGAATCGTCTCGGCCAGCAGGCCACACCTACGGCGACGGCTTTGAACTCGTGTCTGCCGGCGAAGAAATCGCGCGGGTGGTGCCGGTCATCGAGGTGCTGGCGGGCGAGCTCCGGGCGCGGGTTTCCATCGATACGGTCAAGCCCGAGGTGGCTGTGGCCGCGCTGGCCGCCGGCGCGAGTATCGTCAACGACGTGCGCTGCGCCGAAGATTCCGGCCTCGCAGAGGCTGCCGCGGCCGCCGGCGCCGACTACGTCGTCATGCACAATCGCGGCAGGGGGGAGGTGCGGTCTCCCTACACCGACTACGACGACGTGGTCGAAGACGTGCTCGACGAGCTTCTGCGCGCAGCTGAACGCGTGGAGCGTGCGGGCGTGCCGCGCGCAGCGGTTTGGCTCGATCCAGGCCTCGGATTTGCCAAGACGGCCCTCCAGTCCGTCGCGCTCCTAAGTTCTCTTGGGCGTTTCCGAAAGACCGGATACCGTGTACTTGTGGGGCCTTCGCGGAAATCCTTCATCGCCGAGCTTGCGCCGAACCGAGGTGGTGAGCTGCCGGCGGCCGACGATCGGCTCGGCGGTACGGCGGCAGCAGTCGCGATCTGCGCGGCGGCCGGGGTTGACGCGGTGCGCGTGCACGACGTGCATGTGATGAGTCAGCTCGTTCGTTTCGGCCAAGCCCTTCGCGACTCGAGCGAGGGCCCGTCGTGATCGAAGTCCTCAGCACCGTGCTGAGCGAACTCGGCGACGGCTTCGTGGGCTTCTTCCAGAGAACCCCATGGGACGTGATTCACGACTGCCTCGACATCGGCTTGGTGGCAGTTCTCATCTACTGGGCACTGGTCATTTTGCGCGGTACGCGCGCGATGCAGGTAGCCATCGGCTTGTGTCTCGTGTTCGTCGGTTACCTCTTCGTCCGTCGCGCGGGGCTTGTGACCGTCACTACGATCCTCGATTCGGTGCTCGCCTACCTCGCGATCATCGTCGTCATCATCTTCCAGTCGGACATCCGGCGCGCGCTGGCGCGAATGGGAAGGCGCCCACTGCTTCGCGGGCAGCGCACCGCCAAAGAGACGCAGACGATCGAAGAAGTGATCAAGGCCGTAGGGACGCTCGCGCAGAAGCGCATCGGTGCGTTGGTCGCGTTCGAGCGAGGTGCGGCCCTCGACGAATTCATCGAACGCGGGACCGAGGTCGATGCAGCAGTCAGCAAAGAGCTACTGCACAGTATCTTCGTCCCGAGCTTCGAGAACCCCATGCATGACGGCGCCGTCGTGCTCCGCGAGGGGCGTATCTGGCAGGCCGGGGTGTTTCTGCCGATGGCGGGATCGGCCGGTGGCGATCGCTCGTTGGGCGCGCGACATCGCGCTGGCATCGGCATCACCGAGGAGACCGACGCGGTGGTCGTCGTGGTCAGCGAAGAGCGCGGAGCGATTTCACTTTGTTTCGACGGCAACATCGTCCGCAATCTCGACGTGGCTTCGCTACGGGACGCGCTTTACGGCCTCTTCTACGCGCCCAAGCGCAGCCGCCGCAAAGCCGCCGACCGCCGAAACACGCTGGCGCCTCCTGAACCGGGCCGATCGCAGAGTCCAGAAGCGGTGATCACGGTCAAGAAGGCCAAGGAAACTTCGTGAGCGCTTTCGTGGACCTGCTTCACGCTGTCCGGGTCTTCTTCACCGGCAACCTCGGGTTGAAGGCCAGCGCGCTCGGCCTCGTCCTCCGCATGTGCTCGTTGGTGCATGGCGCAGAGGACATGGAGCGAAACGTGTACGTCGGCGTGGTGGTACAGCCGCCGGCCGACGCACAGAACATGATCCTCGTGACCGAGGTCCCGGACCGGGTTCGGGTGCGCCTGAAGGGGAGCAGGGCCCGGCTCAATGCGATTCGGCAAGAGAACCTGCCTCCGGTCGACGTGAGCCTCAAGACGAAGGACGAGTCGCGGTACTACCTC
>PVMS01103558.1_pt1 | contig 12503 bp, 9 predicted proteins | sample 1853461 | NCBI WGS metagenome assembly PVMS01 (sample SAMN08582032, study PRJNA380276) | Marine sediment metagenome, whole genome shotgun sequencing project. | isolation source: ocean sediment barecode stripped | collected 2017
ACTGAAAAAATTGGTGGAAGAATGGTGGAAAATAAAACTAATTAGAGTTAGCTAAATCTGCCAACTATATAACTAATTGATTTTATTGGTGGGCCCGGGAGGACTCGAACCTCCGACCAATGGATTATGAGTCCACGGCTCTAACCAACTGAGCTACAGGCCCGTATTTTAAATAAATTGAATTTAGAGTTTTATTCTACTTCAAGAAAGCTGCGCAACTGTTCTGAACGACTTGGATGTCGAAGTTTACGTAATGCTTTGGCTTCAATTTGGCGAATGCGTTCACGAGTTACATCAAACTGTTTCCCAACTTCTTCTAAAGTATGGTCGGTATTCATATCGATGCCAAAACGCATACGCAATACTTTCGCTTCACGTGGTGTAAGAGAGGCTAGTATCTCGCGTGTCGCTTCACCTAAGCCTTCGAAAGAAGCAGAGTCAACCGGCGATTCAATGGTCGCATCTTCGATAAAGTCACCGAGATGTGAGTCTTCGTCATCACCAATTGGTGTCTCCATTGAAATAGGTTCTTTGGCAATCTTTAATACTTTGCGCACTTTATCTTCGGGCATTTCCATGCGCTCAGATAATTCTTCAGGGGTTGGCTCGCGCCCCATTTCTTGCAGCATCTGTCGCGATATACGATTGAGTTTATTAATCGTCTCTATCATATGCACTGGGATACGGATGGTGCGTGCTTGATCGGCAATAGAGCGTGTAATGGCTTGGCGTATCCACCATGTAGCATAGGTGGAAAATTTATAACCACGACGGTACTCAAATTTGTCGACTGCTTTCATTAGGCCAATATTGCCTTCTTGTATAAGGTCTAAGAATTGTAATCCGCGATTAGTATATTTTTTGGCAATAGAAATAACCAATCGTAGATTTGCTTCAACCATTTCTTTCTTAGCGCGACGTGCTTTCGCCTCACCAATAGACATGCGCCGATTGATGTCTTTGATCTCACGAATAGTAAGGCCTGTCTCATCTTCAATCGAAATAAGTTTGACTTGTGCTTTTTCGATTTCGTACTTGAAGTCGGATAAGGCTTTAGAAAATTTTGCGCGCGACTTGGTATGAGAGGTTAACCATTTTGGATCCGTTTCATTGTCTGAAAATGTTTCAATAAACTTTGCACGTGGCATTTTTGCTTCATGCACACAAATCTGCATGATTTGTCGTTCATGTGTGCGGATACGATGCATCATTTTGCGAACATCGGAAGTAAGGATATCCACTACTTTTGGTATGAGTTTAATCATAGTGAATTCTTCAGCGACTACTTCGCGCCCCTTGGCTAATTTTTTTGCGTCGCTGCTTATACTTTCGTTGGAAAGTTTTTTATATAACTTTTCTAAGCCTTTAAAAAATGCACGGGCTTCCTCGGGATCAGGACCGGTATCGATTTCTTCTTCATCCTCTGCTGCCTCATCTTTTTTAGCCTGGCTAATTTGTGCAGCTGGAGGAGGAATTGCATCGGTATCTTCATTTGGATCCACAAAGCCTGTAATTAGATCGGTTAAACGTAGATCTTCAGACTCTACCTTGGCGTAAAAAGCCAATAATTTTTCGATAGTGGCGGGATAGTGCCCAATAGCAAATAAGACTTGGCGTAGTCCATCTTCAATGCGCTTGGCGATTTTAATTTCACCTTCACGCGTCAACAAATTAACAATTCCCATTTCACGCATATACATACGTACAGGATCGGTAGTGCGACCAAATTCGCTGTCGACGGTGGCGAGTGCAGCCGCCGCTTCTTCGGCAACTTCATCATCATCGGTAGCAGTTTTGTCGGAAAGCAATAAACTGTCTGCATCAGGTGCTTGCTCATGGACCGTGATGCCCATGTCATTAATCATGCTGACAATGTCTTCAATTTGCTCGGGATCAACGATACCGCTAGGCAAATGATCGTTTACCTCGGCATAAGTAAGATAGCCTTGCTCCTTACCTTTTGCGATGAGCGTTTTAATACTGGTTTGCTGATCTTCGTCCATTTGATCCCATTTTTAAGTGCTGGAGGGTTTGTTGAGCGTAACCGGCAAGGGTATCAGAAAATACTGATATAGATAGTTTTTAAGACATATTCTGGTGGAGTAAGTTCTTAAATTCTTGCCTTTCATCCTCATTTAGTCCGTTAGTGCTTTCTTTATCAATGAGTTCTTGGATTCGTTCGCTGTTGGATTTTCGGTAGATCCATTCCATTGCATCGTTAAAAGTCTGTCTGGGATTTTCTAATTCAGGCGGATTCCAAGCCAGTAGTTTTTGAATCTGTTGCCCTTCTGGTTGATCACGAAACCGTTCTAGTAAAGCCGCTATGCTGAGCTCAGGTTCCTGATTCCAGATTGTGATTATCTTGGTGAGGAGCTTTACACCCGGTATAGAAGATGTCACTAACAATTCAACAGAGTTAATATCAGTTGCGAGGGATGGATCATTTAGTAACGCCGCGACGGCCACGCGTACAGGAGTTACTTTATTCGATGATGGTCTTGACTGATTGAGTTTATTTTGATGCGTGGTCATTACGCTATAATGTATTGGGGCACCAACTTTTTTTTCTAACTCATCGAAAATTAATCTTTTAAATACTCCATTCGGAAATTTTTCTAGTAATGGTTTTGCAATTTGGGCCAGTCTTGCTTTTCCTGCTGGCGTTCTAACATCGATATCTTCGCTTAGTTTTTCAAATATAAATGTAGATAGAGGTACACCTTCTTCCTTGTATTGTAAGAATATTTCTTTTCCACGTGCACGTATTAGGCTGTCAGGATCTTCACCTTGTGGTAAAAATAAAAACTTTGCCTCAACACCATCTTTGAATAAGGGGACAGTTTGCTGAGCAGCACGCCAAGCAGCATCTCGTCCTGCGCGATCACCATCGAAACAAAATATTATTTCTTGGGTGCAACGATATAATTGTTGGATATGTTGCCTTGTTGTAGCCGTGCCAAGGGTGGCGACAACATTTTCAATTCCGTGTTGCGCTAAGGCGACGACATCCATGTAACCTTCGACCACTAGCAGAGACTGCGTTGCTGCCTTTACTTTGCGGGCTTCATAGAGTCCGTATAGTGCATCACTTTTATGAAATACGGGGGTCTCAGGAGAGTTTAGGTATTTAGGTATCTCGTCACCTAAGACTCTTCCGCCAAATCCAATTACCCTGCCACGACGATCTTTGATTGGAAATACAACGCGGTTTCTAAAGCGGTCGTATATATAACCTTTTTCATTCTTTTTTATTAGGCCTGCTTTGATGAGTTGCTCTTCAGTTGTTGTGTTGTCAAATTGATTAAGTAATTTATCAAAACCATCTGGAGCAAAACCTAGTCCAAATTTAGCGGCAACCTCACCGCTAACACCACGAGTTTTTAAATAATTAATTGCATTGGGATGTTCGCGCAACATTTTTTGATAATACACATTGGCTTTTTCAAGTAGAGCAAATAGATCATGGTAGTCAGCTTTAATTGCTGAAGAAGTTTCATCTCTAGGAACTTCAAGGCCTGAATTTTGTGCAAGTGTTTCAACAGCCTCTACAAATTCTAGGCGCTCATACTCCATTAAAAACCCTAATGCTGTGCCATGGGCACCGCAGCCAAAGCAGTGGTAGAACTGTTTTTCGGAGCTCACCGTGAATGAGGGTGTTTTTTCATCATGGAAAGGACAGCAAGCTGCATATTCTTTGCCCTTTTGTTTTAGTGGTACATAGCTACCTATGAGTTCAACAATATCGGAACGAGTGATTAACTCGTCTATAAAGGCTTGTGGGATTCTTGCAGACACTAGAGACTAAGCAGTATGTAACGATTAAGGTTGTTGAATGCAGCTATTACCTTTTGCGGCACGAGCCTAAAGGTTTCCAATTTAGATCTATATTGCAACTTGTTACACGACATGCCCTGTTATAAGTGAGTTTGATCTATGCTGCTATCCAGTATATGGCTGACTATAGACGCATTCAATGTCGATTTAGCCCTATAGGGCTGGGATATTGCAAAATTTGACTTCGCCTTTATTGGCGAATGATGTGTTGAATTTTATTGATTTTCAATGGGTAGGGACGGTTTTTCTTTACGCTTGAGGGTAATGCTTCAATTGCAGTAAGGGCTTCTTTGCGTGTTGGGTAAATGCCATAGACTAAAATAAACCATTGCTTGTCTTGACTTGTTTTTTGGTAGTAGGCAGTTTGTTTGCCCTTGAAATGTTTTGCTGCAAATGCAGTGAGATTTTCTTGACTAGTGGATGCAACTATTTGGATGGTGTATGACTCAGATTTTTGTGTAAGCAACCAATCTGGCGCAAATGGTTGAGATTTATATAGAATTTTAGTTTGCTTGTCTTTGGTCGCAGTTGTGTCTTCTAAATGCAATGGACCTAATACTAATGGTGCTACATAGGGCTTAGAAATTTTTTGCACGTGGCTAGAACGCACAATTGGATTTATAGTCTGTTCATCTGGCTCAATGATTTTTGACTGAATGACTTCTTGTTTCAATTCATCTTGATTGATTTCAAGTTCAATATCTTCATTAGGTTTTTTCAATAATGCGGCGAATACAAATGTCAGGCCAATTAAGCCAACTAATATCAGCCCTAAACGCATACCTGGCGTTGCGGCAAAATTATTATTTGCTGTTGTGCGCGTAGATTTTTTTTGGCATTGTTCCATAAGGGCCGCACGTGCAAGTTTATTTATCACTCTAGGTAAACCTTTAGAGTGTGTGAAAAATTCCTGTATTTCATGAGGGCTGAATAAATCTGTATTTTTAACGCCTGCCTTTTCTAGCCGGAAGTTAATATAATTTTCACTTTGTGTTGCATTAAATGCGCGCGTATTGATTTGATGGACTTGTGTTGCTGCGGGATTAATTTGCTCAAGTTCCGCCAGTTGAGTTTGAATGCTAGGCTCAGATGCCAACACTAAACCCAATGGATGAGGCGATTGTAATCCAACGCGGTGTTTTAGCTGTAATAAAGCATCTAACACTTGGCTTTGTAAACGATGCGCATCATCCACGATCAGTACAGGGTGTTTATCTGTTTCGATATAGCGGTTTATATATTCGTCACTTTGTATAGTTTCTTCAATGGTCTGTTTTGGCAATCGCCAGCGCTCTCGTACTTTTTGTTCGATCTCAGTGAAAGTAGTGTTTGGTTTTGCTCTAAGAGTGCAAAAGTTAAAATGCTGATAGCCCCTTCTAAGCAAGATACGCAAATGTGTGGTTTTGCCGATACCTATCTCACCTAACAAGACTAATGTTGAATTTTTTTTCTGTAGGTAGTCCAGTACCACGTTAATGGACATTTCCAGTTGCTGATCGATAAAAAGAAAAGGCTCTTGGGCATGATCGATAAATGGATTTTCGTCTAGGTTTAACGCCTCAAGACATTCTGCCGAAATAAAATCTGCATCTAGACTTAACATAGCCTTAGGATCGTAGGGATCTTCAAATGATTCTTGCATTGAAAATACGCTCATGTTCTACAATTGCATATCGGTCTGTCATGCCCGCAATATAATCTGCTACAACTCGTGCGCGACCGCTATCGCCTTTTTGTTGTTGAAATATATCTGCATGGTCACGATATTCATTTGGCATAAGATGGATGTCATTAAAAAATGCAGAGTATAAGTCGCTTATTATTTGCTTTGCTTTCTTGCTCATCCGATGTACACGGTAGTGCTGGTATAGGTTTTTATGCAAAAAAGATTTTAATACTCGATTTTTATTGCGCATCGCCTCACTAAAGTGGATTAATGGCTTCTCGATTGTGGTGCGAATGTCCTCAATGCAAGCGGGACTTTTTAGCTCAATGGCAGTTTGACTAGTATTAATTAGATCCGTGACTAACTCATTTATGATGCGGCGAATAGACTCATATATTTTTCTACGCTCACTAATCGTTGGGTATTGTTTGGTAGCCATTGCGAAGTGCTCGCTAAATAATTCGATTTCACTCAATTGTTGAACGGTTATAAGACCGGCTCGCAAGCCGTCATCTATATCATGGTTATTATAAGCGATCTCATCTGCAATGTTGGTAAGTTGTGCTTCTAAACTTGGCTGTGTTCTTTGTAAGAAGCGCTGACCTAAAGGCCCTAGCCTCTTAGCATTATTACGTGAACAATGCTTTAGGATGCCCTCTCTTGTTTCGAAGGTTAAATTAAGACCAATATGTTGTGGGTATTTGAGCTCAAGCTTATCTACTACACGTAAAGACTGTAAATTATGCTCAAAACCACCGTGTTCACGCATGCATTCATTCAACGCATCTTGTCCAGCATGTCCAAATGGTGTGTGGCCCAGATCATGTGCAAGCGCGATAGCTTCACAAAGGTCTTGATTAAGCCTTAGCGCGCGTGCAATAGCACGTGCGATTTGCGCGACTTCGATAGAATGCGTAAGTCGAGTGCGAAACAAATCACCCTCATGATTAACAAAGACTTGAGTTTTGTATTCTAACCTGCGAAATGCAGTGCTATGAATGATGCGTTCCCGGTCGCGTTGAAATTCTCCACGATAAGATGCTTTGGGTTCTGGATATAGTCGACCTATTGATAAAGCGTCTTGTGCGGCATATGGGGCTAGATGTTGTTGTGACGTATCATGATTAATATTTGCAAGCGATATCGTGCTCATAACTTACAGAACTCTCGCAATACGTCTTCTAATAATGGTGCTGGAAACTCGGATGTGAGTACCGATTTACCAATGCCTTTGAGCAGCACTAGGTGTAGTGTTCCTGAGCGTGTTTTTTTATCTATCGCCATTAAATTTTTAAATTCAGTAGCCTGCATATCTTCAGGCGGTTCTGTTGGCAATTTTGCAATCTCTAACAGTTTTGCAATTCGCCGATAATCTTGTTCTGTTGCCCACCCAAGTTTCATGGATAATGATGCCGCCATCAGCATGCCACAGGCAACGGCCTCACCGTGTATCCAGTTTCCATAGCCTGCACTGGTTTCAATCGCATGACCAAAAGTATGCCCATAATTTAACAGTGCGCGTTTTCCTGTTTGCTCTAACTCATCTTCCGCTACAATTTGAGCTTTATTTTTGCATGAAACTTGTACTGCATATGCAAGGGCGTTTGAATCGCGAGCGAGTAACTGGTTGATATTATGTTCTAACCATACAAAAAACTCTGCATCGCCTATCAGGCCATACTTAATAATCTCTGCGATTCCAGCGCTGAGTTCTCGATCCTCTAAGGTGTTTAGAGTGGATAGATCAGCGATTACGCATTGTGGTTGGTAAAAGGCGCCAATCATGTTCTTCCCTAACACATGGTTCACACCTGTTTTGCCGCCTACTGAAGAGTCGACTTGTGCTAGCAGAGTAGTAGGGATTTGTATGAAATTCACACCGCGCTGGTAAGTCGCTGCTGCAAAACCAGTGATGTCGCCGATGACCCCGCCGCCTAGAGCAATCAAGGTGGTATCCCGATCACAGTGATTTTTTAATAATGCGCTGTAGATAAGGTTCATCGTATCTAACGACTTATAAATTTCGCCATCAGGAAGGATTAAGTGGTGACATATATATTTTCTACAGTTATTTAAAATAGCGTCTAGGTACAAAGGTGCTACTTTGTCATTACTAATAATAAATACCGTACCACCATGCACGTGCCGGCTTAGGTGAGTTGGTTCTTCACGTATGTTCTTTCCAATATATATCGGATAACTACGTTCGCCTAATTGTACGTCAAATTTGGTCATGATTAAGCAGTTAGATATGGGTGCTTATTGTAGAGGGAATTAGAGCTAGCTGATGTGTTTTATTATTTGATTCGCCGTCCAGTTGGTAGTGTGGTGATCTGTTGTAATGATGTGATGAGCAATTTTTTCATAAAGTGGTTGTCTTTGTTGCAATATGGCAGCTATCGTATGTTGTTTATTTGGTGTATTTAACAATGGCCGACTCGCATCTCCATGAGTGCGGTTAGTAAGTGTATCAACGTCAGCCTTTAAGTAAAATACAGTGCCTTTTTCTGGTAATAATTTTCTAGTTTTCTCAGAGAGAATGGCTCCGCCGCCGGTAGCCAGTACGATCATTTTCAATTGACATAGTTCGCTAATAACTTTTTCTTCGCGAAGGCGAAATCCACTTTCACCTTCGTACTCAAAAATCGTAGGGATATCAACCCCTGTTTTTTCTCCGATCACCTGATCACTATCATAAAATGGCGCGCCCAGTTTTTTTGCAAGTCTACGGCCCACGGCGGACTTGCCAGCTCCCATTGCGCCTATCAGAATGATATTTTGAGTATTCACTAAAATGAACTCAACTTAAAATTTTGTTTCGCCCGTCAGAATATGTAGGGAAGAGTATAGACTAATATAAAAAAGCCCTATCGTTAGAGAGGGCTTTTAGGGCTTCAATGATATTTTTGGGTTAGCTAGCGCACTAAAGATAATTGCTCATCAATTATTTTTGGTGTTATAAACATAAGTAGTTCTGACTTGTCATTAGATACATTAGTATTTCTAAAGAGCCTGCCTAGCAAGGGTAAATCAGAGAAGAAGGGAACCCTAGTTACAGAATCTTCGCTACTTATTTGATAAACACCACCTAACACGATCGTTTGGCCGTTGTCTACTAGCACATTAGTTTCTAATTCGTTTGTATCGATGGACGGTATGCCGTTAAAAATTTGGCCAACGCTATCATTGGTGATTAACAGGTGCATCGCAATTCTATTGTCTGGCGTGATCTGTGGAGTGACTTCTAATGAAAGTACAGCTTTTTTGAATTCAGTATCGGTTGCGCCACTTGAAGTTGATGACTGATATGGTATCTCGGTTCCTGTCTCGATGCGCGCAGTAGATTGGTTCGTGGTAATAACACGTGGCGTAGAGATGACCTCAGCACGACTTTCGGCTTGTGCGGCAGTAAGCTCTAGCTCTACAAGAAACCCAAACGGCAGTTTTGCTAGGGCTAAGCCAATACTGCCTGCTGTAAGACTGGTTGGCAGATCTACATTTAATCTGTCTGCTAGTTCTAAGGTGTCTCCATTTATTAGCTGAGAAGTCCCGGCTAGACTTCCAGAAGTCACATCTGCAACATCGCCACTTGCGAGATCTCTACTATCGAGATTAGATAAACCAAGCCGTACTCCAAGTTCTTTTTGAAAGTCGTCGTTTGCGATAACGATTCTTGACTCGATAAGCACTTGTTTCACGGGTATATCCAGTCGATCTACAAGTCTGCGTACTTCATTGAGCTTCAGCGCAGTATCTTGGACCAATAATGTATTTGTACGGTCATCTACAGAAACATTGCCACGCTCAGATAGTAAGACATTGTCAGAAGATTTTAATAATGTAGCTATATCTGCAGCTCGTGCGTAGTTGACCTGTATGTATTCAGACCGTAGTGGCGCAAGTTCTTCAATCTGTTGTTGTGCTTCCAGTTCTAATTTTTCTCGAGCAGCAATTTCTTCACTCGGGGCCACATAGATGACATTGCCATTTTCACGTTTACCGAGCCCTTTGGTCTTTAGAATAATGTCTAAGGCTTGATCCCAAGGAACATTTTTTAATCGTAATGTAAGATTTCCAGAAACTGCATCACTGACAACCATATTTAGACTGGTGAAATCTGCAATAAGCTGGAGCACGGAGCGTACTTCTATATCTTGAAAGTTAAGAGAAAGCCTTTCACCTTCAAACACATCTTTTTTGCGTAGTTCTATAACTTCTTCTGGGACTTCGCGGACTTCAATGACGTATTGTTTATCAGATTGATAAGCAAGATGTTCAAATTCTTTGCTGGAGTCCGGCGAAATAACCATCTTGATATTCGCGCCATCTACAAATGTTTCAATCAGTTGCACTGGGGTTGAAAAGTCCATTACATCTAATCGCTTACTCAAGTTACTAGGTAGTGAGGTGTTAAAAAAATCTACCACAATGCGACCGCCCTGCTCGCGTAAGCTGATCGGTATATTGGGATTGGAAAGCCCTACAATGATGCGACCTACACCGCCTTCGCCGCGACGAAAGTCAACCTTGTTAATTCTGTAAGAACGGTTCGACGCCGGTGATGAAATATTTGGACTTTGTGTGGCGCTGCTAGCAACCTGGTGTTGACTTGTGCCGTCGCCAGTGCCCGCACCTATGGTTAAGATCAGGTTATTGCCGGATATACTGGTGTTGTAGTCTTCCATGCGAGAGAGGTTGATGACGATCCGAGTTCGTCCTTTTGCCTCAGCAGTATTTACGCTTTGTGCAATACCAATTCCAATATCTTGGAATCGTTTCACTAATCCATTGTTGGTGCCCGCAAAATCTAACGCGATACGCGCTGGATTGTCGATTGCAAAGGCAAGAGGTTCGCCCGGTGTGCTCTCAAACTGAAATGATAACTGAATTTGGTCGTTAGGTAGACTTGCAAACTTAATGTCTTGAAGCACATTTTGCGCCTGTGCAACGGAGGAAGCTAGAACGAAAAGCGAAATTAATAATAGAACTTTATGCGCTAATGCCCATAGAATTGAACCCTTTGATGGATGTGTTGATAAAGTATGTTTTGTATCATTCATGGCATATTGCCCCTTGGTATTTAGGCTTCCCTATAAGATTAAGTCTGTTTTAAGAGCAAGTTCAATTGTTATCTACGTTGTAGTAAGTGTGCTTGACTATTCGCTTAGCGCAATCGAGCCATCTCGTTTGCGCCAACCCCCAAAGCCATCAGGAATAATTTCTTCTAGCGTTATTCTTGCATCAGAAACAGCTAACACTTTCCCATTGTTTTGGCCGATATAATTGCCTGATGAAATGCGTTGTATAGTTTTTTCAGGAGTTTGGATTAAGGCCCACAATCCACCTCTTTGTTCCAAAGTCCCAACCATGCGTAGTGAATCCAAAGGAAAATTTTCTAGAAACTCAGGGGTACGATTGGAGTCAGGTGAAATGGTTGAATTAGACTTTCTTATTTTTTGAACAATTTTGGCTTCAAAAATTGATGCATCGAAAGGATTACGCTGGTTGCTAACCTGATATTTGTAGCTCTTGTAAGGTTTCACCTCAGGTATAGGGTCAATACCAAGAGGTTCGCGAGATTTCACTTCTTCCGCGTAATCCTCTAGATCGCGCAGTTCTCGGCTACAGCCTGCAAATAGAGTGGTCAAGGATATTAAAACTGCCATGAGTATTGGACTTAGCTTATAAGCAGCTCTGGGTTTCATTCTTCATCCTCGTCTAAATATCTGTAGGTTTTTACCTCAGCAGTCATCGTCATTTTGTTATCACTTGGTGTAAGTGAAATATTATGCAATGTTACAATGCGAGGTAAAGCCGCTATTTCACTCGCAAAAGCACCAAATTGGTGATAATCGCCTTTCACCCTTAGAGCAATGGGTTTTTCAGCATAGAATTCTTTCTTTGATTCTCCCTGAGGTTTAAATAGCTCAATCTCCAAGCCACTCGCTAAGCCGGTTTGTGATATATCTACAATTAGTGCAGGAATTTCAGTTTTGCTTGGTAATTGGCGTAATAGGGTGCCAAATGTTCGACGCATCTCCTCTAATTGCACTTTGTACAATTCTAAGTTCGATGCTTTTTCTGCCTTATTTTCAAAGGTGGTTCTAAGTTCCAGCTCTTTAGCTTGTACTCGCTTTAAATCTTCGAGCTGATCCTTGTGATGCAAATAATATCCAGCAAACAGAATTGCAAGACATGCAACTCCAATCATCAACACCTTAACCCATAGTGGCGAGGTGCCGATGTTGGCGAGATTAATGTCTTTTAATTCAGAGAAGTCCATATTCTTATTCGTCTTCAGAATTACTTTCAATATTTGGATTCGTTTGTTTGGAGGTCAAACTGAATTCGCTAATGCGCGCCAGTTCAGTTTCTTTTGTTTCAATCACTCCAAGACTAGGATTTGATAGCCATTCTGATGCTTCAATATTGCGCATATAAGAAGAAACGCGCGCATTTGATTCTGCGCGACCCGCTAATTTTAATACATCATCCTTTTGTTTAAGACTTGTAAGGTGTATGCCTTCAGGCAAAGTCGTAACGAGCTCATCAAACAAGTGCACAATACCAGGTCGTGCAGCTTGTAAATTCTGAATAACCTCCATGCGCTCAATCAATGCTTGTCGAGTAGAATCTAATTTTTTAATTTCTTTGATTTTATCGTCAAGAATTTTGATTTCATTGGTAAGGTACTGATTGCGTCGTTCTTGGTGACCAATTCTTCCGTTAATTTCAAAGTGTGTCATTAATACCACTAGTACGCATAACGCCGCAGCTAGACCCGTCAGCGTAAAAAATTCTTTTTGCTGTTCGTGCCGTCGCGTTTCGCGCCATGGGAGTAAATTAATTCTTGCCATCTTAGTCGAATGCCCGCAATGCAAGTCCACGATTGCTAATCCATTTAGCCAACTTTCACTTGGCTCCAAAATTAACCCGCAGGCATTAGGTAGCGACGCTCCCTCTATGTTAATTGCTTGTGGACTTGCATTGAGGGCATTCGACT
>PVMS01058535.1_pt1 | contig 12501 bp, 10 predicted proteins | sample 1853461 | NCBI WGS metagenome assembly PVMS01 (sample SAMN08582032, study PRJNA380276) | Marine sediment metagenome, whole genome shotgun sequencing project. | isolation source: ocean sediment barecode stripped | collected 2017
TCTCGGTGAGCCGAGCAGCGGCATCGGGAATCAGGCTCCGGTGCAGAGGCGGTATCGTCCGGTGTGAGGGTATCCGGTCCGGCGCCGAGACGAGGTGGCGGGTTGACGACAGACGACGGTTGGCCACAGTGCGGCGAGTGCGGGGCTCCGGGGCACGTTCGGCCGGATGGTGGCCACGTTCGAGGGATGGGAGTTCAGCATGCGTTTCGACGACGGATCTGATGAGGGTGCGAGCGAAACACGGGTCGGGTCGGATGACACGGTGGATGACCTCGCCGAGGTCATCCCGCTGCACCCCGTCGACGAGCTGGACGGCGTCGGGCTCCAAGGACGAGGCCCTTCGATCGACGCGGTGCTGGCCGAGTTCCTCGCCGAGCAGCAGCAGCGGCTGGCGGCATCGACCTTCCGGCGGTACGAAGGGATCGTGGGTCTGCTTCGCAGCTGCCTCAACAACTACGGGTACCAATCGCTGACCGGAGCCGAGGCCGAGCGGTGGCGTGCGGCGTTCGACGCCGGCGACGAGGAGGCGTTCACGCGGCTGTGCGACCCGCAGCAGATCGTGGAGAGCTACGGCGAGTTCCTCGGCTATTTCATGATCCGCAAGGTCGCCGCATCGCAACAAGAGCTGAAGGCGGCGGCGACGGTCACCAAGAAGCTCGCCCGCTGGTTGGCGCAGCACGACTACATCGAAAAGGAAGCCGCCGACGATGCCCACCAACGAGCCGCGGAGGCGGGACGCGACCTTCCCCGTGCCGACAAGCTCGGCGAGCACCTGTTCCGTCTCACCCGACAGACCCGCCTCCCGGCTGATGTCGACGACATCGCCGACGAGGACTGGGTAGAGGACAACCTTCCGATCACCAGGGTGGAGGACGGCCGGCTCTGGTTCGGTGAGGTGGGTCCGGTGGCCGTGCCGAAGGACGCCAGCGACCTCGCGGAGGTCGGCTGGGACGTCAACATCGTCCTGGCCAGAGTCGGCGGCAGATGGCAGGCCGTCGAGGTCGGCAGGGTCTACCCGTGACGATCCGCGTCTCGCTGCGGACCGGTACCGGTGAGTTGACCGATGCTTTGGACCGGGACCTGCTGGCCTCGCAGGCCGGTTGGCTCATTTTCGAACGCGGGCTCGACTACGAAGCACGCGGGCAGGTGACCGCGTTCGAAGCGACCGATACGAAAGCCACGGCCACGGTCGTCGGGACTCGTCCCTACGAGGTGTCGATCGGGTCGGACCCCACCGGAGTGGCCTTCGATTGCTCGTGCCCGATGGGAAAGGAGGAGAGGTTCTGCAAGCATCTGGTGGCGGTGGGCCTCATGGTGCTGGGCGACGCCGACGACGGTTCGGCCAACCGCGTCGGAGCGGCACAGTTCGATGATCTCGCTGCGGTGCGTGCCTGGCTCAATGAGCAACCGGTGGAGCGCCTCCGCGATCTGCTGGTCGATCAGGCCACTCGTGATCCCGAGATGCATCGCCTGCTGTCCGTGCTCGCCGCGGCGGAGGCAGGAGGTCCGATCGACCTGGCGCCCTATCGAGCGGCGGTCGCCGACGCGCTCGCGATCGGGACCTTCGACGACTACGGGTACGTGCACTACCGCGACGCCTGGGCGTGGCGCCAGGGGGTTGAGGCGGTGATCGACGACCTCGAGGGGCTGCTCAATGCCGGGTTCGGCGCCGAGACCGTCGATCTGACTGAGGAGGTGCTACACGAGCTCGATGACAGCGTTGGGTCGATCGACGATTCGGACGGGCACCTCTACGACCTGTTCGAGCGGACCATGGACCTGCACCTGGATGCTTGCTACCAAACGCGTCCCGACCCGGTCGCGCTGGGTCAGCGGCTCTTCGACTGGGCGTCTCGCTGGGAGTTAGATCGGTTCCTCAATACGGTGGGCGACTACGCCGAGGTGCTCGGCGAGGAGGGTCTCGCCGCGTACCGACGACTCGCCGAGCAGCAGTGGCGGACCGTGCCCGCACTCGGACCCGGTGACGATTCCAGTGCCGTGTACGGCGAACAACGGTTCCGCATCACGACGATCATGGAGAGCCTCGCCGAGGCGACCGGCGGCCTCGAGGAACTGATCGAGGTCATGCAGCGCAATCTGGCGTCGGGCTACGCCTTTCTTCGGATCACCCAGGCCTGCCGCCGTCACGGTCGCGACGACCTGGCCCTGGAGTGGGCACACCGTGGCCGCGACGTGTTCCCCGACGAGTGGCGTCTCGCCGAGTTGATCTGCGACCTCCACGTCGATGCGGGCCGGAACGACGAGGCGCTCGCCATCGCGCGGGATCTCTTCGTTCGGGGCTCCTCCCTGGAGCGCTACCAGCGGCTCCGGACCCTCGCCGAGGCGACCGACGCGTGGCCTGCCGAACGTGAACCGGCCCTGACGTCGGTGCGAGCCGGGATTGAACTCCGTCGAACCGACGCCGCGCCGGGCGTCCGGCGTGGCGCCGATGGCTCGGTGCTCGTGGAGATCCTGCTGTGGGAGAACGACACGGACTCCGCCTGGCAGGCATTCCAGACCTACGGGTGCAACGAGCAGCTTTCGCTGCATGTGGCCGCGGCACGCGGTGAGCAGCATCCTGCGGAAGCCCTCGGGGTGTACCGGCGGCACGTCGACGCGGCGCTTCAGCCCGCCAAGAACCGAGCGTACGATCAGGTCGTCCGACTCCTCGCCACCATGCGGCCCTTGTACCTTGCCGTGGGCGGAGTCGACGACTTCGACGCACTCGTTGCCGAGATCCGCACGAGCTACAAGCGGCGCCCCAACCTGATGAAACGTCTCGACCGGGCGCGGTTGTGAGATCGGATCTCCGCTCTCAGTCGACGTCTTCGCGGGTGACCCCTTCGCAGGCAAGCGCGAAGTCGGGTCCGTAGGCCAGCGAGGGGGTCTGGAATCCGGGCTTGAAATCACCCGCGACGACACGTTTCACGGCTTCGAGCGCGGAGCGCGAGGTCCAGACCAGACCTCCTTCGGGGCCGTGCATCCGTGACACCGCTTTCTGTCCGTCAGCGTCGACGACCTCGCCCCACACCGACATGGTCGTCTGCGCTCGCTCCTCGGGCGTCGCCCCACCCCGCAGGGTGAGCTTCGCCAGGTTCCGGATGGCGGCGATCCTGAAGACCGAACGCATCCGTTCGGTCACGTCCATCTGACGGGCCATCGCGGCCGGCAGCACGGTGTAGTCCTCGATGTTGGGGATTCCCGTGCTGCGGTAGGCCAGGTACACATCTCCCCAGGTGAGCATCGATGCTTGCACCGGGCCGGACCCGAAATCGATCATCCGGGTCTTGCGGGCACCGGGAACGACCTCGATGCGACCGTTGGACCGGCGTTGTTTGTTGCTCCCCTGGGGGATCAGGTCGATCAGGGTCTTGAGCGTACCCGGCGGGAGCGCAGCGGGACCCTGCGGATAGAAAGCCAACGTCAAGTGGGTGGCCGTCGGCAGCCGCTGTTTGAGGTGGGCGGCGAGGCAGTCGGTCGGCACGACGTCGAACCCCACGCCGGGCAGCAGCATGACCCCGTTCGAGGTCGCCGCCTTGTCTCGGGCCGCGATCGCCTCGTAGACCGGTGGCTCGCCGGTGATATCGAGATAGTGGGTTCCCGAGCGCAGGCAGGCGTCGACGATCGGCCGGTAGGTGGACAGGTACGGCCCGGCGCAGTTCAACACGACGGGAACCCCGGCGAGGGCCGCGTCGAGTGCCGTCGAGTCATCCAGGTCGAAGACCCGTGCCTCGAGCCCGAGATGGCTCGCCTGCTGGGTCACGGTGCTGTGGTTGCGTCCGGCGAGCAGCGGGCGAAGGCCCTGTTCGACGGCCAACTCGGCCACGGCGCGACCGACGTAACCGGTGGAGCCGTACAGCACGAAATCGGAGGCACGTTCGCTCATCTCGAGTGAACCTAGTCGAGTCAATCGGGTGACGCCGGGCGTCAGGTCTCGATCGGGAACAGCTCGAAGTGGCCGTTCGAGGCCACGACGACAACTCGTTCATGGGTCTCCGTCGCGAGCAGGGAAACGACTTCGTCGGCCGTGGCGACGTCCGCTGGGTGATCGGCCGAACCGAGCCGTCGTACCCGCGCCTGCGTGCCGGACGCGATCATCGCGGCGAGGTCCGTTCCACCCACCACGATGACCTCGCGCACCGCCGGTCGCTGCTCCTCTTCGACGGTGACGGTGCGATCCTCACGGAATACCATGAAGTGGTACCCGGCGACGGCGCCCGAAGTCAGCAGCATTGCAACCGGCACCGCCACGCTGCTGATGGTCGCCGCACCCAGCGTGCCTTCGAGGAGGTCCTCGAAGAACACGAACACCGTGACCATGAGACCGACCACGGCGACGATGCCGGTCGCGCCGAACAAGAGGAACAGGTAGATGCGTCTGGTGATGGACTGCACTTCAGCCTGCGGGTCGGCCCCGAGCGACTTGCGGATGATCGACCAGAAACGCCACCAGAAGGGGACGCCGATCGCGAGCAGCGTGATCGCCGCGGCGGCGGCGTTGCCGGTGGTCGACGACGCGATCTCCGCCCCGCCGATTCCGTCGAGCGCCACCGCCATGAGCGTTGTCAGGCCGCCGGCGGCGACGAGCAGACCGGCGCCGGACAGCAGGTAGTCGTAGATCCTGTCGACCTCGGTACGGGTGCGGGTCTGGCGATCACCGAGAATGGACCGGTGGTACCACCAGGCGGCGGCGCCGACCGACATGGCGGCCGCGGCGCCCGGAACGATGTCGAAGTGAACCGCCGCCGAAGCGTTTCCCGGATCGCCGATGAACCACTGCAGGACGCCGAAGAGCATGATGCCGGCACCGGTGACGAACGTGACGACCCCGCCGAGAACGCCGAACAGCAGGACGTAGCCCAGCCACAGGGGCGTCCTCTCCGACGTGCGGGCGTGGCGGAGCCAATACCACCACCACACGGGTGCGCCGACCACGACGATGACACCGGCACGCACCAGTGCATCGAGGCCGGAGTCGATGACCGATGTCGAGAACGCACCGTCGTAGATCTCGCCGAGAGCGGTGCCGAGCCCGACCCCGGCGCCGATGACGACGGCCACCAGACCGGCCGCCGAGCCGAGCAGGAGATGGACCTGCATCCGGCCGGGGTCGGCCCCACGTTGCGCCACCCACCAGTGGCCGGCCCAGACGCCGCCCCAGATCAGGGCAGGGATCAAGAGCGCACGATCGAAATCACCGTCGGTCAGCCACTCGCCGAGGAACGCCGTCGTCAGCGACATCGTCGCGATGAGCGACCCGATCAGGGCGACCGTCAGGTAGAAAGCCCATCCGAGCGACCGCTGCTCGACGGGATCGGTGTCGAGTCGCCGCTTCGTGAAGAGCACCAGCCCGGTGTAGACGGGGAGTGCGACCACCACGAAGGCGATCGAGCCCGCAACCGCTGCGGTGTCCTGGGTCGCCCGACCGGTTGTCGACCACGCGGCGTCGATCAGCCCCGCCAGTCCGATCCCTGCCAGCATGAGCATGACCAGCATGATCGTGTACTGGAAGAACCGCCGGACCGACACGCCGGCGCTTTCGGTCGACGTGGCATCGCGTTTTCCGACGAGCTTCACGATGACCACGATGATCCCCGCCACGATCGCGAGGGGGAGCAGCATCGAGAGGATGCCGAGGCCTGCTTCAAACATGGTTCCTCCTCACGGGCAGTAGACGTGGACGGGCCACGGCGGTTTGACGATCAGCCAGCGATCGCCTACCTGTTCCATGACCAGGGTTTCATCGAACGTGAACGTGTTGGGGCTTGCACCGAAGGGACCCTCCCCGAAGGGACCTTCGCCCCAGGTTTCGGTGATCTCGACCTCGACTGTGGCTTCACCTCCGCTGATCTCGGTGTGAGCGATCACGACCCGGGCGCCGTCGGGCGTGACGTGGCGGAGTTCGCTGCTCGTGCACAGATCCCGGATGTCGTCGGCGAGGTAGGTGAACGCGAGGCCGGCATCTCGGTCGAGGATGGCACCGAAATAGCCCTGGGCCGCGCCTTCCGGTGTCGCGGGATCGAACTGGCGCGGCGGTTGTACGGCCATCACTACGGCGACCGCGATCAGGACGACCACGATGCCGCCGATGGCCAGGAGAACGATGCGGCTTCGTCGATCAGTGTCCATGCGGCACCTCCATACCCACATCGTCCTCCTTTCGCCGCCGTGCGTCTATGGGGGAAAGCCCCTATGGAGCGGTTGTGCCGACGGTTGGAGAACGGAGCGAGCGATCGTTCCTGCTAGGTTGTGGGCCGCGAAACACGAAAGGAACGTGGTGGAAAACATCGATTGGGGCTGGTTGCTCTTCAAGTTCGACGGACGGATCAACCGAGCCAAGTTCTGGATCGGGATCGTGATCCTGTGGGCCGCGAACGCGATCCTGATCGCGATCGCTTCGGCAGCGAACTCTTCTGGCGTCTGGACGCTCGTCAGTCTGGTGAGTCTCGTACTGATCTGGCCGTCGCTGGCCGTCAGCATCAAGCGCTGGCACGACCGGGGCAAGTCGGGTTGGTGGGTCCTGATCGTCCTGATCCCGTTCATCGGTTGGATCTGGGCGCTGATCGAGACCGGGTTCCTCGAAGGCACCCGCGGCCCGAACCAGTACGGCCCCGACCCGCTGGAAGCCGTCTAGCACCCCCCGGCGTTCCAGACCCCTTCCCCCAGCGCTCGCTTCGCTCGCGGGGGGAGAAACGGAGAGCGCACCCCGGCTTCGTCGGGAAAGTAGCGCTCCGGCCGGGAACATCTTCCGCGCGATGTCGGTTGCATGATCGAGCGGGCCCATCGCGCCTGCTTCGTACCGACCTGGGGAGATGCCCGACATGCCTGCCGTTGCCGTTGACGACATCCTCACTCTTCCCCGCATCCGGGAACCGGCGCTCACCGAGGGAGGCGATCGTCGCGTCCGGTCGGTGACCACTGCGCCGCGTGGGTTCGAGGGAGAAGGGTTCCCGGTGCGACGCGCCTTCGCCGGGGTCGACATGTCCGAGCTGGACCCGTTCATCCATCTCGACCAGATGGGCGAGGTCGAGTACGCCCCCGGAGAGGCCAAGGGGACACCCTGGCACCCCCACCGCGGTTTCGAGACGGTGACGTACATGATCGACGGCACCTTCGAACACCAGGATTCCAACGGCGGTGGTGGACTGATCACGAACGGCGACACCCAGTGGATGACCGCCGGTGCCGGGATCCTCCACATCGAGGCTCCGCCCGAGCAACTCGTTGTCTCGGGCGGCCTCTTCCACGGGTTCCAGCTCTGGGTCAACCTGCCGGCTGAAGACAAGTTCCTCCCACCGGCCTATCAGGACCTGCGCGCCGGTGAGGTGACTCTGGTCACCACACCCGACGGCGGCGCGCTCCTGCGTCTGATCGCGGGCGAGCTGGACGGCCACCGGGGGCCGGGCTCGACGCACACACCCATCACTATGGTCCATGCTTCGATCAGCCCGGGGGCTCGTGTCCGGCTGCCGTGGCGCAAGGATTTCAACGCGCTCGCCTATGTTCTCGGCGGCGCCGGGACCTTCGGGGTCGAACAGCACCCCGTCCAAGACGGCCAGTTGGTCGTGTTCGACTCCGGTGAAGCCCTGACGATCACCGCGAATGCAAAGCAGGACTCTCGGGTCCCGAACCTCGAGGTCTTGATTCTCGGCGGCCGGCCGATCGGCGACCCGGTTGCGTGGTACGGACCCTTCGTGATGAACACCCACGCGGAACTGGCCCAGGCGTTCGAGGACTTCCGCGCCGGTCGTCTCGGCACCATCCCCGCGGCGCACATCGGCTCTTCGGATTCGTGACCGAGACTGCCTCGCTCACCCGATCAGGAGTGCCGGTCTCCAGAGGCGGACCGAGTTGATGAGCGCGACGTCGTCGGCGCCGCGGAGGTCGTCGAGCGTCACCACCCGTTCGTGGATCCGGCCCTCTTCGAGCAGCACCGACCGATAGACGCCTGGAAGGCACCCCGACTCCACCGGCGGCGTCACCCATCGGCCGTCCAGGCGGACGACCACGTTGGCCACCGTCGACTCGGTGACCTCACCCTTGTCGTTGATGAGCAGCACGTCGTCGGCATCGGGATACCGACTGCTGCGGTCCTCGTACAGCGCCCGCCGGGTCGTCTTGTGGAAGAGGAACGGGGTGTTGATGTCCACCGGATCGTCGTCGAGCGCCAGTTTCACCGGCCCCGGATCGTCGTCGAGGACCTGCGTTTCGACGGCGACGTGCCCGCGGCGGTCAACGGTCAGTCGTACCCGGAGCGGGTCGGTGCCTCCCACGGCGGCCTCCATCTCGGTGACCACCGCGGCCCGGTCGATCGGAACGGCGAAGTACCCGGCGGAACCCTCCAGCCGGTCGAGGTGACGATCGATCCAATACCAGCCGTCACCCGGGTCCCAGCGCAGCGTCTCCAGGAGCCGGAAGTCGCTGCGCCCATAGGTCAGCACCTTCGCCTTGAGGCGCGCCTCGCGGTACTCGGCGGACGGGACCGAGTCGTAGGTGATCCCCCCTCCGATCCCGTACTCGGCGTCTCCAGTAACGGTGTCGACGACGACGGTCCTGATGCCGACGCTGAACGACGTCTTCGGCCCCGGCGCGCCGGTGGGGGAGATGAACCCGATGGCGCCCGTGTACACCCCGCGGGGTTCGGTCTCGGTGGCGGCGATGATCTCCATCGTTCGCACCTTGGGCGCTCCGGTGATCGATCCGCAGGGGAACAGCGCCCGGAACACGTCGACGAGTCCGAGGTTCCTGTCCACGTCGGCGGTGATCTTCGACGTCAACTGCCACACCGTGTCGTACCGCTCGACGGCCAGGAGATCCTCGACCTGTACGGTGCCGAAATCGGCGATGCGACCCAGATCGTTCCGCAACAGGTCGACGATGATGAGGTTCTCGGCCCGGTCCTTCTCCGAGTCCAGCAGCGCGAGTCGCCGGGTTTCGTCCTCGGCGCGCCATCTTCCCCGCTCCGCGGTTCCCTTCATCGGCCGGGTGACGATGCGGTCGGCGCCGCCGGACCCGGCGTGGCGATCGAAGAACAACTCGGGAGAGGCGCTGAGGATCCGGAACCGGCCGGTGTCGAGGTAGGCACCGTACCCGCCCGACTGGGCGGTCACGAGGTCGTGATACAGCGCGAGAGGGCTTCCGGTGAGTCGGGCGCGCAGCCGGGCCGTGTAGTTCACCTGATAGGTGTCACCGGCGATGATGAGGTCCCGGATCCGGTCCACGGCAGCCACGAAGCCGGCCTCGTCGACGGTCGAACGCCACGCCGAGAGCTCGTAGTCTCCGTCGCGTCGCGGAGGGCGAGGGTCGATGATGCGCCGGCGGTAGAGGCCGAACCACAACAGCGGCAGCGAGGCGTGATGGCGAGCCGCCGAACGACTTACGACCGTGAGGTTCGGATCGAACGCCGGCGCAGCTTCGTACGCGACGTACCCGACGGCCCAGAGACCCCCGGCGGCCGCTTCCTCCGCTCGCTCCATCGCCGGAACGACGTCGTCGATCGTGATCGCCGTCACCTCGCCCACCCGATCGGTGAACACCGCAGAGCGCTGTCGGGATGGGCGAAGATCATCGAGACGGGCCGAGAACGACATCGCTCGAGGCTACCGTCTCACCGGTTCTGTGGTGAGGGCCGGTAGCATCGCCCGACCCGGGGAGAGCTGATGATCAGCTGGATCGACCATATCGGGGCAGACCCGGCGGACGACGCCGACCTTGCGCTGCAGAAGCGGATGCTCGTGGGCGTCTCCACGTTGATCGGCATCGCCGCGGTGGTCTGGGGTTTGCTGTATGTGGCCCTCGACGAGCCGCTGGCCGGAGCGATTCCGTTGACCTACGCTGCACTCTCCGCCATCAGCCTCACCGTTCTCGGGCTGACCCGCCGATACCAGGTCTACCGAAGCACCCAGCTCGCCCTGATGCTGGTGCTGCCGTTCGTGCTGCAGCTCGCCCTCGGCGGATTCGTGGCCGCCAGCGGAGTCATCCTGTGGGCGCTCCTGGCGCCGGTCGGCGCACTGATGATGACGACCCGGCGGGTGGCCACGAGCCTCTTCGTCACCTATGCGGTCCTGGTCGTGCTCTCCCAGATCCTCCGGCCCTCACTCGAGATCGGGAACAGCCTCTCGAACGAGGTCATCGCCCTGTTTTTCGTCATGAACACCATCGCGGTCTCGGCCATCGCCTTCATCACGATGTACTACTTCGTCGTCGAGAAGGGCCGGGCACTGGATCTGCTCGCCCGGGAGGAGCAACGGTCGGAACGACTCCTACTCAACGTGCTCCCGCGTGAGATCGCGACCCAACTCAAAGAGGACGAGAGCACCATCGCCCGTCACTACTCGGCGGTCAGCGTGATGTTCGCCGACGTGGTTGGGTTCACCCGGCTCAGCGCCCAACTCGATCCGGGCGAGCTCGTGGAGATGCTCAACGAGATCTTCTCGGTCTTCGATGGCCTCACCGTCGAATACGGATGCGAGAAGATCCGCACGATGGGCGACGGCTATATGGTCGCCGCCGGGGTCCCGACCCCGCGACCCGACCATGCAGCCTCGATCGCCGCGCTGGCGCTCGACATGACTGAGCATTGCCGGTCGCTGGACGGCGTCACGCTCCGGATCGGCATCGACTCGGGTCCGGTCGTGGCCGGCGTGATCGGGAAGTCGAAGTTCCAGTACGACATCTGGGGGAACACGGTCAACACCGCCAGCCGGATGGAGTCTCACGGTATTCCGGGGCGAATCCAGATCACCGAGGCAACCCGCGACCTCCTCGAGGACGACTTCGTCTGTACCCCACGCGGGATCGTCGAGGTCAAAGGCAAGGGGGAGATGGCGACCTGGTTCCTCGACGGGCCCCGGGAGAAGGACGCCGCGTCCCCAGGTCGTCCCGAGCCGACCACGTCGGTGACCGGCGCGGGATGATGCCGCTCGCCCTCGACCCCGAGTGGGTCCCGGGTGAGGCGGCGATGCCATCGGTGCCCTCCGGAAGCTCGGCGGGCCGGGCGTCGTGGGCGAGGACGAGACCGATGCTCCGCATGATCCGCCCGACGTTGGGCGGGAAGATGGACGGGTCGGGCAGGGCCGGCTTCCCGCCGAGGAAGGGCTCCGGGCTCTGGCTCGTGGCCCAGAGATGTTGCCCGCGTCGCTCGGCGACCTGCTCGGACATGTAGGTCAAGCCGTTGGACGATCGGGTTGTTCGGGCGCTGGGATCAGGCGGTCGCGAGTTCGGCGACGAGGCACAGGTGGGTCTTGACCGTGAACCGACCGTCGACCTCGATGTCACACTGCTCTTGGAGCTTCTCGATTGCGGCGACCGTTCCGGACCCGTAATCGCCGTCGATGGGCCCCGTGTACAAGCCGACCTCGGTGAGGTCCTCCTGGACTCCTTCTATGAAATCGGTGTCGCCCTCGACTGCGGTCGCCAGGGCCTCGGCGGTCTCGGGGCCGAATTCGCCGTCGACGGCGATCTCGGCGTCTTCCTGGAACGCTTCGAGCGCTGCGACCGTGACGGGCCCTGCGACTCCATCGGTGTCGCCCTCGAAATACCCGAGCGCCCTGAGTTGCTGCTGGACCACGGCGGTCGTCGCGGTCGCCACGGGGCCCCCGATGGTGGTGGTCGGCGCGATCGTGGTCGTGCTGGCGGGCGGAGTCGTCGTGGTCGGAGCTCGTGTCGAAGTCGTGGCTACGGGCGCCGCAGTGCTGGATGTCGTGGTCCCAGCCTCACCGTCCCCTCCCGAACATGCCGCGAGCACGATCGCAAGCACTCCAACCAACGCTATGTGACGTACGGACCTCATCCCCACTCCTTCCGTGCATCGTCGGGTCGAGGCACGATCCGGGCGTAGGAGCCGACACGGCACCGAGTCGCCCAGGCCTCGGCTGATCCCTAGGTTACCGCCTGAACCCCTCATCGTGCATTTCGACACCATCGAGAGCGCGAACGAGCTCGCCGCGGGCCCACGGTCGGCTCCGATCGGGACCCGGAATCGGAAGGGCCCGCCGGGTGAGCGGCGGGCCCTTCTCGTGTCGTTCAGTGAGTCCGTTTACGAATGGTCGTCGATGAACCCGTTGACGAAGTCGAGCACGTTCTGTCGATCCATCCGGAACACGCCGCCGGTGCCGGCGCAGTTGTTGTTGAGCCCGAACGACGTCACACCGCCGACCACCTGGCTGTCACCCAGGAAGTTGGGTCCTCCCGAGTCACCGAAGCAGGTGCCCCCCGTCGAATGATTGTTCGACAAGAGCAGCGAGAAGTCACCGGTGAAGCCGGGAGTGTTGATTTGGATCAGGCGCGGGTTGGCGAACATGCGGACCTTATCCGCCTGCACGAACACCGGGTTGATCTGCTGGAGCCCGTAGCCGACCGAGGTGAACGTGGTGTTCTGACGGCCCCTCCGGGTCTTCATCACGTCGAGTTGGTCCACTTCCGGCAGCACGCCGTACTCATCGGACTCGATCCCGGGGACGTCCGCGACGAGCCTGACGACGCCAACGTCGATGACGAAGA
>PVMS01180322.1_pt1 | contig 12500 bp, 14 predicted proteins | sample 1853461 | NCBI WGS metagenome assembly PVMS01 (sample SAMN08582032, study PRJNA380276) | Marine sediment metagenome, whole genome shotgun sequencing project. | isolation source: ocean sediment barecode stripped | collected 2017
GGTTCTTCGGCCATCCCGAGGTCTATATCATGATCCTGCCGGCATTTGGCATAATTTCGGCTATCATACCGACCTTCGCGCGCAAGCCACTGTTCGGTTATAGCTCGATGGTGTATGCCACCGCATCGATCGCGATCCTGTCGTTCATGGTATGGGCGCACCACATGTTTACTGTGGGCATGCCGGTCGCGGGTGAGCTTTATTTTATGTACGCCACGATCCTGATCTCGGTGCCGACCGGGGTTAAGGTATTCAACTGGGTGACCACGATGTGGAGGGGTTCGATGACTTTTGAAACCCCAATGCTATGGGCGCTGGGTTTCATCGTTATGTTCACCATAGGTGGTTTGTCGGGATTGATGCTCGGGGTTGCCCCGGTCGATACCCAGTATCACGATACTTATTTCGTGGTCGCTCACTTCCACTATGTACTGGTAACCGGCGCGCTGTACTCGATTATTGCGGCCTTTTATTACTGGGTGCCGAAATGGACCGGGCATATGTACGATGAAAAGCTCGGCAAGATCCACTTCTGGTGGTCGACGATCGCGGTGAACGTATTGTTCTTCCCGCAGCATTTTCTCGGTCTTGCGGGCATGCCGCGTCGCATCCCCGATTATTCACTGCAGTTTGCCGAGTTCAACATGATCTCGAGTCTCGGTGGATTTGCTTTCGGCCTGGCACAGGTTTTCTTCCTTTACATCGTCATCAAGACGATCAAGGGAGGCGTGAAGGCGACTGACAGGGTCTGGGAAGGGGCTACCGGTCTCGAATTCGAGCAGCTGCCATCGCCACCGCCATACCACAGTTTTACCGAGGCCCCCCCGGTCAGGTAAGCACGGGTAGTTGGCAGATATATGCAGCAAGATCAGCTGGAAGAAGATTATTTTACGTCGGCGGACCGGCGTAAGCGGACCCTGCGAATCGTATTCGCGCATTTGCTGATCGCCGCGATATTTTTTATCGCGACATTCATGTGGGGGAATTTCGAATGAAGGTCAGTGCCCTGAAACTGGCGATAATTCCGCTGTTGATGTTCGGCTTTGGCTTCGCGCTGGTACCGCTGTACGATGTGTTTTGTGACATTACCGGGCTCAACGGTAAAACCGGACGGATTGAAGTCTCGGAAATAGACGCTAGCGAGATTGATACTTCACGCACGATTGAAATACGTTTCCTGGCGAATACCAACACCGGGCTGCCGTGGAGTTTCGAACCGGTGGTGAAAAAAATGGAAATCCATCCGGGACAGGTTTACGAGGCCTTTTACCGGGTGCGCAGCACCAGTAAGAATAAAACCCTGGGTCAGGCCATACCGAGCGTTTCGCCCGGGCTTGCCGCGGCACACTTCAACAAGACGGAGTGCTTTTGTTTTACCCAGCAGGAGCTAGCTGGATTTGAAAGCCGTGATATGCCGCTACGATTTGTGGTCGACAGGGATATCCCGGACAAGATACAACAGATAACCCTGTCCTATACATTTTTTAGTCTGGATCAGGGCTAACCGGTTCTTAACGTATTCAGGATATAGAGAGAGACGATCCATGAGTAGCACAAGCAACACTGATTATTATATACCGCACGGCACCCACTGGCCGATCATCGGCTCGATCGGTTTGAGTCTGACCGTTATCGGTTTTGCCAATTTCCTGCATGGCGCCTGGAGTATGACGCCTATATTTGTGGGCCTCGCGATCATCATCTTCATGATTTACGGCTGGTTTGGTACCGTGATCGATGAATCTATAAGGGGTCTTTACAATAAACAGGTAGACATGTCTTTCCGCTGGGGCATGGGCTGGTTCATTTTTTCCGAGGTCATGTTTTTCGCCGCGTTTTTCGGCGCTTTGTTCTATGCCCGTATGTATTCTGTGCCATGGCTCGATGGCGGCTCCAACAACGATGCAACCGCGCAGTACCTGTGGCCCGACTTCGAAGCTGCCTGGCCTTTGCTGACCCTACCCCTGGGTGAAAAATTCGCCGTAGCTAGAGAGGCTATGGGTCCATGGGGCCTGCCTGCGCTTAACACCGCAATCCTGTTGACCTCGGGTTGGACGATTACCCTGGCGCACTGGGCGCTGAAGCGGAATGATCGTGACTGGCTGGTTTACTGGTTGTTCGCAACCGTTGCCCTGGGATTCAGCTTCGTATTCCTGCAAGGTGTGGAGTATGTACATGCCTACCAGGAGTTAAATCTGCGTATGGATTCGGGCATTTATGGCAGCACCTTTTTCATGCTCACCGGGTTTCATGGTTTCCATGTGACCATGGGTGCGACCATGCTGACAGTCATTCTGATCCGTTCCGCGAAAGGGCACTTTACCCCGGAAAATCACTTCGGCTTCGAAGCGGTCGCCTGGTACTGGCACTTCGTGGATGTGGTGTGGCTAGGCCTGTTTATCTTCGTTTACTGGCTATAAATTGTCTTTTTTCACGATTGCTGCGTTAGATCCGTGCTCAAACCATCGCGTATTTTTTTATACGCTCAGGTTCTCCGCGCGGATCTGCCTTGCACTCGCAAAAAAATCCTAATTTATAAGTATAAATCAGTCAGCAATGGTACTAACTTAATCAATGTCATACTCGCTTGCGCGGGTATGACTACAATTGCAAAGCCCGGTCTAGACCGAGCTTTTTTTTGCGGTAGAACACCCTGTTGATTGCATCTCGGCAAGCAGGGCCTCGAAATTCCTGGCTGGCACAGGTCTGGAGTAAAAATATCCCTGGCCAAAGTCGCAATTGAAATCCTTTAGTATTTGCTCTTGAGCTACGCTTTCAACGCCTTCCGCAATGACTCTGATCCCGAGCTTGTGTGCCATCGCGATAATTGCTTCGCATAATGCCAGGTCGTTTGGATCGCGATCCAGGTTACGCACGAAGGAATGATCTATTTTTAGATAATCGATATCGAACTGCTTCAGATAAGGCAGCGAAGAATACCCGGTGCCGAAGTCGTCAAGCGAGATCTCTATCTCGGCCTCATGAAATTCCAGTAGTCGGTTGGTAATTTGATCCCTGGCATCCATCAGCAGGCCCTCGGTTACTTCTATCGCGATAGCATGACCGTTGATGCCGGCCTGCTGTAGATGTGAAAACCACTGGGACATGGCTGCGGCTTCATCGATCCATTGTAGTGGTGAAGTGTTGATGCTCACCTGGAGGTCAATTTCAAACTGCTCACGCCAACGACTCGCCTGTTCGACGGTGGTGTAGAAAACCCAGTTTCCAATTTCAGAAATCAGGCCGGTTTCCTCGGCGATTGGTATGAAAGCAGACGGGCTGACCAGGCCTGATTCGGGATGATGCCAACGTAGCAGCGCTTCGGCCTTGTTAAGCATACCGCTTTGCATATCAATAATAGGTTGATAGTAAATCTCGAACTGTTGCTGTTGTATTGCCGCGCGTAAATCCTTGACCATTTTGTGTTTTCTAAGTGCACGCTGTTGTAACTCGGGGGTGAAGAAGTGATATCGGTTACGTCCCTCTCCCTTGGCGGCATACATCGCCTGATCTCCGTTTCGTTGCAGGACTTCGATGTTTTTGCAATCCCCGGGATAAAATGTAACCCCGATGCTGGCGGTGAGAAAAACCTTCTCGTTGTCTAGCTGGTAGGGCTCTGCGAGGGCATCGAGTATTTGTTGGCACACGGGCTGTACCGATAGCTGATCATTGATCTGTCCGAGAATTATGGTGAATTCATCACCACTGAGGCGTGAAACTGTGTCAATCTCACGTATCGTCTTTTTGAGCCGGCTGGAAATTTCGATTAACAGCAAATCCCCCATATCGTGGCCTAACGAATCGTTGACATCCTTGAAGCGGTCCAGGTCTATGTACAGCAGTGCCAGCGATAAATTGCTGCGATCGCAGGAACGAATTTCGTGTTCGAGTTTCTGTATAAATAAGTTTCGATTTGGCAGGTTGGTCAGAGAATCGAAATTGGCCTGGTTCCAGATAACGGTTTCGGCATGTTTTCGTTCCGAGATATCGCGAATATACGCATTGAATTCCTGCAGGTCAGCCGAATCGATAACAGATACCGATAACTCGATCGGAAATTCATGCCCGTCACGATGCAGGCCATGAATTTCGATCAGGCTATTCATGACCGAAGTTTGGCCGCTTTGTAAAAATCTTTTCATGCCCTTGTCATGGGCATCCCGATAGCGTTCCGGGATTATAGTTTGGACGATTTTCTTATCGAGTATTTCATCAGCGCTCCAGCCAAAAATCTTCTCGGCCTGATGATTCCAGCCGGTGATATGGCCGTCAAAATCCATTTGTACTACGGCATCGATCGATGACTCAAAAAACGCTTCGAGTTTGGTGTGTTGTGCCAGAATAATTTCTTTCTTCTGGCGCAGGTCTGCCTCAATCGCTTTAAGCTTTTCCTCGAGCAAGGTCTTTTCGTCGCTCTCATCTTCTGCAGAATCGATTTTCGACATATTCTCTGAATTGGGTTGGACAGTGCATCAAGTATAGTAATTTTTATAAAATGAACAGGCACAAAAAAGCCCGGCATGGCCGGGCTTTGCTTTAAAGGTTAATTAGTTCAGGCGACGAACGAAGACTTTATCAATTTGAAGGCATTGCTTTCGATTTGACGGATCCGTTCTGCAGAAACGCCGTACTCATCGGCGAGTTCATGCAAGGTTGCCTTGGGTTCATTCAACCAGCGACGAGTCACGATCGCCTTGCTGCGGTCATCGAGATTGCCTAATGCTTCACTGAGCATATGCGAGTTATTTTGCTCGGTGTCCTGCGCCTCGAGAAACAACTCGGGTGAGGGCGTATTCGATGTTAACGAGTTAGCAGGCGCAAGATAGGCAGTGTCGTCATCTTCATCACTGCCGGGGTCGAAACTCATATCATAATTGTTAAGTCTGCTCTCCATTTCGATCACGTTCTCGCGGGTCACCCCGAGCGTTTCGGCGACATGATCTATTTCTTCTGACTTGAACCAGCCAAGGCGGGTTTTCTGGCTGCGTAACTTAAAGAACAGTTTCCGCTGTGCCTTGGTGGTAGCGACCTTGACGATGCGCCAGTTTTTCAAAATGTATTCGTGGATCTCGGCCTTAATCCAGTGCACCGCGAATGAAACCAGGCGAACCCCGACTTCGGGACGAAAACGTTTCACCGCTTTCATCAGGCCGATGCTGCCTTCCTGAATCAAATCCGCGATTGAAAGACCATAACCGGCGTAATTATTGGCAACTTTAATAACAAACGCAGGTGTGGCAGAACCAGCTTTTGTGCTGATGCGATATTGCCGGTTTCCTGCAGGTCCTGTGCCAGCGCATACTCTTCTTCAGGCGTTAATATAGGCACGCTCCTGGCTGCCTGAATATAGGCATCCAGATTCGAACTACCCGTTAATACGGGCATGGTGTTAGTGATTTTGACCAGTTCAGTGCTCATAAATGACCTCGATTTAGTGTTATCTAGCACTCGACAAGCGTGAGTGCTAGAGATTAGAGCATAAATATCCCAAACAGTTCAAGTTTATTAGCAAATATTAATATACATGATAAACATATGGATATTAAAGAGAAATCTTAATCGTATATATTGAAATCCGCTCACTGCATCAGTGAGTGGGCGGATTTAAAGGCTTTTCTCAGGGATTTAACGCTTCGCTTTGACGCTTGATATTGACCAGGGTTTGTAATCTCGACAGTAAATCGTCTTCATCGACCGGTTTGGTAATGAAGTCATTCGTGCCAGCGCCGAAAATTGCGGTGAAATCAGTGTGCTCGTCTTCACCAGGTTCGATAGTCATCAATAAAACCGGCAGGGTTAGATAGTCAAGGCCCAGTTCGTTACGTATGCTCTGGATCAATTCAAAGCCATTCATACTGCTGGTCAGCATCAGGTCGGTAATCATGACATCGAAACTGCTGTTGGTATTCGCCGCCAGATCCTGTTTCAGAAACTCGAGGGCTTCACCGGCGTCGTCAAAATGAGTGTACTCAATGTTATTTTTATCCAGTATCCCGGCGGTGATTGCAGTTGAGGTGGCGCTTTTATCCACGTACAAAACCTTTATCGGAAATTCGTTATAGCTGCCGAGGAAGTTGAGGATGAAGTTAACCAGCGCCTTGTGTCCCTCGGCTTTGTCAAAATACGCGGTTACCGCGTTGGTGTCATCCATGCTAGCGCCCATGATACGGAAATCGGTATCGCCGGAAACGACGAAAATAGCGGTATCCTTATTTTTTGGCGTCTGGCGAATGAGTTCAATTAACTGATAGCCGTCGGTATCTGGTAATGATAACCCGGTGGTAATGATCTCGAACTCAAACCTTTTCACCGCCGTCAGCGCTTCCTTGCCGGTGCCGCAGGCAATAATGTCGAGGTCAGGCGCCCGGCTTGAAATTTCCTTGAACAGAATCGTGCGGGCAGCATCCGACGAATCAATCAGTAGTAATCGACGTTTTCCGGGCATTTGTAATCGGGTCAGGTTGGTTCAATTTGATTCAGGTGCCGCGCCACTGCGATCCAGGAGCCGGCCAGTCCAAGTAGAGTACTAGATGTTATCAGAATGATAAAGTCGAGAAACGAAAAAGTAATCAGGTTCATGTCTGACTGGTACAGCAGGTTCAGATGCTCGAGTGGTCCCGCAATCGCGAGATAACCGATCTCGACTATCAGCCAGGATATGATACCACCCAACAAACCGTACCAGATGCCACCATAGAGGAACGGTCGCCGAATAAATGCATCGGTGGCGCCGATTAACTTGGTGACGATTATTTCCTGGTAGCGATTTTGAATATCGAGCCTTATGGTATTACCGATGATTAGCAATACCGCAAAGGCGAACAAAACCGTGATGATTATTACCGAGCGCTTGGCGATCTCAATTATGGTGTAAAGTCGTTCCAGCCACTCGGTATCCATTTTGGCGATTTCAACCTCCGGCATGGCCTGTAAGCTATTGAGCAGGTTGCGCACCGTAAAAGTATCGGCTTCGACCGGTTCGACGATAATGGTATGCGGTAGAGGGTTGCTGCTAAGCGTATCGATACTCTTACCGAAACCTGAGTTCTGGCGAAATTCTTCGAGTGATAATTCACGCGAAATAAATCGGGTCGATACTACATCCGCAGTTTTTGCGATCTGCTTCTCGAGTATGCGGGCCTGTTTTTCACTGATGCCGAGATCGAGGTAGAGACTGATTTGAGAGCTGGAACGGAAATCACCCGCTATGGCATCGATATTTTTCAAAAATAGATAAAACCCACCAGGCAGCGACAAGGTGATGCCGATTACCGCAACCGTCATAATCGTGGTTGTCGGTGCCTGGTAAATCTTGCCCAGGCTAAACAGCAGCGACTGGAAGTGATGCAGCAGGTAGGCTGAAATACGATTTGAAGTCGCGGGCCGGACGCGTCGGATATTACTGCCAGCCACTGCTATCCTCCTGGCTGGTGTCAGCGAGGTCATTCAGAATCAACTGCCCGTTATTTAGCGTAATGCGAGGTTTATCCAGTTCTTCGATCAGGCCAAGATCATGGCTGGCCACCAGCACGGTAACGCCGACCTGGTTGAAATCAACAAAAATTTGCATGATTTCTCGCGATAGCAGGGGGTCAAGATTGCCGGTGGGCTCGTCGGCGAGCAGCAGCATCGGTTTATGTACTACCGCGCGCGCAATTCCGACGCGTTGTTGTTCCCCTCCGGACAGGGTGATCGGTAGCGATTTCTCCTTTTTCAGCAACCCTACCTTGTCGAGTGCGGCGCGGGTGCGCCTGGCAATTTCCTGCGGACGGTAACCCTGGATATGCAGTGGCAAGGCTACGTTGTCGAACACCGGGCGATCGAACAATAGTTGATGATCCTGAAAAATAATGCCGATATTGCGTCGAATGTAAGGTACGCGGTGACGTGGCAGAGTGTTGAGGTTGATGCGGTTTAACAACGCCTGACCCCGGGTTGGTTTTTCGATCAGCGCGATGATTTTTAATAGCGTGCTCTTGCCGGCACCGGAATGCCCGGTAATAAAGGCCATCTGACCATCACCGAGCTGTAGCGAGACATTGCTCAAGGCTTCAAAGCCACCCTCGTAGCGCTTGGTTACATGGTGAAATTCGATCATGCCACAGGCCCGGAGTCAGGCGTCAGCCAATAAGGCATCAACAAATTCCTCGTTGTCAAAGGGGCGTAAGTCATCAACCGATTCACCGACACCGATATAGCGGATGGGTGTTTGTAACTGTTCGGCAACAGCGAAGATCATGCCTCCCTTGGCGGTACCATCGAGCTTGGTTAGAATTATCCCGGAAATGCCCACCGTATCACGAAAACTGCTCGCCTGGGTTAGCGCGTTTTGACCAGTACCCGCGTCCAGCACCAGCAGGGTTTCCTGTGGCGCATCGGGATCGAGCTTGGCCATAACACGTTTAATTTTTTCGAGCTCATCCATGAGGCCCGTCTGGGTATGCAACCTGCCGGCAGTGTCGGCTATGAGTACATCGATATTGCGCGCCTGGGCGGATTGCAGGGCGTCGTATATGACCGACGCTGAATCAGCTCCCTGGCCCTGTTTAATGACCGGTATTTCAAGTCGATCGCCCCAGCTTTGAGTTGCTCTACCGCGGCAGCACGAAAGGTATCACCGGCCGCCAGCATCACCTTGAGTCCCTGGCTCTTGTACTGCTGCGCCAGTTTGCTGACGGTGGTGGTCTTGCCGGCGCCGTTGACGCCCACCATCAGGATCACGAACGGTTTGTTGGCGGAGTCTACATTTAAAGGGATAGCGCAGGGGGCGAGAATATCGGACATGGTCTTCTTTAGCACAGCGATCAGACTTTCATTGTCGCCCAATTGCTGACGTTGTAGTGATTCCGTCAGCTGGGAAGTAATTTTCTGGGTCGCCTGCATGCCAACGTCAGCCATCAACAACTGGTCTTCCAGCTGTTCGAGCAATTCCGCATCAATCTTTTTCTCACCTAGCAGTAAATTGGCCAGGCCCGTGGACAGGTTTTGCCTGGTTTTCGACAGACGTTGCCGCAGCGAGGCAAACAGGCCGGCAGGCTTTTCCGTGTCATTTTTACTGGCGGATTTAAATCCGAACATTGTTTTTCCGGGAATAAGAATTCAGGCACAATATGCTAACAGAAAGCGATTCCATCTGTGCACTTCTAACCCGGATAAAGCTCGATATGAAACCTCAAGTCAGAATCATTGGCGGTAAATGGCGCGGCAGTAAATTGCCGGTCGTTGATGCCAGGGGTTTGCGCCCGACCTCGGACCGTATCCGCGAAACCCTGTTCAACTGGTTGGCCCGGGATTGCCAGGGGGCGATTGTGCTTGATTGTTTCGCAGGTAGCGGCGTGCTCGGCTTCGAGGCCCTGTCGCGCGGTGCTGCACAACTGGTGGCGCTGGAACAGGATCCGCGAGCGATAGCCAATCTGAACCTCCAGGTGCAACGCTTTGCAAGCAGCGCAATCGAAATTCTGCGTGGCGATACCAGGAATTCGATCAATCGGTTAACGCATAAATTCGATATCGTGTTTATTGACCCGCCCTATGCCGAGCCACGGTTACGCACCCAAATCTTCAAGCAACTGGAGGAACGGGATTGCCTGCAACCGTCTGCACGCATTTATTTTGAATGGCCAAAGTCCGAAACCTTTGCCTTACCATCGGCCAGCCTGCAATGGTTGAAGCAGAAAAGCGCGGGCCAGGTCAATTATGCTATAGCCGAATGGCGGCTAAGTCGTTAGAATCTGGCGATTCTTCCGCACGGCATCAGCTGCCGCAACACTAGAGATAGTTTATGACAGGTATTGCCGTTTATCCTGGTACCTTCGATCCGGTAACGCGGGGTCATATCGACATTTGCGAGCGTGCGCTGAAAATGTTCGACCAGGTTGTCATCGGGGTCGCCGACAGTCTCGTCAAGGAACCTTTTTTCGATATCGATGAGCGTCTCGATATGCTGCGGACCGTGTTTGTGGACAATGATCGTATCGCAGTGAAACCTTTTTCCGGGTTATTGATCGACTTTGCGCGCGATGCCGGTGCCGGGGTCATCGTGCGTGGTCTGCGCGCGATTTCAGATTTCGAGTTCGAAGTTCAGCTGGCGGGAATGAATCGATCCCTGGCGCCTGAAATCGAAACTGTTTTTCTTACCGCGGCGCAACACTATGCATTTGTGTCATCGAGCCTGGTGCGTGAGATCGCGCGTCTCGATGGCGATGTCTCCGAGTTCCTGCATCCGGAGATCTTACGTCGTCTGACCGCGAAACTGAAAGCCGGCACGTGACTATTCGGGGGAGAAGTATCTCGTGGCACTAATGATCACCGATGAGTGTATCAATTGCGATGTCTGTGAACCCGAGTGTCCGAACGATGCAATTTCGCCGGGTGAAGAATTCTACGAGATCGACCCGCTACTTTGTACCGAGTGCGTGGGACACTTCGAAACCTCCCAATGCGTAGAGGTATGCCCGGTCGACTGCATTCCGTTTAATCCTGAATACCCGGAAACGCAGGAAGAACTGCTGGAGAAATACAAACAACTCACCGCAGATGACGCGGATTAATATCCGCTTGCTCAAGTAACTTGTTTAAGTAATAGGGGCGCTAACCTGCCGGTTCAATAGCCGCCGACCGCGCCTTCGCTGCGATTATCGAAAGTCGCTTCGAGATAATTCTTCTCATTTAAACGTACCGCCTTGACTCTGCCCAGGTAAGAGGGTCTTTGTGCTACGGTTTCGTGCCCCCGTTGCTGTAGTCCGGTTACGATTTCCGGAGAGAACTTAAACTCATCCATATACAGCTTGTTGGGCAGGAATTGGTTATGCACTCGCGGAAATTGCACCGCTCGATCGATATCAAGCCCGGTGACCAGCACGCGATAAATGGTTTGAATCACACTGCTGATAATCCGCGGTCCACCGGCAGCACCCAGTGTCATTACAATTTTGCCGTCCTTTTCGACCAGGGTCGGGCTCATCGAGCTGAGCGGTCGTTTGCCGGGCTGTACACGGTTGCCGAAACCCTGCACCAGGCCAAACATATTAGGCTCGCCGGGCCGGGTGGTGAAATCGTCCATTTCATTATTGAGCGAAATACCAAATTTTTCTGAAACCACCCCGGATCCATAACTTCCGTTTAGTGTTACCGTAAGGCTAATCGCGTTACCCTCAGCATCCAGAATCGAAAACTGGGTAGTTTCATTTGAATCATCGACTGGCTTATCCAGCAGCGGTTTCAGTTGCACGGCCCTGGAGATATTGATGGTTTTTGCCATTTCGTCGAGATACTCTGCTGACAATATTTTATCAAATGGATTCTTGTGATAATCCGGATCACCCAGTAGGCCGCGTCCTCTGAATGCCCGGTTCAAAACTTCCGCCATTAAATGAATCTCATTGATGCTCAGCGGCGCCTGCTGCTGAATATCAACCCTGTCAAACAACTCGAAGGCAGCTTTGATCACGGCGCCACCGCTGCTTGGCGGTGGCATCATGTAAACCTTGTGTCCGTTAAATTCTGCCTTCAGGGGCTGTAACCAGCGCACTTTATATGCAGCCATGTCCGCGAGTGTAATAACACCGCCTGCTGTCTGCACAGTGGCGCTAATATCCTCGGCGACAGCACCTTTGTAAAAACCGTCGGGACCCTGCTCGCGGTAAAGGTTCAAGGCTCGTGCGAGTGCGGGTTGCTTCAATATTTCACCAGGTCGGTAATGTTGCTGCGGAGACTTGAAAAAATGTTTGAATCCGGCCGGGTTCAGGCGATCTTTTTGGGTTGCTGAGTAGGCCGACTCGGTGCCTGAAAATTCTATGCCATCTAGCGCCAGCTTTGTCGCCGAGTCGAAAAGAGCAGCCCACTCTAAGCGGCCATATTTTTGATGTAGAGCCCAGAGCCCTGCTGCGACGCCGGGGACGCCGACTGCTGTGCCACCATTCCAGGAAGCGCCCTTTTCCAGGTTGACATAAAAATCGGGGGAAGTTGCCGCGGGTGCTGCTTCCCTGAAATCAAGCACTTCGACGCCCTGGCCCATACTCACCAGGGCAAAACCGCCGCCACCGAGGGATGCGTTGGAGGGGTTTGTTACCGCCAGCGTGAGTCCCACGGCGACCGCCACATCTATCAGGTTACCGCCTTTAGACCAAATCGCTTTGCCGGCGTCAACGGCATAATTCGAAGGTGCGGAAATCATGATGCGGGTACCTTCACTCGGAACGGCCAGTGCAGGTGCGGCAAACAGCACCGCGAACAGAAGGTAAAAGGAGCGTAGAGTAGATTTCAGGAACATGGCATTGTGCTTTTATTGAAAGTGGATCCCGATGGTAAAGAAGCCGGGTACACCAGGCAATGCCTGGAATAAAACACTAATCGTAGATTCACTGTCGTCCAAAGGCTACCTCGGGAGAATGCCCGGCTACGCCGACTAGATACTCTACTAAATCAAGAGTTTAATTCCAGGCCTTGTCAGGACTGGCAACCCGGGCTGTAATAGGTCGAACGTTGCGCCTGGAGCGCAC
>PVMS01101733.1_pt1 | contig 12497 bp, 12 predicted proteins | sample 1853461 | NCBI WGS metagenome assembly PVMS01 (sample SAMN08582032, study PRJNA380276) | Marine sediment metagenome, whole genome shotgun sequencing project. | isolation source: ocean sediment barecode stripped | collected 2017
ACATGGATGAGTCTGAACTGGGATTTGGCCAGCAGCCATGCCCCTGTCATCTTAAGCACCGCTTGCATTGCCTGGATTCTGATGTTTTTCCGATTGTCCGGTTTCCATGATGGCCAGCCAGCCAACAAGCTTTACCGGGTGAGCAGTTTTATTTCGGCACTGGCTGCGATCAGTTCATGCTGGTTTGCCCTCGCCTGGTTGCGGGATCAGGCTCATGGAGAGTTTCTCATCTTGCTGCTTTTGATCATTATCTGGGCTGCAGATATTGGTGCATATTTCGCTGGACGTTTATTTGGACGGACACAACTGGCGCCCTCGATCAGCCCCAAAAAAACCTGGGAAGGCGTTTTTGGAGGGTTTTTTCTGGCCGGGATTGCCGCTATCTTCCTCAATCGGCTGACACCCGCCGTCAACGCCGACATCGTTGCGCTGTTGATTCTTACCGCCGCGACAGTAGCGGCCTCGATTTGTGGTGATCTTTTTATCAGTGTTCACAAGAGAACGGTCAGTCTCAAGGACGCAGGAAACCTGTTCCCGGGACATGGTGGTGTGCTTGATCGCTTTGATAGCCTGCTTTCCGGAGCCGTATTTCTTGCCACCATAATCTGGTTCCTGACTCCGTGATCACACGCCCCTCCCAGCCTGAAAGTGCATTGCGTTCAGTGGACACGGTGACCATCCTTGGCTCCACTGGCTCGGTGGGTAAAAACACGCTGGATGTCATCAGCCATAACCCGGGCAGCTACCAGGTCACCGCACTGACAGCCAACCGCAATACGCAACTTCTCGCCGAGCAGTGCGCAAAATTTGATGCCAGCCTGGCCGTGATCGCCGATGTCAGTCTCGAGAATGAATTGTTCCGCGCCCTGAAAGCCCTCGGCTGCCGTGCCAGCGTCCTGTCAGGCGAGGCAGGCCTGGTGGAAGCTGCCGGACTGCCTGGCGTCGACACGGTGATGGCTTCCATTGTTGGCGCCGCTGGTCTGAAACCTACTTTGCGCGCGGCACAGGCAGGTAAGAAGGTATTGCTCGCCAACAAGGAATCCCTGGTTATCGCAGGCGAAGTATTCGTCGCCGCTGTGCGTCAAAACGGCGCCCGGGTATTGCCCGTTGATTCAGAGCACAATGCAATATTTCAGGCCTTGCCCACCGGATTTGAAAAAGGACTTGAAGAAGTGGGTGTGGAACGGATTATCCTTACGGCTTCCGGCGGGCCGTTCCTGAACCTGCCAGCCGAAAAATTATCCCGGGTAACGCCCGCACAGGCTTGCAAGCACCCCAATTGGGACATGGGCCGGAAAATCTCGGTAGATTCCGCCACCCTGATGAATAAAGGTCTGGAATTGATCGAAGCACGTTGGTTGTTCGACGCCAGCCCGGATCAATTGGAAGTGCTCATTCATCCACAGAGCATTGTTCATTCCATGGTCGCCTACCGTGACGGCTCAGTGCTGGCGCAATTGGGCACTCCGGACATGCGCACTCCCATTGCACATAGCCTGGCCTGGCCAGAACGGATTGAATCCGGCGTCAAACGCCTCAACCTTGCACAAGTCAGTGATCTGTCTTTCAGTGAACCTGATTTTGACCGTTTTCCATGCCTTGGTCTGGCCTTCCAGGCCATGCACAGCGGCAAAAATGCGCCGGTCGTACTGAACGCGGCCAATGAATTTGCGGTCCAATCTTTCCTCGACGAGCAGATTAGCTTTGACCAAATTCCGGTGCTGGTCGACAAAGTAATGCAAAGTGTGGAAACCTGTGCAGTCGATACAATTGATGATGTGCTTGGCCAGGATAAACTGGCCCGTTTGAAGGCAAATGAAATTATGAAAGAAATATCATGAGTGAAATATTTGGTTCAATTTGGTGGTTGCTGGTCACGCTGGGGGTGCTGATTACCTTTCACGAGTTCGGGCACTTCTGGGTAGCCCGTAGACTGGGAGTTGGAATACGGCGTTTTTCCGTTGGTTTTGGAAAACCCCTGTGGCTGCGGCGCGGCAAAGACAATACCGAGTATGTGATCGCTGCCATCCCTCTGGGTGGTTACGTCAAGATGTTCGATGAACGTGAAGGCGAACTTGCGCCAGATGAGCTTGACCAGGCTTTCAATCGCAACTCAGTGTGGACACGAATCGCGATTGTAGCGGCCGGTCCGATATTCAACCTGGTATTTGCGGTCCTGGCATTCTGGCTCATGTTCATGATTGGCATCCCGGAATCCCGACCCGTGGTGGGTGAAGTAAGCGGCATCGCAGCACAGGCCGGAATTCAGGCCGGCGATGAAATCATCGCCCTCAACGACGACATTACCCGTACCTGGTCACATGCAATTCTTGGCCTGGTCACCTATGCCCTGGATCGTGATGAAGTCTCCGTCACGGTGCAGGATGCGCACGGAATTGAATCCCGGCATCGGCTTGACCTGACCCAACTGGGCCCCGATTTCAGCGAGGAAAACACGCTGCAGGCCATCGGCCTGGATCCATGGCGCCTGGAAATACCTCCGGTCATTGGTGAGGTTACCGCCGACAGCGCCGCAGATGCTGCCGGGATGCTCAGCGGGGACCGCATTACCAGCATAGCCGGCGAGGAAGTAAGCAGTTGGACCCTGATTGGCCACCTGGTGCAGACTCATGGCAAGAACAATGAACCACTCGCCATCACGGTCAATCGGGATGGCGTTTTGATCCCGCTGGAGGTGGCCCCGCGCAAGCAGGATTCGGGCTGGTTTTCCAGCCGCCTGATTCTGGGTGTGAGCAATGCCGAGATCAGCTCCGAACAGCGGGAGATGCTGGATCGAGCCGCGATGATGATGCGCTATGGCCCACTGGAGGGCTTGTCTGCAGCGGTTAAGGAAACCTGGCGCCTGACTGGAGCCACCTTTGGTTTACTGGCAAGAATGGTCAGCGGAAAAGCCTCGGTAAAAAACCTGTCCGGGCCCATCAGCATCGCCCAGTTTGCCAATGCGTCTGCCAGTAGAGGATTGTCGACTTTTCTTTTTTTCCTGGGAGCGATCAGCCTCAGTCTCGGAATTCTTAATTTATTGCCCATTCCGGTACTTGACGGCGGTCATCTGCTTTATTACCTGATAGAATTAGTCAAAGGCAGCCCGGTATCTGATCAAACTCAGATAGCGGGCCAGTATTTTGGGCTGGTGGCCCTTGCAGGGTTGATGAGCCTGGCTTTTGTTAACGATATTTTACGGCTGTTCGGATAAACTCCACGACCGGGCGGAAACGAATAAACACTGATGATGTTCAGCCGTAGCGGATCTGACTCAATGATAAAAATATTAGCTCTCATGCTGGGCAGCCTCGTGTGGGCAAGCACCGTGCTGGCAGTCGACACATTCAATATCTCAGATATTCGTGTCGAGGGTCTGCAACGCATTTCTGAAGGCACGGTTTATAACTACCTGCCTTTGGATGCAGGTGATGAACTCTCGCCGGCCAACACCCGTTCTGCCATTCGTGAGCTCTACCGCACCGGATTTTTCCAGGACATTACCTTCGATCGTGACGGAAATATCCTGGTCATTACCGTAAGGGAACGCCCCGCCATCGCCAATGTTTCCCTGACCGGCAATAAAGCCATAAAAGATGAAGACCTGCATGCGGTGCTCTACGACATCGGCCTGTCGGAAGGTGAAGTTTTTGACCGCCTGGTGCTCGATCGCTTGCAGCAGGAATTGGTCAAGCAATATTTCAGCCAGGGCCGATATGCGGTCAGCGTGGATGCCCGCGTAACCGAACTCGAGCGTAATCGTGTGCGCATTTCGATTGTCATCGACGAAGGTGATGTGGCTGAAATTCGCCACATCAACATCGTTGGCAACGAGACCTATTCAGATAAGGAAATCGAAAAAGAATTCGAATCCGATATCCCTCCTTTCTGGAAATTCTGGTCGAAAGACGGGGAATATGCGCGTGGAAAGCTGTCCGGCGATATTGAAAAACTTCGTTCCTTCTACCTTGACCGCGGTTATGTGGACTTCAGTGTGGAGTCGACGCAGGTTTCGATTGGTCCCGAGAAAGAAGACATCTACATCACCGCCAACGTCGTGGAAGGTGAAGTCTATGGCGTTGACGAGGTCCAGATCACTGGTGACCTGGTAATAGATGAAGGTACATTGCGCCGCCTGATCATCGTCCAGCCAGATGAAATTTTCTCGCGCAAGAAAGTAGAACAAAGCGTGGAGAACATAACCTCGATTCTTTCCAACATTGGCTACGCGTTTGCCAACGTCAACCCGATCACGGACGTCGACCGTGACAATCGGCTGGTTTCAATTAACTTCTTTGTGGACCCGGGCAAGCGGGTCTATATCAGGCGCATTCAGTTTGTCGGAAATTCCAAATCCAAGGATGAAGTCCTGCGCCGTGAGATGCGCCAGATGGAAGGTGCCTGGTTCTCCCAGTCTGCAATCGACCGTTCAAGGGTCCGCATGCAACGCCTGACCTATTTCGAAACGGTCGAAGTGGAGACGCCCGCAGTACCGGGCACAGATGACCAGGTGGATATCATTGTTTCCGTGATAGAACGCCCGGCCGGCAGCTTTACCGTTGGCCTCGGTTATTCACAGGTTCAGGGCCTGATTGCTTCACTCAGTGTGCAACAGGACAACTTCATCGGCAGTGGCAAACGCCTGGGGCTGGGAATTTCCTACAGCAAGATCATCAAAAGCCTGAACATGTCTTACGATAATCCGTTCTGGACCGAGGACGGTGTGAGTCGCGGTTTTTACGCCCGTTACCAGGAATTTGACCAGGGCCAGGCCAATATCTCGACCTTTACCAGTAGTGAGTGGGCGCTGGGCATGAATTTCGGCGTACCCATTACAGAAGTGGATTACCTCAGGTCCGGCCTGGGGTTTCGCAACTCACAGCTCAATATTGGCTCCTTCGCTTGCCTGGAAGTCGACCCTGAGGATCCGAATATATGTCTGGATTTTGGCCTGGTTCCATCGATCGGCGACCCTCTTTCCCACTCACTCGACTTCAACGGTGATGGAATCATCCAGGATGATGAGCGTATTTTCAGTGTACTTGACTGGTCAGTCAGCTGGACCCGGGACAGCCGCAATCATTTCCTGAACCCCAGTCGTGGCTCGGCTCAATCATTATCCGTGCAAATGGCGCTGCCCGGCAGTTCAAGGCAGTACTACAAGGTGTTTTATCGCGGCGCCAAGTACTGGCCGATCTGGGGTGGGCTGGTATTTTCACTGCGCACCAACCTCGGCTACGGTGACTCCTACGACAGCTATGACAAGGAATCCCTTGCAACACCGATCGATCTGCCGGATGAAGAAAACTGGCCCGGGCTGTGTGACCTGAGCGATGTGATAGCACTGGATACCGGCTTGCCTTTTTACGAGCATTTCTACAGCGGCGGCGTGAGAGACCTGCGCGGTTATGACGACAACACCCTCGGTCCGAAAGATGGCTTCTGCCGTTCAGTCGGTGGCGACTTCAAGGTCACGGGTGGTGCAGAACTGGCCTTCCCCACCCCGTTTGCGGGCGGCCAAAGCGGCACTCGTATTGCGCTGTTTGTTGACACGGGCTACGTGTACGAAAATATCAGCGCTTTCGATGCCTCAAAGTTAAGAGGGTCCTTTGGCCTTTCAGTCACCTGGGAAGCCCCGATTGGACCCATAGTCATCAGCTATGCTTTTCCATTCAGGGATCGGCCGGGTGATCGCACGGAAGACCTGCAATTCTCTTTTGGAACGACTTTCTGATCTGGCGCCACCTCGCATCCAGAAAGATCGGGGAATTAGCCTGACCGCGCGCACTGGTCGAGTGCTTCAGCTTCTCCCGCTGGGCTCCGTATTTATGTACAATACGGAGTATGCGGAGATACGCCCATATTGTAAGCGTTCTGATTTTCAGCTTTGCCTTCTCGGCAACAGTTGATGCACAGCAATTGCGCATCGGCTACGTCGATATGAAGGAAGTGCTGGACAATGCTCCGCAAGTGATTGCCGGCCGTGACAAACTCGATCAGGAGTTCCGTTCGAGAAACAATGCCATCGAAATGGATGAACTGAGAGCTGAAGCACTGGAATCACGTCAGCAGCAAGCAGATATGAATTCGGACAATACCCTGCAACTGGAACGCGAAATACGCGAACTGCGCCGCAACATCAGCCGCCGCCGTGAAGATTTGCGGGATGAGCTTTCTTTCCGCCGCACCGAAGAAGTACAGCGACTCGAAGGGGAAATCAACCTGGCAGTTCAGGAAATAGCCCTGCGAAACGGATTTGACCTGATCATTTCCAGCCCGGTGGTGTACGCCAGCCCTGAATTGGACATTACCGAATTGATACTGGAACAACTGGAAGTCGAATACGCCGCTGACCAACTGGAATTGGCTACCCCCTGATTCTGTTCGGATAAACCATGTCAAGCACTAACAGCAAGTACAGCCTGTCGGATTTGAGTGCACGATTCGAACTGGAGTTGCGCGGAGACGGCGCGCAGCTGATCACTGCTGTCGGCACGCTGAAGTCAGCGCCATCGACAAGCATTACATTTCTGGCCAATCCGGCTTACCGTATTGATCTGCCAACGACCCGGGCGGGTGCGGTTATCCTGAGCGAGAAAGATGCCGCGGCCTGCCCGGTTAACTGCCTGGTGGCAGCCGACCCGTACCTGGCCTATGCGCGCCTGGCGACCCTGTTTGACCCACGCCCATCTGCAACTCCCGGAATTCACCCATCTGCTGTTGTTTCGCCCACGGCAGTAATCGGTCACGACGTGAGCATCGCGCCCAATGCAGTGATCGGCGATTCCTGTGTTATTGGAGATGCCTGCACCATTGGACCCGGCACGGTGCTGTACGCAGAATGCCAGCTTGATGCCGCTTGTTACCTGCACGCCAATGTCACTCTGGGTCACGGCGTGCGCCTGGGGCAACGGGTCATTATTCACCCGGGAGCCGTCATTGGCGCCGATGGCTTCGGCATTGCTTTCGCCACCGACCACTGGGAAAAAGTACCTCAGTTGGGCAGCGTTGTGATCGGTGATGACAGCGAAATAGGCTGTAACACAACGATCGATCGCGGAGCCATAAGTGATACGGTTCTGGAACAGGACGTGCGCATAGATAACCAGTGCCAAATCGGCCACAATGTGCATATCGGTGCGCATACGGCCATGGCTGGCATGTCAGGCATCGCTGGCAGCACCAAGGTGGGCCGCTATTGCATGATCGCTGGTGGTTCTGGCTACTCGGGGCATCTCGAAATCGCTGACAAGACAACGCTTGCTTCCAGCAGTCGGGTTTATCGTTCCATTGATGAGCCCGGCACAACCTGGTCAGCCCAATTACCTGCGCAGCCAATCATAAAATGGCAACGAACGCTGTCCAGATTGCGCAAGCTGGATGAAATGGCCCGTCGCATCCGGGACCTGGAGAAAAAACTGGAGACCCTGTCTGAAAATGAATAATCAAATCTTACCCGGTCCGGTTGAAACCGCCAAAATCCTGGAATACCTTCCACATCGCTACCCCTTCCTGTTGATCGATCGGTTTATATCGCTTGAACTGGAACCTGAAAAAAGGTTGACCGCAATCAAGAATGTGTCTTTTAACGAACCCTACTTCCAGGGTCATTTTCCCGGAAACCCGGTCATGCCGGGGGTGCTGATGATCGAAGCCATGGCACAGGCTGCCGGCATGCTGGCCCACCTCGCTGCAGAAACCGAGGGAAGAGAAGGCGAATTGTACTACCTGGTAAAAGTGGACAAGGCCAAATTCAATCGTATTGTCATACCTGGTGATCAAGTTCTGATCGACGTCATCCAGAAACGCATCATGCGGCGGATGGGGCAGTACCAGTGCAGCGCCAGCGTCGATGGCCGGCGTGTGGCCAGCTGTGAGATTCTCTGCGCCGGGAGGAAGGAATGAGCGGAATTCACCCGACCGCACTGGTCGATCCTGCAGCCGAACTGGCGGATGACGTTGAAATTGGCGCCTTCAGTATTATTGGACCCGGGGTATCAATTGATTCAGGAAGCTGGATTGGGTCTCATGCGCTCATCACCGGACGCACGAGTATCGGCAAGAAAACACGCATCTTCCATTTTACCTCCATGGGAGAAGAGCCTCAGGACAAAAAATACAATGGTGAAGACACTGAACTCATCATCGGTGATAACAACACCATTCGTGAGCTCTGTACATTCAGCCGGGGCACGATCCAGGGTGGCGGTAAAACCATCATCGGCAACAACAACTGGATCATGGCTTGCGTACACATTGCTCACGACTGCAACCTTGGCGACGACATCATCATGGCCAATAATGCTTCACTGGCGGGCCACGTCAGCGTAGGAAACTGGGCCATTCTTTCCGGTTACTCATTGATCCACCAGTTTTGCATTGTGGGCGAACACAGCTTTACTTCATTCGCCAGCCATGTAAACCAAAGCATTCCACCCTACGTCACCGTCTCCGGAGAAAAGGCAAAAGCCCGGGGCATCAATATCGAAGGCCTGAAACGCCGCGGGTATTCGAAAGAGCAGATCCAGCAGATCAGGCGTGCCTACCGGGTACTTTATCGCTCTGAACTACCACTGGAGGAAGCACAGGCCAAATTGCAGGAAATGGCCAACGATCACGACGAGATCAAAGCCTGGGTGCACTTTCTGGAATCCACCGAAAAAAGCTTCATTCGCTAGAGCCTGTTAACAGTGAATGCCTTGAAGCCTCGCATCACCCTGGTAGCAGGAGAGACTTCCGGCGACCTGTTGGGCGCCGCCCTGATCACACAGCTCAAGCAGCATTATCCCGAGGCAAGCTTCTCCGGTATCGGCGGCGATCACATGCGTGCAGCCGGCATGAATACCTGGTGGGATTGTGAGGAACTGGCAGTATTTGGTTTGTTTGAAGTCCTGTCCCACTTTCCTCGCCTGTACAAAATTCGCCGCGCACTGCGCAGTCGTTTGCTCGCACTCAAGCCGGATGTCTTCATCGGGATCGATGCACCGGACTTCAATCTGGGCCTGGAAATCGGGCTGAGGCGAAGTGGAATTCGAACCGTTCATTATGTCAGTCCCACCGTATGGGCCTGGCGCGAAAAACGAGTCCGGAAAATCGCCCGGGCCGCCGATCTGGTGCTGTGCCTGTTTCCCTTTGAACCCGATTTTTACCGCGGCCACGGTGTATCCGCTGTCTACGTCGGGCATCCCATGGCCGACCAGATAGCACAGAACAATGACCCTGCAAGCGCAAGAGTCAAGCTCAATATCGATGGCGCAGAGCAAGTCGTGGCTCTGCTGCCAGGAGCCGGACCGGGGAAGTCTCGAAACTGGCAGGCCCCATGATCGATGCGGCAAGGATCATTGCCGATGAATGCCCTGATATGCGCTTTGTATCAGCGATGGCCAATGCCCGCGTACGCAGTCTGTTTGAAGCAGCTCTTGAACAGCATGGAAATCCAGGTATTCAACTGGTCGATGATGATCCGCGTGGCGTGATCGCCGCGGCCGATGTCGCCATGGTAGCTTCAGGAACGGCCACCCTGGAAACCTTGTTGATCAACCGGCCCATGGTGGTCAGCTACCGCGTTTCAACGTCAACCTATCATCTGGCCAAAACATTGAAGCTGGTCAAGGCAGAGTTTGTATCGCTACCCAATATTCTGGCCGGTGAAGAACTGGTGCCCGAATTACTGCAGCATGAGGCAAACGGTGAGCGCCTGGCACAGGAAGTATTGAGCTGGCTGACGGATGACGAGCGCAGAAACGCCTTGCACAATCGGTTTTCCGCAATACACGCAGCGCTGCGCTGCAACGCCAGCGAAAAAGCCGCACAGGCCGTAAGCGCGCTGCTGGACCGAAATCTTTGACCTTATCCAATCCACAACTGATTGCCGGCGTGGACGAGGCAGGCCGGGGGCCGCTGGCGGGTCCGGTGGTTGTGGCCGCAGTCATACTCAACCCCGATTTTCCAATCATGGGACTGGATGACTCCAAAAAACTGAGTGAAAAGCGGCGCCAGGAACTGTACCCGCTCATCATTCAACGGTGCATGTCGTGGGCAGTAGTCGAAGTCGGGCCGGAAGAGATCGACCGGGTCAATATTTTGCAAGCCACCATGCTCGGCATGAAAAGAGCGGTGGAAAAGTTGCAACCGGCACCCATTCTGGCATTGATCGACGGTAACCGTGCGCCCGAATTGAACTGCGCTGTACGCACGATTGTCCACGGCGATGCACTCGAACCGGCGATATCTGCCGCCTCCATCGTGGCCAAGGTCACGCGCGACAATTTGATGCGGGAATTGCACCTGAGCTATCCCGATTACGGCTTTGCCCGGCACAAAGGCTATCCTACTGCGGAACACCTGCGCCGGCTTGCCAGACACGGTCCCTGCGCCGCACACCGCCGCTCATTCGCGCCCGTCAGAAAGCTGCTGACTGGCTAAGCCACATTTTGGTTTACATTAAAACGCTTGCCTGGTGGTGTAGGAGCGAGCCTTGCTCGCGAATGGTCTTCGTCGTTACAGGTCGCGCGCAAAGCACGCTCTTACATTCGCGAGCAAGGCTCGCTCCTACAGCCCCTGGCCGTAGTGTTCAACTTGTGGTAAACCCAGACAGCCCTGTATTTTCCACTGTTTCCTCAATCACCTGCTCCACCCTGGCGAGTAGTGGACCGCGGCGCAACCAGGCTGCCAGTTGATCGATGTCTGGCTCGCGCCCAGCGACCAGGACCTCGACCCTGCCGTCGGACAAATTGACCGCCTTGCCAACCAGGTTCAGGCCAACTGCCTGACGCCGGGTGGACTCACGAAACCAGACACCCTGCACCTTGCCGGAGATCAGGAAACGGCGGCAAATCTCACTCATTCTGAGGAATCAGCAGAGCTGGCAATTTTCAAATCAATGAAGCGCTCAATGTCTGCACGCGTAACAGGACCGAGAAATGCTTTTACAGCCCGCCCTTGCGGATCGAGAATAATCGTCGTTGGCAGGGCTCTAGGTGCACCGAAAGGCTCCGGTGGCTCATAGACATCAACCTTGAGAATGGGATAACTGGCATGAAACTCTGTCAGGAATTCTTCCAGCGTACTGTCGTCAATGTCTTCGAACGCCAGGCCCAGTACAACCAGGTCATCCCGCTCCTCGTTCAATTCGGACAATTCCGGCATTTCTTTGCGGCACGGAGCACACCAGGTAGCCCAGTAATTCACCACCACCCAACTGCCCCGGTAGTCGCTCAGCGCCACTTCCCCCCCACCCAGTTGTGGCAGGCTGAAATCGACCGGCTCCTCCGTTTCGTAGGCTGCCGTGATTGCCTGCGACATCAGAATCAGCAAACCGGTAAAGCACCAGGCTGCCAGGCTGTTTATTTTAAATCTCATATTGTGTTTCCATCCTTCATTTGTCGGCCAGGCTCTGCTGGTACATTCCCCTCAGGGATCTGGTCATAATCACTTCACCGTTGTCGCGAACATCCGCAAGAGCGCGGATGAAAACCCCATCCCATGCACCATCATCCGGCAGCTTGTTTTCCTCTGCCAGGGGAAGGTAATAATGCCCGCCATGATACAGTTCGCCAAAGGATACATCTTCCAGGTCACGGGCCATCAACCATCGATCATCCTGATCCCGGGTCACGAGCCTGGATTTCAGCAAATGCTGCATCTGCAACTGCACCTGGCTTTCGCTGGCGTGCTTCTCGAGGTCGAGTAGTGCCCGGTCGGAGAGTGCTTCACCCTTCCGCTGCGCGTTCCACAAGTGACCCACCAGGCGATAGACCAGCTGAAACCCCCAGTGTTCCGGCCAGTCACCAAGGTTCGTGTTTTCCGAGAATGTGGTGAGTGATGCCGCAAGCGATGCACCAATCAGGACGACGGTCCACACGATGTACAACCAAAACAGAAAAATCGGTATGGTCGCCAATGCCCCGTAGATTTTGCTGTAATTGGCGTTACTCACATAACCGACGAAACCCCACTTGGCGATTGCAAACAAAATAGCCGTGAGCAGTGCACCCACTACTGCGTCCCTGAATTGCACCCGGCGATTAGGCACCAGCACGAAAAACATCGTAAATACCATCCAGGAAAGGAAAAAAATCCCGGTCTGGTACCAGGCCGGAGCAATACTGTCGTCAATCCCCAGTGCAAGCAACACTTGCTGTGCACTCAGAGCAAGTGCTGCACCGATTAAAATCGGACCCAGAGTGAGCACCGCCCAGTACATGACAATCCGATTGGTCAGCGTGCGTTGCTGATCGACACGCCAGATGCGGTTCAGCGCGAGTTCGATACGAAACATCAACAGCAGCGCAGTGATAAACAGCATGATGGTTCCCGGCAGGGTGAGACTGCTCACACTGGCCAGAAAGGTTTCCACGTACACTTCAATCTGTTCCCCCGTTGCCGGCATGAAATTGGAAAAGATGAATGACTGCAGCTTGCCGGAAAACTCATTGAATACCGGAAAAGCAGATATCACCCCGAAAATGACCGCCAACAAGGGGACCATGGCCAAC
>PVMS01112810.1_pt1 | contig 12493 bp, 9 predicted proteins | sample 1853461 | NCBI WGS metagenome assembly PVMS01 (sample SAMN08582032, study PRJNA380276) | Marine sediment metagenome, whole genome shotgun sequencing project. | isolation source: ocean sediment barecode stripped | collected 2017
AAGGATATTAATATTCTTGAACAGAATTATGATGACTTTTGTTCCATTAAATTTTTAGTAAGGGAATCAATGGTCAAGCATGTTATATCAGAACTTGAAAAAATCAATTCAATAAAAGAAATTAAAAATGAAATACCTTACAGCTAGGGAATAACGGATGCTTATTCACTATCAAGTACTCAATCATCATCTTTATCTGACCGAATTTAAATTTATAATTTTCCCAAAAAATATTGCATTAAAGAACAACCGGTTTGAGCCATACCAGAAGGCTCTGAAATTTGGGTCATCGCTAAAACAGATAGATTTACCACGCCCGATGGCGCTTATAATTACACCGGATGTGTTATGGATAGTTTGATAATTCTCTTTGGAAATATAACCACTTTGAAGTGAGTTATTTTCAAATACAACAGGATTATTATACGGATTCGTTGATTTCTCGAAGAAGAGTTTACCGTTCTTGAACATGCTTAATCGATCATCAGGATAACCAAAACAGAGAGGGTGAGTCAGATCTAATTTGGAATTGAAAATGGCACCCCCTATTTCCTGAGCACCCAAATGATTGGCCATGTCTCCATAACTTACTACGATAGCAGAGTCTAATTTCGTTTTTTTAATTGTTAATTGAGCAAGATCTTGTTTTGACAGCCAGCTTGAGCCACCTTTAATACCTATTATTGTACCCCCGTCCTGTACCCACCGGGTAATTTTTTGCATTGTACTTTCGGAAAGGGATGAATAATTTCCACTTACCATTATCAATGTATTATATCGGCTCAGATTTATGTAATCAATTCTATTAACAGGGACCAGTGATAAAGGTATTTCGAATCGATAATCAAGTAAATGCCAAATTTCACCTGCTTCATAGGATGAAATCCCATCTCCAACCAGTATCATTGCTTTAGGTTTTTCCAGAGTGGCCATATTGGGACTTCCCAGATCAATGCCTGATAGAGAATATCCTGAGGATACTGGATAAAAATCCTCGTTTGAAGACTTAGCAATTTTATTAATCAATTTAAATATGTTTTCGCTTGATTGTTTTTGACCTTGGACTGGAATTAAAAGGGTACCCTGTTCAAAAGTTTCACCTTCAATTGCTGTAAATGGTTTAAGTGACACTTTTACGTTTATATTATTCTTAAATAACTGATATAATGCTTTAGGGGCATAATAGTCATTCCATCTCATCAGATATGCATATTCGCTTTTCCCTGAAACTTTTCCCTCAGGAAGAGTAATTGGCTGTAACTTTTCTCCGAGAGTAACTTTTTTATAAGATTTTTCGAGAATTTCACCGTATTGCATATCAAAAGCTAGTGGTAAAGTCCAAGCGGAAACATCATAAAAAAGGCTGTCTTTGAAATCTGTCGATTGCTCAAATATTGCTTTTATCAGTCTGTATTGCTTTTGCTGAACAGGGACGATATAACTGGATCCTTTTTTGTAATTATGGCCCACAGTATGGATTTCAGATGAAATTTCAAAAACATCAATCAAATGAGATTGTATCAATTTTATAAATTGATAGGTTTTTGATTTATCATTTCCACCATCAAATACAAATGCCTTTACGGGATCATCTTTGGCTATTGATAAAGCATCGGTATAGAATTTTTTCTGGTGTATTAATAAGTCCTCTCTCAGTTCATTTGCTGATTTGATGGTTGAGAGTGATACAGTAAATTGATTTCTGATTGTAAATGGGAATTCAAGGAGGCCATTATCTGTTTGTCTTATATGGCCTCTTGATGAAGCCTGTTCAAATAAAATTCCAATGCCTCCATTTACATCCGGATAAGTAGAGCCTTTTCCATAGTAAAAATCATCAAAAGATTCCCGGGCATAGTACAATGAGCCTATATCATCAAGTGCCTTGGCATGGTATTCAGCAATCTTGGCGGTTAGATCATACGTATTTTTAGGCGTATTCGGATTGTTTCTTGAGGGTATTCCAGGTTGAAAAAAGAAAGTTGAGTTACTGCCCATTTCGTGATGATCTGTAACAATATTGGGTTTCCACTTATGAAATTGTTTAATTCTGGATTTGGATTCCACATGCTGTAGCGGAAGCCAATCCCTGTTCAGGTCGAACCAATAATGATTTGTACGTCCTCTGGGCCAGGGTTCATTATGTTCAATATTATTCGGGTCTGATATATCAACATTAGACTTATACTGATTTACCCATTGCGAAAATCTGTTTAATCCATCTGGATTTATGCTGGGGTCAATTAATATAATATTGTCCTCCAGAATCTCATTTATTTCATTCGATTCACAAGCTGCCAGATAATACGCGACCAATAAAGAAGCGTTTGCTCCGCTGGATTCATTTCCATGGACACTATAACCCAGCCAGGTAACCGCAGGTATATCACTTATATCAACCTTATCTGAAACTTCCGGATCAGAAAGCTTTGCATGTTTTTCTCTAAGCTCAACTATATTTAAAATATTTTCCGCAGATGAAATAGTAAGAAGAAGCAATGGCCTGTATTCATAAGTCCAACCGTATTTTTCTATTTGTATTCGGTCAGATTTTTCAGCCAGGGTATACATATATTTTACTAGCTGGTCATGACTCACGTGCCTTTCGCCTAACTGGAATCCTAATATAGATTCAGGTGTTGGAATTTTATCATTGAGCCTGGTTTCAGAAGGAAAATAATAGTCAAGTTCTGGTTGCGCAACCAAATCGATTGATATACAAAATAACAAACAAAGGAAGGATACGAATCTCATAGTTTTTCATAATAAAGTCAGCCCAAAGATAAGTTTAAAGTGTTTAAGTTTCCAAATCATAATAACCATTACTGTAACGGTGTGATTAGTACAGATATTTGATGAAGATTTGACTTGAATTATCATTAATATTTTGTAATATCGTAGTGAAAAATTCGAATCCGGGGATCTGTCAATTTTCATTTTTTATTTAATTTTTGTTTTATTATATCATAGCTAATAAAAACAGAGAAGAGGTAATTTTTTTTAAATTTTGCTTAAATAGTTAAAAAAATCAATTTTTTTTTGATGCTGAAATTCGAGCTGAGTTGACAGAAAAAATTAGCATTTTCTTAACATTAGTAATTCTTGTACATAATAATATTATATCATGTTTGAAACGAATCAAAGAATCTTTTAACCTTAATATATAGCCTTATGAGAAGATTTTTACTTATTGGTTTTTCATTTCTAATTTCAGTAGCTGTGTATGCGCAGACAGGAACAGTTACCGGTAGAATTCTGGATGAAGTTTCAAAGGAATCATTACCTGGAGCGAATGCAGTTTTAAAGGGAACTGCCCTCGGCTCTATTACTGATTTGGATGGATATTTTTCTTTTGGAGGTGTTCCGACCGGGGATCAGGTAATTGTAATTTCCTATGTTGGTTATGAGAACATAGAGAAGACGATAAATGTCACAAGTGGTACCACTGATTTAGGCACCATTAATTTAAAGCTGGGAGCAATTGGTTTGAAAGAAGTTGAGGTAATTGCCTCCTTTGCAATTGACAGGCAAACTCCGGTAGCTGTTTCTACAATAAGCGGGAAGTATATTTCTGAAAAGGTAGGAAGCCAGGAATTTCCTGAGATCCTTAGAAATACACCTTCCGTATATGTCACGAAGCAGGGTGGCGGATTTGGAGATTCCAGGATAAATTTGCGTGGTTTTGATCAGCGAAATACTGCGGTTATGATCAATGGGGTACCTGTTAATGATATGGAGAACGGATGGGTATACTGGTCAAACTGGGCCGGATTAAGTGATGTAACCAGTCAACTTCAAATACAGAGAGGATTAAGTGCATCCAAGCTTGCTATATCATCAGTTGGTGGGACAATAAATATTATAACCAATGCGGCTGAAATGGATAAAGGAGGCAATTTCAATGTTAGCGTTGGTAATGATGGATATCAAAAGTATGGATTGGTTTTGTCTACCGGATTGAGTAAAAGTGACTGGGCTTTTACAATACAAGGAACTTATACCCGAGGAAATGGGTATGTAGATGGGACTAAATTCAGGGCTGGTTCTTATTTTATGTCATTGGCTAAAAAGGTCAATAACCGGCATACTCTTACATTTACTGCCCTTGGCGCACCGCAATGGCACCACCAGCGAACCATCAGTAGCTTTGATCCTGTGAATCTAGAAGATATTAAAAACATGCCAAGTGGTATTAAATACAACTGGTTGTGGGGAAATCTTAATGGCGAAGAATATACATGGAGGAGGAATTTCTATCATAAACCGAAAGTCTTTATGAACTGGTATTGGAACATTACTGACAAAACAGAGCTTGCAACAACTGCTTACGTTTCTATGGGACGGGGTGGTGGAACAGGGCCTCGAGGCAGGATAAATGGTTCTTTTGAAACCAGTGATACCTTCATTGATTCAAATGGTCAATACCGATTCCAGGATATTCAGACATGGAATTCTGGAGGCACAGTTGCAGATTTTGGAGCCGACAGGACTGATTGGGAAAATACTGATCCCGGTGAAATACGATTTGATCCCACAGGTTATGATAACCAGGATGGTTTCTTTGCAGATAAATATGTAAATACAAGTAGATATGGTTTTATCAGAAGAGCTTCTATGAACTCTCACAACTGGTTTGGTGTATTGTCTACTTTAACCAGTTCTTTATCTAAAAATTGGAATCTGGTGGCCGGTATTGATTTAAGGTATTATCGAGGCATTCATTACAGAAGAGTAAATGATCTACTAGGCGCCGATGCATATTTTACAAGAACGGATTTAAATATTTCGGGACAGTTCATTAGCCAGGAGAAACCCGCGGATGCTCTAGTCAATGTTAAGAATGATAAAAAACTAAATTATCATAATGATGGTTTAGTCGGTTGGTATGGCGTTTTTGGACAAATTGAATATGTTAATGACGCATGGTCTGCTCATTTAACCACTTCTTTATCAATGCAATCCTATCAACGTATAGATTATCTCAATTATTACTATAGTGATGCATTGAGTGAAGCCGCAGGATTTGAGGAAAAAATGTACTCTGAAGTGGTTACACAACCTGGCGGGAATTTGAAAGCCGGCGTCAACTATAATATCAATAGCAAGCATAATGTATTCTTTAATGGCGGATATTATTCAAAACAGCCATTATTTGATGCAGTTTTTCTCAATTTTGTAAATGAAGTTAATCAGGACCTGAAAAATGAAAAGATTACAGGCTTGGAATTGGGGTATGGTTATAGAGGCAAATTTCTTAAAGCTAATGTTAACCTCTACCGTACCATCTGGGAAGACAGGTTCCTACAAGCAAATGTTAGGGTTCCAAGTGGAGAAGAGGGAACAGCAAACCTTTACGGAATTGCGCAGAACCATTCAGGTATCGAAATTGAATTATTTGGTGAGATTGCAAGAAGCCTAGAAGTGGATGTTATGCTTTCTGTGGGTAATTGGGTATATGCAAATAATGTGGTTGCAGACGTATTTGATGATGATCGCAATCCAATAGGTGAACATACTCTATATATTGATGGTGTGAAAGTAGGTGATGCTGCGCAGACAACAGGACGGATTGGCTTAACCTGGACTATCATCCGTGACCTAAGGTTATATGGAAACTACTTCTATGCAGCAAATCTTTATTCTGCTTTCAGCCCGGATGATGGGTATTTTGAAGACGAGGATAATAAAGGTGCCCTGAAAATCCCTAATTATGGATTGGTCGATCTTGGATTGTACTACTCCTTTAAAGTTGGAAAGTCTGAATGGTCCTGGAGACTTAATATAAATAATTTATTAGATGAGGAATACATTTCTGAAATTGATTATATCAAGGACAGAGATAATATAGAAGCTAATATCGGATACTGGGGATTCGGAAGAACCTGGAATACTGGAATCACTATTAATTTCTAATAAATCCGTTAAGAGAATTGAACCCATACCGGATTTTCGGTTTGGGTCTCTTACTGAAGACCCTAGAGCGGGATATTGGATTAAACCCGTATTCCAATACATTTAAAAGAAATAAAACCAACTAGCTAACTTTGTAAGTTAGATGGAGTTATGCATTAGGAATCTATTATGGACCAAAACTGCCTGTCATCTTAAGCACTTACCTGACAACTTTTTTTCCCCTGATCACGAAGCCTAATGCATATGCGGGTTAAACAAATTGCTGAAATTCGTGTAAATCAAGAAAAGAAAACTGTTTTATTGCACATCCGATCAAAATGTTACATGCAAATAGCAATTTCCGTATATTTGCTTTGATTTTCAATATAATTTTTCTAATATTAAGTTTAATTATTCTTTAATGAAGGAGATTAGTGGGTTAGAATCATTAAAATTATAATTAAAAATGTTCAATAATTCCGGCACTTATAGTCTATCTGTATGAATCCAAAGGGGTTAAATATCATCTCAGCAATATTGATTTTGTTGTTTTTTTCCATTTCCTGTGGAAAATTGGATGACCCCGGAGATAAAAATGGAATTATTCCTAAAAAACTAACATACAGTGATCAAGCCTTAGAATCCAATACCAATGGGAATGGAGAACTGGAAATCCGTACTAAATTTAATGAGGTTTTTGTATATTATAAAGTAAAAGTTATTAATGATCGTGGAGAATCCGTTGAGGATGCCACTGTAGTATATAACCAGGTAAATGGCAAATCAGTATTTTTTATAAAGGACCATTATAACAGGTACAATTCCGCTTTCTTTTATGGTACTCCAGATGAACTATTTAATAAATTCTCTGTGAATATAAATGGGAAGATGCTGGAGGGCAGTATGACAGAAGGTGCCATACAGTTAACAATAGGATTGATCGGATCGGTTTCAGATCTTGCTGAATCAAAGGTGGAACTATTTAATAATGCCTATTATCTCAATCAATTTTATATTTCAGGTTCATTAGAGGAAAACAAAGACTATGATAGGTATTGTAAAGACTTTTATCATGTGGCAAAATTGATCAAGAGCAGGTCAGATAATCTAACGGCATCTTCTATTTTAGTATCATTGGAAATAGATGGATCCCGCAAAATAATAGAAATCAGTTCTGATATACTTGATGATAATAATATCTTGAAGGATAACCTCATTGCCATAGCAATGGACTACTGGGGGGTTGCTCAGGAAGAATTGGCCGGATATCCTTTATCTGTGAAGTGTTTCTTTTCTGATCAGGATGATAAGTTTTTAAATGTAGAAACTACCTTTTTATATTTGGAGATTTCAAAAGGGGGAGATACTTGTGAAAACTTCATTCATGGAGTGCCAGATGAGGTGAATAGTTTTTTAAGTATTGACTTTATCGAAATGCTTGAGCATAAAGGTCTGGAAATAAACAGAGGACTTGAACCTCCAAATGTAGAGGGAATATATTACGTTGACAGCTGGGCTAATTATGAAACTGGCACTAAATATCTTAATTATACCTTTCGCTTTGATAAGCAAAGTAAGGATTTAACCATAGAAGTAGAAAGTGCCTCAGATCAATCAAACGCAATTGCATCAGCAGCTTTTATTTCGGGAGAAGGTAATAACTTTTCTATATACAGTGAAGGTAATAATACAATAGACGATATGGGTAGTGAGATTTATATTAAAACGGCTGATATTTATTCCGGCACCATTACTTCTGATGGAATCATAAATTTTAAAAGTGGCTTCATAATTATAGAAAAAGAGAACGACATAAACCATAATTTTTTGGCTGTAGGGGATCTTAGAATCATTCATGAAACCGATGATTTTGCCGATAAAGTAAATTCTTTCCCTTATAACATGAGTGGTGGACGAATTGCAGAAGCATTTTTAGAAAATGATCAAATATTTTCTAATTAGGCATATTTTGCCCTTACCATTAAATTCATTGAGATCTTGAAAAACTAAAATAGGATACATCTGTCAAAATCCCATATTTCGTATTATAATTCATTATAATAATCTGGCCTGGGATTGTATCCATCTTTCTGGTAAATCACCTTTGATAGCAACCTGATAATCCGAATAACTACAAGGGACGATGCTATTCCGGTCAAATACTTTTTTGCTCCTGGGATTAGGTACTTCCAGCCACCATTTTTCTGAAAGTTTACTTTTATAAAATACGAGTGCATCAGGATCTCCAGGCATGGACACCATATATTTCAGATAATAATTGCTTTTAAAACTATAATTGTCCTTTCTGTGATAAAAGCCTTCAATGAAATACCATATCATCGTGGCAATTACAGAGGCTGTCTTCATATGATCATCATCAAGGTCGGGATTGTATTCAAAAAAACCAGCAGAGCTTAACTTTTCATTGAGTCCGGCATACCAACATAACTGACATGCTTCTTCTCCTGTTAAACCAAAAGGCTGAGCATTATTATTACCAGGAGCATCACTTGATCGTATTGCAGTAATGTCAAAACTCAGTATATCAGCATCTCTAATAATAGGTTCTGCCTCAGAGATATCACCCCTTAACTTACCAACCCGGTAGGTTTCAAAATACAATTCTTCCATGATCGCAAGACTATCGGAATCAATTAAGTAACTCTGGTAACCAATCTGACTGAAGTTAAATAGAAAATTTGGTTCATAGGTCAATATATCATGGACGTGTTTTGTGTTAGGGCCTTTGATATCATCGTTGGCAAGATCTATTAATGCATCAACATTCAATATTGATACCAGTTTCTCCATATCTTCATAAGCTGAATACAATGAAACATCAAAGTCATGGGTTCCTCCTATAACTAATGGGAATACTTCATTGTCAATGAGAAAATGACAAACTTCTTTAAGCCTGAGGCCGGTTTCTTCATGCGAATGGCCATTTCTAAGATTCCCCAGGTCAACGATTTTATATTTCCCATGCCCTTTTTTTAATCGAAATAGCTTTTTTCTGATTTCATCGGCAGCTTTTTCTATCCCTTCACCTGAGATAGAGCCCCGATTTTCTTCCAGGCCAATTAAAGCGATATCTGCTTTTTTAATATCCGGGAATCCTGAGCCCGGCATAAAGATGTTTTTATAAAAGGAATGCCCGGATTCAATGGAATGATATATCAATTCATTTACGGGGCTGAAAAAAATCTTGACATCCATACTATATTTTTTATAACTATGTTTCAGAAGTTAAATATAAAAGAAAAGGGAGAAAAATTTCTCCCTTTTTAAATAAGATAGCTTTTTATTAGCCTCCAAAGTCATCAAAACGAATGTTTTCAGGTGGTACACCCAGGTCATCCAGCATTTTGAGAACTGCAGCGTTCATCAGCGGAGGACCACAGAGATAATACTCAATCTCTTCAGGATCCTGATGATCTTTTAAATAAATATCGTACAATACCTGGTGTATAAAACCAGTGTATCCATCTCCTTCGTCATCTGAACTTTTCTTAACTTTCCAATTGTCTTCTGGAAGAGGTTCTGATAATCCTATATTGAATTGAAAGTTTGGGAAATCCCTTTCGATTTTCCTGAAATGGTCGACATAAAATAATTCTCTTTTTGACCGACCTCCATACCAGTAACTAACTTTACGGTTGGACTTCTCTGTATGGAAAAGGTGGAATATATGTGATCGAAGGGGGGCCATACCCGCTCCTCCACCAATATATATCATCTCTCTATCAGTTGGATTTATAAAGAATTCTCCATAAGGTCCTGAGATGGTAACTTTATCACCTGGCTTCCTGCTGAATACATAAGAAGAGCATATGCCAGGATTTACATTCATCCATTTGCCAGCCGACCTGTCCCAGGGAGGAGTTGCAACACGAATATTAAGCATTACAATATTTCCTTCTGCAGGGTGATTAGCCATTGAATAGGCCCTGAATATCGGCTCCTCATTCTTCATTTTAAGATCCCACAAACCAAATTTATCCCAATCACTTTGATATACATCATTGGGATGTGACAATTCAGGGTGAGGTGTGATGTCCATGGTTTTAAAATCTGCTTCTACTTCCGGGACATCTATCTGTACATACCCTCCAGACTGAAAATCAAGAGATTCTCCTTCTGGGAGTTTTACAACAAATTCTTTTATGAAAGTAGATACATTATAATTGGAAACGACCTCGCATTCCCATTTCTTAATCCCGAATATCTCATCAGGGATTCTGATTTTCATATCTTCTTTCACTTTGACCTGGCAGGATAATCGAACTCTTTCTTTTTGTTCTTTCCTTGTTAAATGCCCGACTTCTGTTGGTAGTACTTCGCCGCCACCCTCTTCGACAATACATTTACACATGGCGCATGTACCCCCTCCGCCACAAGCAGAAGGAAGAAAGATTTTTTGTGCTGAAAGTGTGCTTAACAATGTAGAACCGCCAGATGCAATCAAAGATGAATCTTCATCACCATTAATCACAATTGTCACATCCCCAGTTTGAACTAACTTGGATTGTGCATATAATAAAATCAGAACTAAAAGTAGGATGACGATTGAAAAAGCGGCGATTGCGGATATGATTACTGGACCCATTTATTCTATAATTTTTTCACTCAACTTTATATGTGTGCAAATATATCTATATAAATTATAACGATTCATCCCGATATAAAAAAGTTGCTAAGAAAATTAATACTTTTCTATGATTGCACGCTCTTATTTTTCTAATAGCATATTTAACAGAGTTGTCAGGGTATTTTTAAGTTTTCGGCGGTCAACAATAAAATCTAAAAAACCATTTTCCAATAAAAATTCTGAGGTTTGAAATCCTTTTGGAAGATCCTTACCCATAAATTCACGAATTACCCTTGGTCCTGCAAATCCTATTAAGGCTGCAGGTTCTGCAATATTGAAATCGCCAAGCATTGCAAATGAAGCAGTGACACCACCAGTAGTAGGGTCAGTCATTAAAGAGATATAGGGTATTTTAGCTTCTGAAAGCATGGCTAATTTCGCAGAAGTTTGGCCATCTGCATAAGTGAGTATCCTGCTTCCATCATCCTGGCACCACCTGATTTAGAAATGATTAATAATGGAGTTTTACTTTTTAAAGCATAATCGATAGCTCTTGAAATCTTTTCTCCTACAACCGATCCCATTGAGCCGCCAATAAATGAAAAATCCATGCAGGCGATAACCAAATTTATGTCATTCATTTTCCCATGAGCCGTTCTGACAGCATCCTTAAGTTGGGTTTTTTGCATACTGGCTTTCACACGGCTGTCGTAGGGTTTTGAATCCACAAAACCCAAAGGATCACTAGATACCATTTTGGCATCAAGTTCGGTGAACTTATTTTTATCGAATAAAATTTCAAAATACTCTGTGGAGCCGATTCTAACATGATATCCATCATCTGGACTGACATAAGAATTACTTTTTAATTCCCGGGTATGAATAATTTTTCCGCTGGGAGATTTGTACCATAATCCATCAGGAACATCTTTTTTCTCCTTGGTAGGAGTTTGTATTCCTTTAGTTTTTCTCAGAAACCACGACATATATTATATCTTTTAGTAGACCGGTAAATTTAGAAATTTATTCCAAATCATAAAATGAAATATATCATTAAGGATAAGATATCACTTAACTTCTTCATAATCTATATAATCCCCGTCATTAAAGCCCTTTCTACTACCTGTTTTTTTATCGTTAGGATCATATTCGATATCAACATTGCTATTAGGAGCTCTTTTTCTAGAGGTTTTGTTCTGATTCAGATTACTCTTGGATTTAAAGGGGAGTATTAATACGTAATAAATACCCAAAAAGAAAAAGAATACAATTAATAAAAACTTTATCATGACCTATTTCTTTTATTTGCTAAGATATAGATTTCTATAAGAATAGACCTCCATGAAGTAGTCATCCATAAGATCTTCAATAAAATAAATCGATTCCCCTGTTGATTTCATTTCTGGTCCAAGTTCCTTATTGACACTCGGGAATTTATCAAACGAGAATACCGGTACTTTAATAGCATAACCATCTTTTACGGGCTTGAAGTTAAGATCCTTAAGTTTCACCTCTCCTAACATAACTTTAGTCGCATAATTCACATAATTCTCTTTGTAAGCCTTACAAATAAATGGTACTGTTCTTGAAGCTCTTGGATTTGCTTCAATAATATATACTATATCATCCTTAATCGCAAACTGTATGTTAATTAATCCAACGGTTTTTAAAGCCAAGGCTATTTTCTTAGTATGAGCTTCAATCTGTTGCATCACAAAATCTCCCAGATTATAGGGGGGCAATACGGCATAGGAGTCCCCAGAATGTATTCCGGCAGGTTCTATATGTTGCATGATTCCTATAATATATACATCCTTACCATCTGAAATTGCATCTGCTTCAGCTTCTATTGCTCCGTCAAGAAAATGATCTAACAACACTTTGTTACCAGCAAATTCTTTAAAAAGATCTACAACGTGATTCTCCAGTTCATGGTCGTTGATTACAATTTTCATTGATTGGCCCCCTATAATCTAGGAGATTTTGTGATGCAACAGATTGAAGCTCATACTA
>PVMS01138690.1_pt1 | contig 12492 bp, 14 predicted proteins | sample 1853461 | NCBI WGS metagenome assembly PVMS01 (sample SAMN08582032, study PRJNA380276) | Marine sediment metagenome, whole genome shotgun sequencing project. | isolation source: ocean sediment barecode stripped | collected 2017
CAGAGAGCGGGCACATGCACTGATTAATATAGCCCATCCAAATTTCAGAGATGAATTAACTGAATTTTCCAGAAAACAAAATTGGTGATTCTCTGATCTAGTTTTTTTGTTTTTCCTCTTCTGGAAGTGGCAAACTTAAATGGATGCTGGTTCCTGCGCCCTTTCTTGGAAGAATTTCTATTTTGGCACCAATATTTCGGGCACGTTCACGCATATTGCGCAAACCATTTCCCTCAGCTTCGCTTAGTTCATTGACATCAAAACCAATTCCATCGTCCTCAATAACAAGGATGATTTTATTCTCATCGCGAGATAAGTGGATCTCAACATTCCTGGCATGAGAGTGCTTGCGCACATTGGTGAGCGCCTCCTGAGTAATAAACAGCAATTCCCCAGTCGCTTCGCCCGGCCAGGCTGAAAATTCTTCATCTGCCAATGCGTCAACTTTTACATTTAGCAATGTATTGGCGCGCAATTCCATAGCAATTTCATTGACCCCCTGAACGATGCTTTGGTCTTGAAATCGACCGGGGCGTAAGCCGAGAATATAGTTGCGTATATCGCGCAGCACCTGGCTGAGATCCTGAATGGCCGTTTCCATGCGCTGTTGAACTTCCGGCTGCGGATTTTCCAATTGATGCTGGGCCTCTTGCAGAGAAAGCCCCGTGGCATAAACTGACTGCATAATGCCATCGTGCAAATCCATACTGAAGCGCTCCCGCTCTTGAAGCACGGATAATTCCTGAGTCTTGCGGTAGAGCTGAGCATTTTCAATGGCAATAGCTGCCTGAGTAGCGAATTTTTCCAAAAGCTGACGATCACTCTCATCGAAATTTATCCGCGAGTTACCCTCTTTACCACTTTCATCGAGCTTATCTGAAAGATACAGATTACCAAAATTTTCTCCCTTTGATTTGATGGGAACACCCACCAAGGATCGCATATGGGGATGATGCGCGGGGAAACCCGTGGAGCGCGAATCGTCTTCGATGCTGTTCACAATAATGGGCTCACTGCTGGGCCATAAAGCGCTCAGCAAACCGAGGCCTTTTGGTGGGGAGCCAATATCACTATGTTGGTCGCTGGATATCCCTGAAGTGAAAAACTGGGCGATGCGCTCACCCTCTGAATCCAAAACAGCGAGAGCTCCAAATTTTGCGTTCAACAGTTCTCGGCTAAGATCGACCACTTTTTGCAGCACGATCTGAAGATCCAATTCGTTGGTAAGCGCGAGAGCAGCTTCATGCAAGGCTTCAAGCTGAAGGCTTCTTTGGTGAATTTGATCTTCGCGTGTCTCAATAATATTGAAGATGAAAATGGAGAAAAGCGTTGCGCCAATAGCCACCACAATGACGGCATAAATATTGCCTTCAAGAGCACGGTCTGGAGGAAAGAGCGTTACCCGCATTAAAATAACCGCGATCATGAAAAAAAGCGGAAACACAACTGCCAGTATTTTCAAAATGCGGGTGCTCATTTAGTAATTCTCTCCATGCTATAATTTGTTTAAATTATACAGGTTGCCAAAAATATTATGTTGAAAATTCTACTTGTCGATGATCATGAAGTCGTTCGTTTAGGTTTAAAATCCCTTTTAGCAAGATATCCTGAATTTGAAGTTGTAGCCGAAGCCAGCACGGCGGATGAAGCCATATCCTTGGCCGAGCGCTACAAACCAGATGTGATCGTGATGGACATTCGCTTGCCAGGAAAAAGCGGTATTGAAGCCACTCGCGAAATTGTTGAAAAGGGAGGCGATACAAAGATCATTATGCTCACCTCCTATGCTGACGACGAATTACTTTTTGATGCGATTGCAGCAGGGGCTTCCGGATACGTGCTCAAGCAGATTGATAGCGGTGAATTGATCACTGCGCTTGAACGCATTGGAAGCGGCGAATCGCTGCTGGATCCGGCGGTCACACAACAAGTGTTCAAACGCATGCGCGAGACCTCAAGAAAAGCTGAGCAAGAAGCTTTTGGCGCGCTCACCGATCAGGAATTAAAGGTGCTCGCCCTGGTTGCTCATGGAAAGCGTAATAAAGAAATCGCTGCTGCTGTTTTCCTTAGCGAAAAGACGGTACGCAATTATGTCAGTTCGATATTGAGCAAGCTTTCTTTATCCACTCGGGCAGAAGCAGCCGCATACGCTACAAAACATCACATTAGTAATTTCGTAGAACTCGGCAAATAAATAAGGGGAAAAGATCATGACAAGCATCATCCTACGCTGGGCAATAAACGCTGTTGCTCTCTATGCAGCCATCGCAATTGTGCCCGGCTTGAAGGCCGTCAATCCAGATTGGCAGGCTTACATTTGGCTTGCTTTGATTTTCGGTTTGATCAATGCGCTGGTGCGCCCCCTGCTCAAAATGCTAACCTGCCCCCTGATAATCCTGACCCTGGGCCTTTTCACTTTGGTGATCAACACATTGATGCTATACCTCACCAGCAGCATAGGGGAAGTATTTGGCATCGGTCTGAGCATCACCAATTTTTGGTCTGCGTTTTTAGGGGCGCTGATCATCAGTGTCATCAGCCTTGTTTTAACTTTGTTTGTGCGCGATCCCAAAAAACGATAAAAAAGAAGCGGGATTAATAATATAAATAGCCCATAAGGGCCTATTTATATTCCCCAGGTTTACTTCGCCAAAAATTCCTCAATAGCCGTTAATAGGGTCTCAATATCACTCAATTGAATCTCACCCATGTGCCCAATACGGAAGACCTTGCCTTTTAAGGAGCCGTAGCCATTGGCAATGCGCATTCCCTTTTGGATCAGAAAAGCATTTAGCTCATTGAAATCCAGATCGAGCTTGTTTTCAATTGTAGTAACGCTTTTCGAGCGATAGCCTTCGGGAGCGTAAAGCGCCAGGCCCTGTTCAAGTGCCCAGGATTGCACTCGCTCTGCCATTGCTGCATGACGGGCAAAACGTGCGTCCAACCCTTCTTCTTCGATGCGCCTCAACTGGACATCCAGGGCATAGATCAAGCTAATTGCAGGGGTTGCCGGAGTGGAATTGCTTATGCGATGTTTTTCCAGACGCAGAAAATCGAAAAACCAGCCGCGGTCTTTTACCCCTTTCGCGCGTTGCATGGCTCTTTCGTTAACGGCTGCCAATCCCAGGCCAGGAGGAAGCGCCAGAGCTTTCTGGGAGGAAGTTAATACCATATCCAATCCCCAGGCATCCATTTCGATGCGATCAGCCGAGAGAGAAGAAACCGCATCAATACAGACCAATGTTTCCGGGCTGGCCTCTTGCGCAGCAGCAGCAATTTCTTTTATAGGATTAACTAGTCCTGTAGAGGTTTCATTGTGCACAACAGTCACAATTTCATATTTTTTTCTTGAAAGCGCTTCAGCAAGCCTTTCGGGGCTGATCGGCTCCTGCCATTCACTTTCCAGGATATCTACATTTTTTCCATTGCTTTCAGCTACATCTTTCCAGCGGCTGCTGAAGGCACCATTTACACAAGCAAGCACATTCTCATTAGCCAAATTTCGAATAGCAGCTTCTTGAAGGCCCGTCCCAGACGAGGCTGTTAGAAAAACACGATGTTTTGTAAAAAAGAGCTTTCTGGCTTTATTTTCAACACGGTGAAAGATTTCTTCAAACTCTGCGCTGCGATGTGGCAGCATCGGCTTGCTTTGTGCGTTTTTTACTTCTTCATTGACATTAACCGGACCCGGTATAAAAAGCTTTGCCATTATTCCTCCGGCTTTAATAGACCCTATTCATTTATTGTTTCTTTGAGATTGCCGAAATTACCCGATTTGCTTTCGGGAACATGAATTTTTCATTTTATTAATCGTTTAGCGACAAGCCGATATGAGATTACCAAAGACATCACACCACAGGAAATTAGCATCCACATACCAAAGGAATGCAATCAAGGCCAAAGCCCCTATCGCAGCAATTGCGATAACACCCAAGCCGATTTGATTTCCGAAAATTGGAAGGCTTGTCAGTCGCTCTCTGCGGGAAGCAGACGCCGCTTTCATTTCTTGAATGGCCAGCTCTCCATCCCTAACTTCTTCAACCATTTCCTGCACAGTCTGTTTCTCATCTGCTGAGGCGTCTTCGGCCTGGCTTTGTTTTTCTTCAACTAACTTATCTTCAGGCAGCTCTTGCGGAGCTTTCTGCGCTTCAGGAGCTGCTTCTTCTTTTTCAACTTTAAGAGTTTTCGTGCTGTCATTTTCTGCTGAGGTTGAATCAAAGAAAAGCAGGACGTTTTCACCCAAGCGTATTGTTGCGCCGGGCAGCAACGGCAGGGCAGTGCGGATACGCTGCCCATTCACGAATGTTCCATTTGTGGAACCCAGGTCTTCTATTGAATAATCCCCATTTTCCAAGATCAGACGCGCATGGCGACGGGAGACTTCAATATCCTCAATGGCCCAATCACAGGAAGCATCGCGTCCCATGACATACTCCTCCCCCATCACGGCAACTGTCTCACCTTGTTTGGGACCCAACTGCATTAATAGTGTGTACTTTTTGTCTGCCATAATTCATCCTGACGGCGAAAATCTTATATTGTGATTAGTGTACTGAGATTTGATTGGCTGTCAATTCGCTAAACCGCCCTTGTTAGATCTGCACAACACCTTCGGAAAGCTGAATTTCAAATTCAAAAACCTGTGAGAATTGATGAACAACTGCATCTACAACTCGATCAAAATCAGGCTTTTCATTCAAGATTTGCGCGAGGCTAATTTGATTTTGATTATCGAGGCCACAGGCCTTTATTCCAGCCCAAAAATCCATATCAGGAGAAACATTCAGCGCAAAACCATGCCGCGAGATGCCGCGGGCATCAACTTTTACACCAATGGAAGCAATCTTGCTGGGAGCAATTTTAAGTTCAGGCGGGCAATTCTTGCAGCGCGAAGCAACATCCGGCTGTACCCACACCCCTGTTTGACCCTTAACTTGCCCTGCTGGAACACCGAGATCAGACAAAGCGCGGATGACTACTTTTTCCAAATCGCGCAAATATCCAATGAAATCAACGCGCGGCAGGCGCGGGTTTCCAGATGAGGGATCGGGGGAGGTTTTCCCAAGCGGGAGCACTGGATAGCCCACCAACTGACCCGGGCCATGATAGGTCACGTCCCCGCCACGATCTACCCAATGGATCTCAACTTTTTGCTTCTGTAATTCAGACTGACCCCAAAGCAAGTTTTCTTCCTGGCCGCGTCGGCCAAAGGTATAGGTATGCGGGTGTTCAAGTAAAAGCAGGGCTGGAGGATGATCGCCCGCGGCAATTTGCTCGGCCAACTGATTCTGCAACTTCCAGGCTTTCTGGTATTCGATCACGCCCAGGCGATATGCCTGACATTTCTGCATCTTATGCGTTTTCATTTACAAAGCAACGCCGATAAAGATCCGACTGCAAAATATTCTTTGGGTCGGCCTTCATTTTCATTTTATTAAAAGCGGCAACTGCTTCAGCGCCAAGTGTTCTTTTTACTTTATCAGCATTTATGTTGCTATCTTTCGCAAAGTAGAAGCGCCCGCCAGTTTCAATGACAATCTCATCCAACTCCTGAAGCAGATTTTGCAGTTCCTCTTTATTACTTCTGGTAACCCGAAAATCTAGCGCCAGAGAAAAACCATCCACAGCATGAGAAAGTAGAAAGCGATCCGGGCGATGGCGCTTTAAAACGCCCAAATAAGAGGGCAATCCTCGTTTCTGGCTTAGATTCAGTATTTGGCGATAGGCGCTTTCCGCATTCGCTTTTGGAAGAAAGGATTGATATTGAATAAGGCCGCCATTGCCATAGGCAAGCTCCCAATTGGGAACATAATCTAGCAGAAAACTGAAGGCAACCAGGGATTCAGTAAAACGCTTCTGGTTATCGAAGCTGCGGCTCATCCAATATTTACCCATATTGACAAAGCGTGTTCCAATGTTATTCGTAAATGGCCGCAATAAATGATAGAGCAATGATTTTGGGAATACGCCCATGATGTTCTTGGGCAGTTGTTGATGATCAATGCGCAAACTGCGGCTGGGATCATCGTCATCCTGGGAGGGCAAATATTCTGCGCGATGAATCTGCCCACGCCCAAGCTTTTTGCCTCCTGAAGTGCAATCGATCCAACCTACTATATAGTCTGCTGTCTTGCTTCCATCAAGCGATTCGAGCATGCCAGGTAAATCGCCTTTGGCCCAGGCCAGAACGGAAAGATCACCCGATTGAATCGTCTTCAACTGCAATTTTATTGATGTGAAGGCGCCCAGCAACCCCATTCCGCCGATCATGGCTTCAAAAGTTTCGCGATTCTTTTTTGGCGAGCAGGTTATGGATTTTCCATTGGGCAGCACAGCCTCAAAAGCTAATACGTGCTCCCCAAGAGTTCCGGCCACCCAATTGTTTTTTCCGTGAATGTTGGCAGCCAGGCAGCCGCCAATGGTTGGAAACATGGTGCCGGGCACAACGGGCGGCCACCAGCCATCCCCAAGAACGTGCTGCCACAGCTGTTCAATAGTGACCCCCGGCTGCATCTCAATAATTCCATTTCTGGCATCCCATGAAATAATTTTGTTCATAGGGCGAAAGCCAAGCACAAGCTGCCCGCCATTCAGAGCTGCATCCCCATAACTTCTGCTTGTGCCACGAAAGGCAAGCTCAAGGCCCTCTTGATTGCAAAATTCAAAGAGCGCTTCAATTTCACCTTTGTTGCGAACTTCTACAAAATAAGATGATCGTTTTATTGAATGACCAAAATTGTCCAATCCGCGAATCTGGTCAATTCCGGGCATTTTCATGGGGTTCAAAAAGATAGGCGGCGAAAGATAAAGGAAGGGGTTAGTCGGACTGCAAGCATGATCCAGCGCCACCACCAGGGAAGATACATTAACTGAGTGCCTTTTTGCATCGCTTTCCAGATCTTCTGAGCGGCACTTTCGGGTGATAGCACGCCAAAAGTGGTTGGTGCATTCGCCAATAGAACTGTATCCACAAAGCCTGGCTTAACGGTCAGCACATGGATGCCTTTACGCGTCAGACGATTGCGCAGGGATTCCAAATAAGCATCCAGGCCCGCTTTGCTGCTGCTATAAACTGGATTTGCAACTCGGCCACGATCGCCAGCCAGCGAACTAATGCCCACAATTTGGCCATGCCCTTGTTTGCTAAAAAACTCGGCCATGTGCCCCAGCCAGGCAACGGCACCACCAAGATTGATATCGAGCATTTCTTTATCTTTTTGCCAATTGAATTCTTCAAGCTTCATTTCAGGTTGAACGCCAGCGACATAAATAATCATGTCAACGCCAGCGAAGAGTGAAAATATTTCATTAAATAGCTTGGGGATCGCATCAGTATCTCGAACATCGTGCGCGAAAGCAAGGCAGCGCGTCTCACCTATTTTCGTATTGATATCCAGACACAGGTCTTCCAGCTCATCCTTTCTGCGCGCAAGAGCAGCCACCAAAATATCCTGGCTGGCCAATTCGCGCGCCAATGCGGCGCCTATTCCCGATGAAGCGCCAACCAGGATGGCACGCTTTTTGGGCTTTAAGGGGTTTTCTTGAGGGGGAAATTTAGAGTCGGAGTTCACAATGTTTTATATCGAGAAATACAATTATAACGCCGCTTAAACTATCAGTTGCACAAAAAAGGCGCTGCAATTGCAGCGCCTTTTTGAAAAGCTAATTGTTTTAATGATGATGGCCGGGGCTGTGAACATGGCCGTGGGCCAGCTCTTCTGAGGTGGCTCCCGCAAGCTTACAATCTTGACATCAAAATTTAATTCTTTGCCAGCAAGCGGGTGATTGAAATCCAATTTGGCAGAATCTTCACCCATTGAGATGATCTTTGCATAAGAATCGTGGCCCTGGCTGTCTTTCATCTGCAGCTCCAGGCCAACCTCAGGGGTAACCTCTTTTGCAAAATCTTCAAAAGATACCTCTTCAATTGCATTTTGATCCACTGGGCCATAGCCGTCTTCAGGATCTACGCTAACTGATTTGCTTTCACCAGCTTTCAATCCAGTTAATTGGCTTTCCAGCCCAGGGATAATGTTTTGATGACCGGTTAGGAATTCAATCGCATCCTTATCGCCTGCTTCATCCAAGACCTTTCCATCAACTGTAAGTTTATAAGCCATGCTTACAACCATATTTTCGGCAACAACATTCTTTTCTGACATTCATTTCTCCTAAATTGGTCCTTATTTAATCATGCTTACAGGGCCAATAGTGCATTTAAGCGGCCATTGTAGCATAGCCCTTGAGGCTATTTCATGGACGATTATGATGCTAAAATACTTACTCAGCAGGGAGCAAAATGGGATATTTGAAGTTCTTTGCAGATTTTTTAACCGCTATTCGAGCTCTTGTCGCGCTCAGCCTTATCTGGCTGGGCATCAATCAAGCTGATTACGCAATTGAAGGGGCCGCTTTTCTTATGCTTATCGCGTGGATCAGCGATTATTTTGATGGTCTGCTTGCCCGCAAAAGTGGTTTAGAGAAGAATAGCTGGCTGGGTATTCATGATTTGGAAATCGATATGCTGGTGGCCCTTGGACTGCTCGCTTACCTAACATTAGAAGGTTTTACTGGTCTTTGGGCAGCCTCTGGCTACGTCCTTATCTGGGGCTTTTTCTTTCTCGCTATGGGAGTCAATAAAAGCTCTGGTTCCCTATTCCAAGCTCCCATATATGCCTATTTCCTGTGGCTGGTATTTACGCTTGCACCCAGAGCATTCAATTTTGTGCTCTTTTGGGTGTTTGGAAACCTATTGTTTACCTGGCGGCGTTTTGTATTTGGGATCATTCCAGATTTTTTCGGGGGATTGAAACATTTGAATCAATCAAAGATCAATAAACAGCAATAATTTCCTATTTCTCTATCGCACTGACCAAAGGTATAGGGTCTCACTAGCCAAAGGTGGGATGTGTCTGCACACAATATCCCCTATGCTTGCGTTAACAATAAAAATATATCCGCAAGGTAGGATGAGGTTTAAGGTGCAAAATGAGTAAAAAAACAGAAAGCTTACAAGCATTATCCGATTCAATGGCAGCCGCTGTTGAGGAGGGCGGGAAATCCACTGTGACGGTCAATGCGCGGCGCAAATTTCCAGCAAGCGGCGTGGTCATTGACAAAGATCTAGTGATCACTGCCAGCCATGTTGTTGAATTTGACGACCGTATTGAGGTCACACTGGCCAATGGTGAGACGAGCAAAGCAAAATTGTTGGGCCGTGATTCGAATTCAGATCTAGCGCTCTTACAGCTGGATAAAGCAACCGGAGCAACAGCCAGCAAAGTAAATGAAGCGGCAAAAGTTGGCGAGATCGCCTTGGCGCTGGGTCGCCCCAGTGAAAACGGGATTCAAGCCAGCATGGGCATTGTGAGCGCCAAGCTGGGGCCGATGCAGCTCAGGCATGGTGGTTTTATGGAAGGACATATCCGCACAGATGCTATTCCCTATCCGGGATTCTCCGGTGGGCCCCTGGTAAACGCCGAAGGCAAAGTGATCGGCATCAATACCTCCGGAATTGGGCGTGGCCGCTCTGTGACCATTCCGGCAGAAAAGGCATGGAAAATCGCCGAAGCCCTCAAGGAACACGGAAGCGTCAAAAGAGGATTTCTCGGCGTTCGCGGCCAGATCGTTGAACTCCCTGAAGACAGCCAGAAGCTTCTTGGTCGCGAGCAAGCCAGCGGAATATTGATTGTCGAGCTTGAAGATGGCAGCCCTTCTGCAAATAGCGATCTAAAAGTAAGTGATATTGCTGTGGGATTTAACGGACAGCCGGTTGAAAACCACGAAGCGCTCATGGCCTTATTGAGCGGAGATGTTGTGGGCAAGCAGGCAAAGATCGAAGTGTTGCGCGGCGAAAAAGTGGAAGTGGTAGATGTGGAAGTCGGCGAACGAAAGATTTCAGAAAAAGAAGAGCGGCATCCATTCGCTAGGCACGGCCACCACCGACGGATTTGGAATGGCCACAGACGTTGGAGGAGACGCTGATCACGGGCAAAGCTTTCAGCGAGCAGCTACAAAATATGATCGCTGAACTTAAAACCTCCATTGTGGTCGTTCAAGCCAAGCGCTTTGGTGCCGGGGCAGGGATCATATTGGATTCCGAGGGACACATTCTTAGCAATGCGCATGTTATGAGCAAGCGAGAAATGGCAAAAATCCGGTTTTTGGACGGCAGTACACTTCCGGCAAAATTACACGCTCGCGATAGGGAACTGGATCTGGCAGTGATGAAGGTTGACGGAAAGCAGCTGACCCCCGCAAAATTAGGCGATTCAACCGCTCTCAGCGTTGGAGAAATGGTGTTCGCATTAGGGCATCCCTGGGGAATGGCCCATTCAGTGACCAGTGGGGTGGTCAGCAGCCTGGGGCACGCAAAGACCAGAGGAAAGAGAGGCCTGATTCCGATCATCAGCACCGATGCGCTGCTGGCGCCAGGAAATTCAGGCGGCCCGCTCTTGAATGCTCGCGGCGAAGTAATAGGCATCAACACTATGATCGTGGGGGGCGATCAAGGCGTTGCAATACCCAGCGCTGTGATCATGGATTTTTTACAGGAAGCCATCAACATGCGCTCGGAGACAAGGCTTCATTGAGCACCATTCGCTTGTTGATCATCTCTCCTGTATTGGCCATGCGCGCTGGATTGAGGAGCATATTTGAGGAGCAGGAGGGCCTTGAGGTGGTGGGAGAAGCCCAGCATTGGGACGAAATTGAGGCTTCTAAATCAATTGATGTGATCGTGCTTTCACCGGAAAAAAGAGATAGAGAATTAGAAGGGGAGCACCTTTCTGAATTCGAAACGCCACCTGCCCTCCTCATTCTAAGTGAGACGGCAGAAGATTCTATTTTAGTTAACGATCTTGCTTTGAGAGCATGGGGGATCCTTTCGCCAGAAGCCAGCGAAGAAGAATTACTAGCTGCCATCCGAGCACTGCATGAGGGCTTACTGGTGGGTTCACCTGAGCTTATCGAATCTCAGCTGACCATCAGCGGGCAAAATAGCCTGGAGGAATCCGAGCTATTGCTTGAGGAGCTAACGGCCAGAGAAATCGAGGTTCTGGAAGCGCTCGCACAGGGTCGCGCGAATAAGCAAATTGCTTTGGATCTGGATATCAGCGAGCACACTGTGAAATTCCATAGCTCAGCGATCTATTCTAAAATGGGCGTGACCAATCGCGTTGAAGCAGTTCGGCGGGGCGTGCGGCTGGGATTGATCGCATTCTAAAAGCAATATAATCGATTGAGGTTTAACTGATGAACAGCTTGATCACCGGGGCCAATCGTGGAATTGGCCTCGAATTTGTACGGCAATTGCTCAAGAGGGAGGGGCGCGTATTCGCGGCATGCCGCAATCCTTCCGAGGCCGAGGCGCTGCATAAGCTTCAGGATGATTATTCAGATCAACTAAACATTGTGAAGCTGGATGTGCTCAGCGAAGATGATTTGAGCGCTGCAGTGACATCTATTTCCCTTGAAGTCGATGCTTTGGATCTGCTGGTGAATAATGCAGGAATTTATCCTCGCGGCGAAAAAATGGGACAATTAAAAGCTGAGCAGATGCTGGGCGGCCTGCACAACAACAGCGTTGCGCCGATATTGGTGGTTCAGGCTTTTTATGATCTCCTGAGCAAAGCAAAGGGGAAAGTGGTCAATATCAGTTCGGGCATGGGATCATTGTCGGGCGCAGGAAATAGCGCGCATAGCTACCGCGCCAGCAAAGCCGCGTTAAATATGTATAGCCGCGTGCTGGCGAATGAAATACGCAGCTCGGGAGTGACCGTGATCATGATACATCCGGGATGGGTAAAAACGGATATGGGCGGGCAAGGAGCACATCTCGAAGTGGAAGAATCTGTGAGCGGCCAGTTGAAAGTGATCGAAGAATTATCCTTGCAAGATTCAGGCGAATTCTTCAGCTGGGACGGCTCCAAAGTGGAATGGTGAGCAAAACATGATGCATAGAGGATGGTGGAGCTTTCTCAGCTACGATGAAAGCAAAGGAAGCGCAAAGATCGATCGCGATCTCTTAGCTCGCGTTTGGTCTTTTGGGCGGCCTTATCTTGGGCAAATAATCGTCGTGTTGATCGTCATCACGATCATTTCGTTAATTGAATTGATCCCTCCACTGCTTTACCGCGATCTATTTGACAATGTGCTGCCCAATCAGGATACAACGCGTCTCAATTGGCTGGGTTTGTCGATGCTGGCTATTCCAATTACTAGCAATTTGATCGGAGTGCTGGAGCGCTTTTTCAGCGCACGCATCGGCGAAGGCATCATTTTCGATCTGCGCCAGGGCATGTATGAGCATTTGCAGCGCATGTCTTTGCGTTTCTTTACGCATACAAAATCAGGTGAAATCGTTTCGCGCTTCAATCATGATGTGGTGGGCGCACAAAGCGCGATCACCAGCACTATTCCCAGCGTCGTAACAAATGGCGTGACGCTGATCACCACACTGGCTGTGATGATCTCCATCGAATGGCGCCTGAC
>PVMS01008317.1_pt1 | contig 12489 bp, 11 predicted proteins | sample 1853461 | NCBI WGS metagenome assembly PVMS01 (sample SAMN08582032, study PRJNA380276) | Marine sediment metagenome, whole genome shotgun sequencing project. | isolation source: ocean sediment barecode stripped | collected 2017
ATGACCGCTATTGGCCGAAAGCAGACACTCAGATAAGCCGCTAATTAGAAAGGCGGATGGGTGTAAAACATGCGTCGCTTTTACCTAATTCATGGGACAGCTTACAAGTAAACGGATTTGAGGCTAATGCTTTAGTTTCTCATCCTTAATTGAATCTTTGACACGATAATCGGTGAGGATTTGTCTAAGTTCTTCTTTGGTGAAATCTTCTGGATCTCGCTTGTTATCATCTATGGCTAACGCCTGTTTATCAGATTGGCCTATATGTTTTTTTAATTAAGAATAATTACTTGCAGCAGCCACCCATTGTCAGACCCAACCTCTGACTTATCCACTACGAAAACTATTTAGCAGAATATACGCTAGACTTTATCCAGTAGATTCTTTCGCCTGCATCTTTTCACGTTTAATACGCTCATATATTTCTTCACGGTGTACCGCCACATCTCGGGGTGCGTTGACACCAATGCGAACTTGGTTGCCCTTCACTCCTAGCACAGTAACTGTGACATCATCTCCAATCATCAGCGTCTCGCCGACTCTCCTAGTCAAAATCAGCATTCCCGTATCTCCTAGTAGTCCGTTTTTATTTTTTATTTTACCAATGCACGATTTAACAAGTTATTTGTGACCGTGCTCCTGTGGTTTCTCTCCATCCAAAGCTGTTTTGTTGTTTTTTATCTTATGCGCTGGCCTTTTGATTCCTCTCCCCTTTTGCTTTGTCTAACTCAAAGACTTCATGCAGTGTTCGAACACCAAGTTCAAGGTATTTTTCCTCTATTACGACCGAAATCTTTATCTCCGAGGTAGAGATCATTCTAATATTAATCTTCTCATTTGCTAAAGCTGTGAACATTCTACTCGCAATTCCAGCATGAGACCTCATTCCAACCCCAACTATAGAAAGTTTTACGATATTGGGATCTCCACCTATCTGCCCTCCACCAAGTTTTTTTACAGTATTTTCAAGTACTTTCAGTGCTTTATTATGGTCATTTCTATGTACAGTGAAGGTAAAATCAGTGTTCCCATCTGAACCAACATTTTGCACAATCATGTCCACTTCGATGTTTTCAGCCGAAATTGGGCTCAAAATTTGGGCCGCAACGCCTGGTTGGTCAGGAACCCCTTTAATGGTCAGTTGAGCTTCATCACGATTAAAAGCAATACTGGAGATGAGCGGATCTTCCATGCTGTCTTCCTCATACGTTATTAAGGTGCCAGGCCCCTCTTCAAATGAAGATAGTACTCTAAGCGGCACATCATACTTACCTGCAAATTCTACCGCACGAATTTGCAATACTTTTGACCCAAGACTAGCCATTTCAAGCATCTCTTCAAAGGTAATGCGATTCAAGCGTCTTGCGTTCGGCTCTATTCTAGGATCAGTAGTGTAAACCCCATCTACATCTGTGTAGATCTGGCATTCGTCCGCTTTCGCCGCAGCTGCCAAAGCTACCGCCGTCGTATCCGACCCTCCGCGACCGAGCGTTGTGATATTACCTTCATCATCCACACCTTGAAAACCTGCTACGACGACGACATTGCCAGCATCTAATAATCTTTTTAGTCGGTCTGCATCAATATTTTGAATTCGTGCTTTATTATGTTTGTTATCTGTAAGAATATTTAATTGCGCTCCAGTAGATGAAATGGCTGCACAACCACGCTTTTGTAGTGCCATTGAAAGTAATGCAATAGTGACCTGTTCTCCGGTAGAGAGTAAAACGTCTAATTCTCGTCCATGTGCAAATTCGCCCTGTATATCATTCGCTAATGCCATTAAGCGATTGGTTTCACCACTCATTGCCGATACCACAACTACTATTTGATGGCCTTGCTTTTGTGCCGCAAATACTTTATCAGCGACAAGTTCGATACGTTCAACAGTGCCTACCGAAGTCCCCCCATATTTTTGTACGATCAGCGTCATCTTACATTACGATCCATGAAAATATTATTGTGCAAAAAGTGATAAAAATTAAAAGAACGCTATTTAATATTAGCATGTCGCTTATTAAACATTGATAATAACGCAGCTGCTAATGAAAGTTAGCGTGAACATATAGTGCTACAGCATATTACACAACAGCTATTGCAAGTGAGCATGTTCCACACAGTTTATAACACAGCAATTATTGCAAATTATCATGCGATTTATTCAAAATTGATTGAATTGCAGCAATTACCTTAAGTTAGCACGAACCCAATCTGGTACCGATTGCAATGCTGCATCTAAAGCAGCAGGATTATTACCCCCGGCTTGCGCCATATCCGGTCGGCCACCACCTTTACCACCAACTTGTATAGCAACAGCATTGACAAGATCTCCCGCCTTAATGCGCTTGGTTTGATCTTTGGTCACACCTGCAATAAGACTCACTTTAGAGCCATTGGATGTCGCCAACACAATCGCAGCGCTACCCAATTTATTCTTGAGTTGATCTAAGGTATCGCGTAGAGACTTAGGGTCTGCACCATCAATTTTATGCGCGATCACTTTCAACCCATCAATTTCAATTGCATCTTTACTTAAGTCACTTCCTGCTTGTGACGCTAGTTTTGATTTGAGCTGGTTACACTCTTTTTCCAAAACGCGATTGCGTTCAAGAAGCTGTGCTACTTTATCTTTGGCAGCACTTTTAGACGCTTTAACTAAACTTGCAATATTAGACAATTGATTCTCAGTTTCGGTAATCCACTGCAACGCTGCATCCCCTGTAACCGCTTCAATTCGGCGCACACCTGATGCTATTCCAGACTCTGAAACAATTTTAAATAATCCAATGTCCCCAGCTCGCTGCACGTGAACTCCACCGCATAATTCCACAGAAAATTCACCAATTGAAAGTACGCGCACTTCATCGCCATATTTTTCTCCAAATAAGGCCATCGCACCTGCAGCAAGTGCTTTATCTTTTGACATGGTTTTTGCAGTAGCTGCGCTATTTTCACGAATTTGATTATTTACAATAGTTTCAATGCGTTCCAATTCTTGTTCGCTTACAGGCACATCATTAGAGAAGTCAAAACGCAATCGATCAGGCGCTACTAAAGAACCTTTTTGTTGAACATGTTCTCCTAACACTTGACGCAATGCCGCATGCATTAAATGCGTCGCGGAATGATTTAGTACTATTGCTCGCCTTTGCTTTTCATCCACTTGTGCAACCACTCGATCATTTACTGCAAGAGAGCCTGACGTAAGTTTGCCAAGATGGACATTCACATCACCTAGCTTTTTTGTATCTGCCACTTCAAACATTGCCACATCATTTTTTAAAACACCTTGGTCACCGACTTGGCCGCCTGATTCACCATAAAAAGGAGTTTGACTTAATACAATGACTCCTGACTCGCCCTCTGCAATGGTTTTTACACTTTTATTATTTACAAATAATTCTTGCACCACTGCTTGATCTTGCATGTGTTCATAGCCCGTAAATTCTGAACGAGTTTGCACCGCAAGCGAAGCATCGTAAGCGATATCAAAACGACTCGCTTGTCGACCACGTTCTCGCTGCGCCTCCATATATTTATTAAAGCCTGGTTCATCAATATTAAGTTGGCGTTCTCGTGCAATGTCCGCAGTTAAATCTACGGGGAATCCATAGGTGTCATAGAGCTTAAAAACAGTTTCACCAGAAATGGTATTGCCAGATAATTTATCTATATCTTCTTGTAGGATGCGCATGCCTTGATTCAGCGTTTCACTAAACCGGTGTTCTTCATTCTCTAATGTTTTTTGCACACGTTCACTTGCATCCATCAAGTCTGGATAGGCCTGGCCCATACTCTCTATCAGCGGCTGCACTAACTTGTGAAAGAACGGTTCTTGAATGCCGAGTTTATTCCCATGGCGTACCGCACGGCGAATGATGCGGCGCAACACATAACCTCGTCCTTCATTCGATGGGACCACACCCTCTGCAATCAAAAAGCTGCATGATCGAATATGATCAGCGATCACACGTAGAGATGCAGCAGAGGTATCTGTTACTTTAGCAATATCTGCAGTGGTTTTAATAATCTTTGCGAAAAGATCGGTATCGTAGTTATTGGTCACGCCCTGCAAAATTGCCGCTAAACGCTCCAAACCCATCCCAGTATCGACTGATGGTTTTGGCAACACATTAAGTGTTCCTTGTTTATCGCGTTCGTATTGCATAAAAACCAAGTTCCATACTTCTACGTAACGATCGCCTTCTTGCTCAGGTGTACCTGGTGGGCCGCCTTGAACTTTTTCGCCATGATCATAAAATATTTCAGTACATGGGCCACAAGGGCCTGTGTCGCCCATGGCCCAAAAATTATCTTTTGCGCCAATACGTAAGAAACGTTGCGAATTCACATTGATGTCTTTTAACCAAATATCGGCAGCTTCTTCATCTTCCTCATATACGGTTACCCATAAGCGCTCTTCAGGCAATTGCACAACTTTAGTGAGAAATTCCCAAGCATAGTGAATGGCTTCACGTTTAAAGTAATCACCGAAACTAAAGTTGCCTAACATTTCAAAAAACGTGTGATGCCTAGCGGTATAACCTACGTTATCTAAATCATTATGTTTACCGCCTACTCGCACACAGCGCTGGCTAGAAGTGGCACGTGTATAGTTAAGAGACTCTTTACCTAAGAAAACGTCTTTAAATTGCACCATTCCAGCATTGGTGAATAACAAGGTAGGGTCATTAGCAGGCACGAGAGGGCCAGACGGCACAATCTCATGGTCGTTTTGTTTAAAGTAGTTTAAAAATGCGCTGCGAAGTTCTGCGCTGGTTTTCATGCTATTCCCGCCTTGTTGCGATATCCCTTTATTATTTACAGCGAACGTTGTATTCAACGCTCCGAAAATGCTGCAAATGTTTTTTGAATTATATCACCAGTAAATCCACGAGATTGTAAGAAACGCATGCGTTTAACCCGATCTTTTGCTGATTTGGTAACTTCTGCTCCAAATTTTTTCTCATACTCTCTATGCGCAACCTCGAACCAGTTTTGATCATTAAAATCTACATACATATCAATAAGGCCAGAAGCAACACCTCTTTCTTGCAATTCTAGTTTGATTCGTAATGGGCCAAATCCCCGACGCCCTCGTGAATGAACATAGCTTTCGACATAGCGCTCGTCACTTTGCAGCCCTTCGCTAACCAAACAATCAAGCATTTCATCAATCTCACTTAGTGAAAATTCTTTTGTTTTTAGTTTTTTTGTGAGCTCTAGGCGAGAGTGTTCCCGCCTAGAAAGTAGATCAAGTGCAGTATTTCGTATGGAACGCTCAGGTTTCAGTGGCTTCAACCTCGTCAACTTCTTCTATGTCTTGATTGAGATCATCTGCACTAGGTAGCAATAGTGCGCGCAATTTTGCTTCAATCTCTTTAGCAATCTCAGGATGTTCTTTTAAATAAGTACGTGAATTGTCTTTACCCTGTCCAATGCGTTCGCCGTTATAGCTATACCAAGATCCTGCTTTATCAACAAGATCATTTTCTACTCCCATATCAATGACTTCGCCTAATCTAGAGATGCCTTCGCCATATATAATTTCAAATTCTGCTTTTTTGAATGGCGGTGCCACTTTATTTTTAACAACTTTTACGCGCGTCTCATTGCCAAGTATCTCATCACCTTTCTTAATAGCACCAATGCGGCGAATATCAAGACGTACTGAGGCGTAAAATTTAAGTGCATTACCCCCAGTAGTAGTTTCTGGACTCCCAAACATCACACCGATTTTCATACGAATTTGGTTAATGAAAATAACCATGGTGTTGGAGCGTTTGATATTACCAGCCAATTTACGTAAAGCTTGTGACATCAAACGTGCTTGCAAACCCATATGCGAATCACCCATGTCTCCTTCGATTTCAGCACGCGGGGTAAGCGCAGCAACCGAATCCACAACCACCACATCCACCGCTCCTGAACGGACTAGCATGTCGGTGATCTCTAATGCTTGCTCACCGTTATCGGGTTGCGAAACCAACAAATCATCTACACTGACGCCGATCTTTCCGGCATAAATTGGATCTAATGCGTGTTCGGCATCAATAAATGCAGCAGTCCCACCATTTTTTTGGCATTCCGAGATAACTTCCAAGGCAAGCGTCGTTTTACCCGAAGATTCCGGACCATAAATTTCAACTACCCGTCCTTTTGGCAGACCTCCTATCCCTAAGGCCACATCCAACGCCAATGAACCGGTTGAGATCACTTCAATATCGCGTGCGGCAGCAGAATCGCCAAGACGCATCACCGCACCTTTCCCAAACTGCCTTTCGATCTGGCCTAATGCGGCCGTAAGCGCCTTCTTACGATTTTCGTCCACTGCTCACCTCAAAATTTGAAATTGATTTATCACTACGAATTATCACATATTTTTAAGTAGCTAAATGCTCATTACTCATCCATTAATCGATACGTAGCTATTTTATTATAGCGAGTTGTTTTCCCATCGGGAACGGATTCCAACAAATGAAATTCATGCACATTCCAATTTATAGAGATCGGCACATTAGGAAAATCCGCACTCGATACGTTTCGAAACAAGGTTACATGTGGTTTATGCGGGCGATCATCGAACTTAACACCAGATTGAACTCCTATAGATTTTAGATGTTTAATTAACCTAGTTAACTCACTAGGACAAGAAGTACTCCCGAGCCACATCGCCTGTGAGGTTTTAAAATAACCATATAGATCCAGCCGGACTGTAAAGATTTGAATAAATGTTTGAATTACCTTTTTTTCTAGACACTTACGTACATTTTCTTCCACATCACCTAAAAATAGCAAAGTAATGTGCAGGTTATCGTTAGAGATTGGCCTCACACCTTTAACAATAGGAAATGACTTAGCAACCTCAATGAGCTGATCACGAATTCCCTGTTCTGGCACTAGGCCAAAAAATAACCGTTTTTTACTCACTGTATAATTTAACTTATTTGCTCAACCAACTGAGAAATCGCTGCAAGAGTAGCCTGTTTTCGTATCGAATCTCGATCGCCTTTAAATAAATAATGTGTAACCTCTGGATCCTGTTTTAACCTGGCAATTGCAATATAGACGGTACCCACCGGTTTATTCACACACTCCCCTTCAGGCCCAGCAATGCCAGTGATCGATACAGATATATCAGCAGCACTATTGCGCAGTGCACCCAACGCCATTTGCTCGGCAGTTTTCTTGCTTACTGCTCCATGCTCATCCAACACTTTAGCTTGCACACCTAACAAACGAGTTTTTGATGCATCACTATACGTCACAAAACCACATTCAAACCACTTTGAGCTGCCGCGGATTGCCGTAAAGCGCTGTGCAAGCATCCCCCCCGTGCAAGATTCGGCCGTTGCCAAGGTAAGTTGTTGATCCTTCATAAGCCGTGCAAACATTAGCACTAACGGTTGAGTATTTGAGGAACAAGAACCAGACATTTGGAGTGCGATTTTCTACTGTCTAAAATATTTTTCTTCGTTAGACTGCCACTATGATCGCACGCCCCCCCGTAAAACACACCCCTATGATGCAACAATATTTACGCATCAAGGCAGAATATCCGGACATGCTGTTGTTTTACCGTATGGGTGATTTCTTCGAGTTATTTTTTGAAGATGCAAAACGCGCGGCTCAGTTACTTAACCTTACACTAACTTCTCGCAATAAAAATTCCGTTAATGAAATTCCGATGGCAGGCGTTCCTGTTCTTGCTACGGAAAACTACTTAGCAAAATTACTGCGTTTGGGTGAGTCGGTCGCTATTTGCGATCAAATCAGCGGCCCAGCAACCGACAAAGGCTTGGTCGAACGCAAAGTTACACGCGTCGTCACGCCGGGTACCGTTATAGAAGACGAGTTGCTGCAACCTAGTAGAGACAATTATTTGTTAGCAGTCTACCCTGCCCGTCAAGAAGTAGGGATTGCTTACTTAGATCTAAGTTCTGGTCGCTTTATATTACAAACTTGCCACTGCATAGAAGAATTTGAAAGTGAATTAGCTCGCATACAACCTGCAGAAATTTTAGTTACAGAAGATACGCAACTTTACATTAATGAAAAATACACAATAAAACACTTGCCCACCTGGCATTTTGAATACCAAAGCGCAGCTACCGCTTTATGCAAACAATTTAGCACTAAAGATCTAAGTGGCTATGGCTGCCAAGAGCACCCTTTAGCCATTGCCGCAGCAGGAGCCGTGCTGCAGTTTGTTAAAGACACACAAAAATCTGCATTGCCACATATTGATGGTTTAAAAGTTCACCATAAAGATGACTATCTACTCATCGACACAGTATCGCGCAACAATCTTGAAATTGAAAAATCCACACATGGAAAAACCCAACACAGTCTCATTGGAGTTTTAGATAAAACTGCCTGTGCGATGGGTGCACGCTGTTTACGCACATGGTTAAACCAACCTACACGTGCACAAACAACATTACTAAAAAGACACGCCGCTATTGCTGAGCTTATCCATGTTAATGACTATACAGTTCTGCATGATTTACTCTCGGATATTAACGACATAGAACGAATACGCAGTCGCATTGCCTTGCAAACTGCACAACCGAGAGACTTGGATGCATTGCGTCGAACCCTGGAATTAATCCCATGTATTCAACAAGCGCTAACTAAATATAACAGCGAGCTACTATGCAACTCCTTAGATTTACTAAATGGGCATGAACAACTTGCATCTATTCTAACCAATGCGCTAAATAAAGAACCACCCGCACTGATTCGAGACGGTGGCGTAATAAAATCAGGGCATGATGAGGAGCTAGATCAATTACGGAACTTAAGTAGTAATGCAAATCAATTTCTTGTGAACTTAGAACAACAAGAAAAAACGGCAACTAAAATATCTTCTCTCAAAGTTGCCTACAACCGTATACATGGTTATTACATCGAAATTTCCCGTAACCAAGCCAATCAAGCGCCTGAACATTATACACGCAGACAAACCTTAAAAAATACTGAGCGCTACATCACACCTGAGCTGAAGAAATTTGAAGATGAAGTGCTAAGCGCTAAAGAACGCGCACTTAAACGTGAAAAATTCCTCTATGAGCAATTACTACTGAGCTTATTAAATGAATTAAATACAATGCAACGTTGTTCGCGGGGACTAGCACAAATTGATGTATTAGCGACATTTGCAGAGCGCGCTAAATCTTTAAACTATGTACAACCAACTTTTACAGACAAAACCTGCATCAAAATTAAACAAGGTCGGCACCCTGTAATTGAACAAGTACAACACGAACCGTTTACAGCCAATGATGTCTCGTTAGATGAGCAGCGTAAAATGCTACTCATTACCGGGCCCAATATGGGTGGCAAATCAACCTATATGCGACAAATCGCCTTGATCGCTTGGTTAGCCTATACCGGTTGTTATGTTCCTGCCGAGGCGGCCAAACTTGGGCCAATTGATGCCATTTACACGCGCATTGGCGCATCCGATGATTTGAGCACGGGCCGCTCCACCTTCATGGTTGAAATGACCGAAGCGGCAAACATCCTAAATAATGCATCCGATAAGAGTCTCGTCCTTATGGATGAAGTTGGTCGTGGCACCAGTACTTATGATGGCCTATCGCTTGCTTGGTCATGCGCAGAACATCTAAGCATGGTAAACCAATCTTTCACTTTGTTTGCTACGCACTATTTTGAACTCACACAACTACCTGAATCTTTCCGCAATATTCATAATGTGCATATTGATGCCATTGAACATAATGATCGAGTAATATTTTTACATGCAGTAAAAGAGGGGCCAGCAAATCAAAGTTATGGTTTGCAAGTTGCACAACTCGCAGGCATTCCTAAATCTGTAATTGCAAGCGCTAAATCGAAACTTAAGCAATTAGAGTTTTCTACCAAACGGGCAGATAATATCAATACAAACGCACAACTTGGGCTAGATCTGGAAGAAGACCTGAATCCCCCCGTGGTGGAATATTTATTGGAGATAAACCCAGATGACCTGAGCCCTAAAGAATCACTAGAAATATTGTATAAACTCAAAGCTTTGCTCTAGCTATACTCGAACTAGCTCATTCAATAGTTTACGCAAACCCTCTTCAAGCGAATGTCTTGCTGTCATCTTAAGCGACTTATGCAGCTCAGATGCGCTTGCAGCGGAGTGTTTAATGTCTCCCTCTCTTGCCGGTTTGAATTCCTTGTCACATTTATTACCGACAATTTTTTCTATGGTCTCAATTAGCTCCAACAAAGTAACGGTTGCACCAGTTGCAATATTTAACGCACCTTGATAATCCGAACCTAATGCTGCAACATTTGCACGTGCAACATCATTTATATAGATGAAATCTCTAGTTTGCAATCCATCACCAAAAATTGTTAATGGCTGATTTGCTTGAATCGCATTAGAAAAAAGTGCAATAACGCCAGCATAGGGTGACTTTGGATCCTGCCTTGGACCATAAACATTAAAATAGCGCATACCACATGCCGAAATAGCATATAAGCCTTTAAACAAGTCTACATATAATTCATTAATCTGTTTCTCAAGCCCATATGGTGACTCTGGATTGAGTGACACAGTTTCATTCAGCGGCAAAGAAACTGGATTACCGTAGACCGCTGCAGAAGAAGCATAGACAAATCTCTCTACTTTATTATTCTTCGCTGCATTAAGGACATTAATAAAGCCCAAAATATTTTGTGACGCTGAGTCTGTAGGGTCTTCAAGTGACTTCACTACGGATACTTGAGCAGCCAGGTGCAAACAGTGCGTTATGCCTTCCGCCGCTTCTGCCACAGCCGAGACATCGCGAATATCACCTTCAACTACTTTAAGCTGTGGGTGCCCAAGGGGTAGATTACGCTTATCTCCAGAAGAGAAATTATCGAGCACAACCACATGTTGTTCTCGCTCCAACAAATGATCTACGGTATGTGAACCGATAAACCCTGCTCCACCTGTCACTAGAACCTTATGCATACTTTTCAATCTATTTAGCTTATATGCCTATTTTAATATCAATCTAATCGACAAACTGCGATACAGTTAAAGTCTCATCTGAATATACTATCACTCCAGGATTAATATTCTCTTCTGTAACACTTTTACCTACAATAACTAACCGATCCATTTCTCCTAAATTTAAATTCTCATGACGTTTGTTGTAACTGAGCCTTGCATTAAGTGTAAATATACGGACTGTGTCGAAGTCTGTCCGGTAGACTGCTTTCATGAAGGACCTAATATGCTGGTGATAGATCCTGAGGAATGTATTGACTGCGCGATGTGCGAGACGGAATGCCCCGTAGAAGCCATAGTCTGTGAAGATGATTTGAGTAAAGAGCAACATGAATTTCTGCAGCTCAATGAACAATTATCAGCCAAGTGGCCGGTCATCACGACCATGAAACCTGCCCCAGAAGATGCTGAAGAGTGGGAACTGAAAGATAGTAAACGTCAATATCTAGAAGAATAATACTTCAGTTATTCAATTTTGAAACCACAAAGGCTTTTGCACATCTCTCGTAATACACACATCGTTCACTATTCAAATGATCTGTTGGATATTGCGTGCCGAGATATCCTAAAGCAGCAGCAGCATCTACTCCCAGATCTTCGCACCGTCACAATCTTCTTATCCAACAATCTTGCGCAAAAGCCACTACTAGATAAGCTGACAAAATACGCATTCAAGCAGGGTTACCCTGCTCTACTATCTCCAAACTGCACAACGCTACGAAAATGGGCACTTTCTATGCAGGCACCCAACAAACCTCTGCTATCACAATATGCACGAGAGCTTATTTTGGTCGATGCCATAAACCAACAATCAAGCTTATTTGCAAACACAAACCCATGGATCATTGCTAATGAGTTGTTATCATTTTTTGATGACATGACACTCAATAATATTGAGCCATTAAATTTTCAAAACCATTTTAACCAAAACAAACTAAACGAGCATACTTCATACGCACTTAGCCAAGATGCCACACTAGTAACCACTCTGTGGCAAGCTTGGCAACAGCAGCTTTCACAAGAAAGTATGCTTGACCCGGTTGAAACTTACATTCACGCATTGCAGCAGTCTGAATTCTCTAAACATGAAATTTTTTACAGTATCGGTCTAGACAAACTTTCAGAATGCGAATTATCTGTATTTAGAAAAATAGAAGATCAATCCCAGTTGCATATTTTTATATATGCAAGCAATGCACAGCTTTCTTCAAGACCTGATATTGCTATCAAAGATTACATCGATCCTAATACCAATAAAAACCATTACTCATCGAAAGAAATATCACCTTACTCAAAATTATTAGACTCTATATATATAGTTAATGGGCCAAGCATAGAGCAACGCGCTGAAAATTTTTCAAATGCCTACCCAATCAGCCCTGCCAACACGCGTCTTAAGGTATACAAAACGAATTCTTTTGAACAGCATGTTAAGGCACTAGATATAAAGATACGCAATTGCCTGCATGCAGATATAG
>PVMS01132688.1_pt1 | contig 12486 bp, 15 predicted proteins | sample 1853461 | NCBI WGS metagenome assembly PVMS01 (sample SAMN08582032, study PRJNA380276) | Marine sediment metagenome, whole genome shotgun sequencing project. | isolation source: ocean sediment barecode stripped | collected 2017
AGATGTAGACGAGTGCTTGGCCGGAAGCGCTTAGCACCTCTTCTTGGCTCGCCTCAATTCAACGAGCTTCCGATCGATGGCTTCGGCCCATTCTCCGGTAGCGATGGCAACGTTCCTGCCATACGTGCCTGCCACGAGGTTAATCGCAGCAAGTGCCGGTGCGACCGATTGGACTCCGGCTAGCAGCCTTTGGTTGTTCTGAGCTTTCTCTTTTTCGAGAATGGCGATCTGCTTATCGATCCGAGCGCAATTGGGCCTTACCGCGTTTATGTCCCGCATGGCCATCGGTGTAGCGCATCCGGTAACCGCCAAGGTGCCGGCGACAAGCAGCTGGGCACCTGCTAACCGCATTCGATCACTCATGTGACGGGAGCCTCCCTCATTGGCTCGCCCCGCAAGCCAAGCATAGCAGCCTGGGGTCATGCGCCAAGGTTGTCGGGATTAACGCCTCAACTTCACCCCCGGCGGCCCACCATTGGTGAACTCAACGCCCAGAGTTAGTTTCTACTTAGCAACTTTCGAAGGTGCTATCGTTGGGGTCCTAAGCAGACATAAAGGGGAGAAGACATGCATATCAGTGCGCCAAAACAGATAACGCTAATTATCTCCGTTGTGATTGCTCTAGTGGCATTGTTTGCTCGCTACGCTGGGGTGCCCATTCCGTTCATCAGCGACCATACATTCGGTACATTCTTCATCGCATATCTGGTGCTGCTTATCGGAAACGTGCTCAAGGACGTCTAACAGGGCGCGGATAACGACGAGGGCGGCGCGGGACTAGATTTCTGCGCCGCCCCTCTCTCACAGGCCCAGGGAGCGTGGCCCCCGACCCGCGCGTCTCTATATCCCCGGCGTGGCTTGCCACTCTGCTACGGGGTCAAAGCCGCCCGACTTGACCGCTGCCCGATAGGCAGAGACTAGGGCGGCACGCTCCCAGGCCTGCATAGGAAAGGTGTGATTGTCCGGGTCTGTAAGGTCGCGGGGAAAATCCACCACCATGCCAGCCGCAAGCTTGACGGCAATCATTGCGGGAGCCGTGTTGTCCGCCCTGGCTATTTGCTGGACAACCCCGACAGTCCTGTCGAGACTATCGTTCACCGCAGTCTCTAACGCTCTGCCGCAAAGCCTGCGGCGCACAGCACCGACCTTGGCTTTGTGGCTACGCTGATCTTTGGTGGCTCGTGCCGTCGCAAGTGCGTAAGCCTCGTCATCTGTCTTGGCGTCGGGATAGGGCTACCAGCGCGTCTCGCCATTGTTGCTAAGGTGCATGTCAGTCGGGTGCGTCGGCATGAATTCAAGCACCAACCAAGCCCCATCGTCTCCGTCACGCCGAACCGTCACCTCTCTGCTGGAGGTTAGAACTATCCCCGGACGTGTCCCTGTGAGGTCGAATGTTTCGCGCCCTTCTTTGGGGAAGGGAAGCCAAGGGCGCGGCAGACCCGCGATCTCTTTGTTGATGATGCTCGAAGCCTGATCTTCGTTCCGCGCCGCCGCGCAGTAATCCTTCGTCACATCGATATACCGACGCCAAAGGGCACGCGGCTTCTCGTCGTTGCCATTTGCAAAAGCGGTCCTGGCGCAAAGAGCGGCAGCAGGTGCGGCAGCCGCAATGGTCAGAGCCTTGCGTCGATTAATTTGATTGGTGTGCATAAGTTCCTCCGTTGGTTGTTACCTTACAGGTTACCTACGGAGGATAGAGGTTAAGCCTCTAAGGCTCTAAGTGATTGAATTGATTGGTGCCGGCTGGAGGAATCGAACCCCCGACCTACTGATTACAAATCAGCCGCTCTACCAACTGAGCTAAGCCGGCGTTGTTTGGCAATCCCCGCCCTTTATCTCCGCTTTCCCCCGCGCACTCAAGCGGCCCGGTCGTTTAAGACGCAGGCGCTAGCGGCGGCGGCTGGCGAGAAGCCCCGCGGCGAAGGCGATGACCAAAAGCGTAAGCGGGCCGACTTGGTTCATGGCCTTGCCGACGCCCTGGTCGATCGCGGCGATGCTCTCCGCCGGTGCATCCACTAGGCTTGGCGCCTGACGCTTCTTGGGTTTGCCGAGCGAGGGGACGATGGCGAGGATCAGAATGCCGAGCAAAGCGAGCGCACCGCCCACAATTCCGGCGGCGGCAATCGGCGAACAGCCATAGACGACCAGCGCCTGATAAGCGGCGACCAGGCCGAAGCCGAAGGCGAACAACAGAAGGACGAGCGCGATGGCGACGAAGACCGCCTGGCGCACAGACCGCTCGACCGTTTCCTTGATGCGCTCCCCGATCTGAAGAGACGAGATAAGCGAAAGCACGAGACGAAACATGGATGGTCTTCCTAGCGGCGCGTGAGGACGCCAAACAGGAAGCCGAGCCCGGCGGCGATGGCCACGGCCTGAAGCGGCTTGCGCTTGATGGCCTCCTGGGCCTCTTGGGCGGTCTCTTTCGCCTTGTCCTGGGCGCGGCCCATTTGCGCGGTGCCGATCCGGCTCACGGTCGAAGTGAGATTTTTCATGTCGGCCCGGATCGCATCGATCTGCGCGGTCAGGTCGTCGGAAGCGCTGTTCGCGCCCCGTTTGCCCGTGTCGGCTGCCATGGGAGTGTCCTTCCTGAAGAAGCTTAGCGTGGTCTGCCTTGCTTTGAGTTGATGGACTTAGGCGTGTTGCTGTCAAGGCTTGTCGCGCGGTTACGCCTAACGATGCGTGCCTGTTGGTTGCTGGAGCCTTGCGTTGCGAGGGGGCCTCGCTTCGTCTAGAGTTCAATGGTTGGCGAGGGGCGCCGCAGGGGGAAATCGGGATGGGTTATTTCAGGCTTGGGCTTGCTGCGGTTTCGGCTTTGGGCCTGTTTGCCGTCGTTCCGCAAGGGCCTGCCCAGGCGATGGACGCACAGCTTTTCGCGCTTCGTGGCGCGACGCCGTCGATCGTTGTCGATGCCGCCCAAGAGGGGCGGCGTTTCCATCACGGCAAGCGCACTCAGGCTAGCTATTGCTATCCTAAAAATCGTTGGTGGTTCTATCGTCCCTACACCACGGGGCAGGACGGACATCCACGCTGCATGCCCTATTTCCATTATCCGGATCAGGGCGGTGGACGGCGCGGCGCGCGGGCGGGTCAGTCCATCAAATAGGCTGGCCCAAGGCTCTCTCAACTAGGCTAACTCAAGACTCTTCGGAGTTTATATCCCACCATTACTAGTGCGATGGCGCTTTGTTTCATTTTGCGCCAGTCGTTAGTGTCTCTGTAAGGTTTTTATGGCCCAAAACAGGGGTTCATTAACTTGCCCGATACTTACGCTGGGTACTCTCGCAGGATACTCCCGATGGCCGAATAAGCGCCAGGGGTGTCCTAAGTTCGCGTGGAGTCCCAAGATGAAATTCCTGATGAGTGTTGCCGCCGTTCTGGCGCTGGTGATCGGCTTCAACCTAACAGCGGTCGAGAATGCCGACGCCCGTTGCGGCTGGCGTTGCCAGGGTGTCGTTCTCGTGCCGGCGCCCCATCCCATTCCGTTCCGGCGGGCGAGGCGGCGGATCTTCGTGGCGCCTGTGGTTGTCGTGCCGGCGCCCGTCGTGGTGGTGCCCCAAGCCGTGGTCGTGGTGCCCGCACCGGTCGAGTATTATTACGCGCCGGCGGCCTCCTACGCCTATTACACGCAGCCCGCCTATGCCGGGAGCTGCGGCATCGGCCCTGGCAATTGCTATTGGCGCCGGAACTGTTGGTACGACTCGTTCGGCCGCCGCTTCTGCAACTGACATGAGAGCTTCCAGCGCGAGCTGGTTGATTCCCGGGATCGAGGGGTCGGGGGCTTCGGCCTTGCTCCCCTTGATTTCGTTTTAGCGCTCAATATTTCGCTTAGCGCGCCTTCAGGCTCGCCCAATGCATAGCGATCGCCGCGGCGTTGGAGACGTTGAGGCTGGTAAGGGCGCTCACCGTTGAGATGCGGCAGAGCTGGTCGCATTTCTCACGCGTGAGATGCCGCAAGCCTTTGCCCTCGGCGCCAAGCACCAGGGCCAGCGGGCGCGTTAGCGGCGCGTCTTCGAGCGCCATATCCGCTTCCTCCGCCAGGCCGATCCGCATGACGCCGCGTTCGCCAAGCTCGGCCAGGGTTTGGGACATGTTCTTGATCAGCACGATGGGCACGAGGTCGAGGGCGCCGCTTGCCGCCTTGGCGAGCACGCCCGAGAGCGGCGGACTATGGCGCTCGGTGAGCACCAGACCCGACGCGCCGAAGGCCGCGGCCGAACGCAGCGCGGCGCCGACATTATGCGGGTCGGTCACCTGATCGAGCACGAGGAGGATGCCGTTCGGGTCGATGTCGTCGAGGCTAACGGGGGCGAGCGGCCCAACCTCCAGCGCCACGCCCTGATGCACCGTGTCGGGCCCGAGCAGCCGGTCGAGATCCTTCGGCATGGCGGGCTCGACGGTAAGCGCGCGCTTGGCGATGAGGGGCCCCAACCGATGTGCGGCATTTTTGGTGGCGAGCAAGCGTAAGACCGGCCGGTTCGGATTGGCCAGTGCGGCCTCGACCGCATGGAGCCCAAAGATGACAATTTGACCGGTCTCGGCACGGTGCCGCGAACCCCGCTGTTTGCCCCGTTGAGTATGGGTGAAGGGTTTGGAATGACTGGATTTTTGGCGCGGCATTGGCAGGTCAGCCCTATGTCATGAAAGGGTAGTAGAGGGCCGGTGGATACGATAAAACCAAGGAATACCAGCACGCTCGCCCTGATTTACAGTTGACAGAGGCCAAATGGCTACCCCATAAACGCGTTCATTGCGGACCCTGCCGGTCGACGGCGGGGTGTTTTTGCTTGGTTGCAATCACCAGTCAATTCATCTGACTCCAAGGAGGGGTGCCCGAGTGGCTAAAGGGGACGGGCTGTAAACCCGTTGGCTATGCCTACGTTGGTTCGAATCCAACCCCCTCCACCACCACTCATTTGAGCCGGATGGTGCGGGTGTAGCTCAATGGTAGAGCAGCAGCCTTCCAAGCTGAGGACGAGGGTTCGATTCCCTTCACCCGCTCCAGCAAGTTAGGCCGCGAGACGATTGATATAAAGGTGAAAGTTCGTAGTAGAGTTGAACTAACGCAGGCTTAGGAGTGTAGCTCAACTGGCTAGAGCACCGGTCTCCAAAACCGGGGGTTGGGGGTTCGAGTCCCTCCACTCCTGCCAACGGTTAGAGACTCGAGAAGAACACTGAGAAGAACAAGGAACGGGCCGAGTTGCCCGCGGACGAAGGACGAAGATGGCGAGAACGAATCCCTTTGTATTTCTGCAGCAGGTTCGCACCGAGGTGTCCAAGGTCACCTGGCCGACCCGCAAGGAGACGATAATCACCACCATCATGGTGATCATCTTGTCGATTGCCGCGGCGTTGTTCTTTCTCGGTGTCGACTGGGTTTTGAGAACGCTGGTCCAGTTCGTCTTAGGTATGGGCCGTTAGAATCGGATGGCTATGCGCTGGTACATTGTCCACGCCTACTCGAATTTTGAGCGGAAGGTCGCTGAATCCATCAAGGAGCGCGCCACCGCCGCCGGTTACGGCGATAAGTTCGAGGAAGTGCTCGTGCCGATGGAGGAGGTCGTAGAGATGCGGCGTGGCCGGAAGGTCGCCTCCGAACGCAAATTTTTTCCGGGCTATGTCTTGGTCAAGATGGATCTCGACGACGAGACCTACCATCTGGTCAAGAACACCCCGAAGGTCACAGGATTTCTCGGAACGAACAACAAGCCGATCCCGATCACCGAAGAGGAAGCCGGCCGCATCATCCAGCAGGTGCAGGAGGGTGTGGAGCGGCCGAAGCCGTCGGTGACATTCGAGATTGGCGAGCAGGTCCGGGTTGCCGATGGTCCGTTCGCTTCGTTCAACGGCTTCGTGGAAGAGGTCGACGAAGAGCGGGCGCGGCTCAAAGTGGCGGTTTCGATTTTCGGCCGGGCAACCCCGGTTGAGCTTGAATATGCGCAGGTGGAGAAGCTCTAAGGTTTGAGCTTCGCAGTGAGATAACGGGACGTGTGACGGATGGCGAAGAAGATTGACGGTTACATCAAGCTGCAGGTGCCGGCGGGGCAGGCAAATCCCTCGCCGCCGATCGGGCCCGCACTTGGTCAGCGTGGGGTGAACATCCCCGAGTTCTGCAAGGCGTTTAACGCGGCGACGCAGAAGCTCGAGCAGGGTTCGCCGATCCCGACAGTGATTACGGTCTATGCCGACCGTTCGTTCTCCTTCGAGATGAAGACGCCGCCGGCGTCCTTCCTCCTGAAGAAGGCGGCGAAAATCGGCAAGGGATCAAAGGAGCCTGGCCGCGGCGTCGCGGGTAAAGTGACCCAGGATCAGCTGCGCGAGATCGCCGAGATCAAGAAGCAAGATTTGAACGCCAATACCGTCGAGCAAGCGATGAAGATCATCGCCGGGTCCGCCCGCTCGATGGGACTTGAGGTGCAGGAGTAAACCATGAGCAAACCCGGCAAGAGGTTCCGCGCTGCCGTCGAGACGATAGAGCCCAACAAGCTCTATGGGATCGAAGATGCGGTGAAGCTGATCAAGGGCGCGGCGAAGACCAAGTTCGACGAGACCATCGAAGTGTCGATGAATCTGGGCGTCGATCCGCGTCATGCCGATCAGATGGTGCGCGGCGTTTGTGCGTTGCCCCACGGCTCGGGCCGCAAGCTCCGCGTCGCTGTGTTCTGCAAGGAAGATAAGGCCGAAGAGGCCAAGAAGGCCGGTGCCGATCTCGTCGGCGCCGAGGACCTCGTCGCGGAGGTGCAGAAGGGCGCGATCAATTTCGACCGCTGCATCGCCACGCCAGACATGATGCCGCTCGTCGGACGCCTCGGTAAGGTGCTCGGTCCCCGCGGTTTGATGCCGAACCCGAAGGTTGGCACCGTCACCAACGATCTTGGGCCCGCCGTCAAAGCGGCCAAGGGTGGTGCTGTTGAATTCCGCGTCGAGAAGGCTGGTCTCATTCATGCCGGTGTCGGCAAAGCGAGTTTCACCGAGGATGCGCTTGTGGACAATATCCGCGCGTTTACTGACGCGGTCATGAAGGCCAGGCCGTCGGGCGCCAAGGGCACTTATGTGAAACGCATCACCGTGACCTCAACCATGGGGCCTGGTGTCAAGATTGAGCCCGCTAGCCTCGGCAGCGGTTAGTTCAAGAGTTACGGGACCGAAACTCGGTCCCGGAGGATCGCTTGCATGCCAAGCGGTCCGAACCTGTCCGAGATTGCAGGTGTGGGAAACCGCTTAAGCCCTTGGGGCCTGCATGAGACGGGAGACGAAACGGTTCGATGGTCGCGGCGAATACTGCCGCAACCTCAAGATCGGTTTGTACCTCGTATGTAGCTCTAGCGCGTTTGCGCGTGCGAGCGGGACAGGCAACAGAGCGCCGCGTGTAAGCGCGGGGTGGCTTTTAGCCTTGCCCCACACTTCTCGCGGCACGTTGTGGCCAAAAGCCGCGAGCGTCGCTTGCGGCTTCTAAAGAGACGGAGTGAGCATGGAAAGAGCTGAGAAGCGCGAAGTCGTGTCAGCGCTTCACGATGTCTTCGCCGAGACCGGCGTTGTCGTCGTGGCTCACTACGCGGGCCTCTCGGTTGCCGATATGACCAAGCTGCGCAGCGATATGAGAAGCGCTGGCGGCCGGGTCAAAGTGGCGAAGAACAGGCTCGTGAAGCTCGCGCTCGATGGTACCGACGCCGCGGGGATTTCGGATCTATTGAAGGGGCCCACCTGCCTCGCATATTCCGACGATCCCGTGGCCGCGCCGAAAGTGGCCGTCAAGTTCGCCAAGGACAACGAAAACTTCGTGATCCTGGGCGGCACGATGGGCGCCACGGTGCTGGATATCAATGGTGTGAGCGCGCTTGCCGACCTGCCTTCGCTCGACGAACTGCGTGGCACGTTGATTGGCCTCATTCAGGCGCCGGCGACCAAGATCGCCCGCACTGTGAAAGAGCCCGCCAGTCAGCTTGCGCGTGTGTTCGCAGCCTACGGCAGCAAGGAAGCGGCGTGACGCTGACTAACCCAATACGAGAGTTGAACGTACGAGGATAAGACAAATGGCAGATCTGCAGAAAATCGTAGATGACCTTTCTACCCTGACGGTGATGGAGGCGGCCGAGCTGGCCAAGCTTCTCGAAGAGAAGTGGGGCGTTTCAGCCGCGGCTCCTGTCGCCATGATGGCCGCGGGTGCCGGTGGTGGCGAAGCCGCCGCCGAAGAGCAGACGGAGTTCTCCGTGGTTCTGACGGCTGTCGGTGGTCAGAAGATCAACGTCATCAAGGAGGTGAGAGTGATCACCAGCCTTGGCCTTAAAGAGGCGAAGGACCTTGTCGAAGCCGCACCGAAGGCGGTCAAGGAAGGCCTGAGCAAGGACGAAGCCGAGAAGTTCAAGAAGCAGCTTGAGGAAGCGGGAGCGACTGTCGAGCTGAAGTAGCTTGGGTTGTAAGGTGCCCGGACGGACCCCATATACCGGTGTTCGCCCGGGCCACCGACCCACCTAAATCGAATGACGTGACTGTTCACCAGAAACCCCGCTTTCCTTGCGGAGTTTTCGGCGAGCCGTCGCGACGAGCCTTGAGAGGACCACATGGCGCAGCAGACTAATGGTCACAAACGATACCGGAAGTTTTTCGGTCATATTCGTGAAGTCTTTGAAATGCCGAACCTCATTGAGGTTCAGAAGCAGTCCTACGCCCAGTTTTTGATGGTCGATGCGCCCGAAGGTGGGCGCGAGGACGAAGGACTCCAGTCGGTATTCAAGTCCGTGTTCCCGATTAAGGATTTCGGCGAGCGCTCCCAGCTGGAATTTGTCAGCTACGCGTTCGAGCCGCCGAAATACGATGTGGATGAGTGCCAGCAACGGGACATTACCTATGCTGCGCCGCTCAAGGTGACGCTCCGTCTCATCGTGTTTGATGTCAACGAGGAGACCGGCGCCCGCTCGGTCAAGGACATCAAAGAGCAGGATGTCTATATGGGCGACATGCCGCTCATGACGTCGAACGGTACGTTCGTCATCAACGGCACCGAGCGCGTTATCGTCTCGCAGATGCACCGTTCGCCCGGCGTGTTCTTCGACCATGACCGCGGCAAGACCCATTCGTCCGGCAAGCTGCTGTTCGCCGCGCGCATCATTCCTTATCGCGGCTCCTGGCTCGACTTTGAGTTCGACGCCAAGGATGTCGTCTATGTGCGCATCGACCGCCGGCGCAAGCTGCCGGTGACGACGCTTCTCTTTGCGCTTGGTCTTGACGACGAAGAGATCCTGTCGACCTTCTACGACCGCATCACGCTCAAGGCGACCAAGGGTGGATGGCGCATGCCGTTCCGTCCCGAGCGCATGCGCGGCATCAAGCCGACCACGGATCTGGTCAATGCCAAGACCGGCAAGGTCGCGGTCGAGGCCGGCCTCAAGTTGACGGCACGACTCGCCAACAAGCTCGCCGAAGAGGGGCTCAAGGAGCTGCTCATCACCGACGAGGATCTTCACGGCCGCTATCTGGCCCAGGACATCGTCAACCTCGAGAGTGGCGAGATCTACGGCGAAGCCGGTGAGGAGATCGAGGAGGAGTTGCTCGATAAGCTCAAGGAGATCGGGCTCAAGGGAATTCCGATCCTCGATATCGACCATGTCAATATCGGCGCCTTCATCCGCAACACGCTTGCTGTCGACAAGAACTCGAACACCGAGGAGGCGCTGCTCGACATCTACCGGGTGATGCGCCCGGGTGAGCCGCCGACGCCCGAAGCGTCGCTGAACCTGTTCAACGGCATCTTCTTCGATTCCGAGCGCTACGACCTTTCCGCCGTGGGTCGGGTCAAGATGAACATGCGCCTCGATCTCGATGCGCCCGACACCAAGCGCACGCTGCGCAAAGAGGACATCCTCGCCGTTATCAAGACGCTGGTCGGCTTGCGCGACGGCAGGGGCGAGATTGACGACATCGATCATCTCGGCAATCGCCGGGTGCGTTCCGTGGGCGAGCTCATGGAGAACCAGTATCGCGTCGGTCTGTTGCGCATGGAGCGCGCCATCAAGGAGCGCATGAGCTCGGTCGATATCGACACGGTCATGCCGCAGGATCTGATCAACGCCAAGCCCGCGGCTGCCGCGGTGCGCGAGTTCTTCGGCTCCTCGCAGCTATCGCAGTTTATGGATCAGACCAATCCGCTGTCGGAGATCACCCATAAGCGTCGTCTTTCGGCGCTTGGGCCAGGCGGTCTGACGCGCGAACGCGCGGGCTTTGAGGTGCGCGATGTGCACCCCACTCATTACGGCCGTATCTGCCCGATCGAGACGCCGGAAGGTCCGAATATCGGTCTCATCAACTCGCTTGCCACTTATGCGCGGGTGAACAAATACGGCTTCATCGAGAGCCCGTATCGCCGCGTGGTGAAGTGCAAGGTGACCGACGAGGTCGTCTATCTCTCGGCCATGGAAGAGGCGCGCTACATCATCTCCCAGGCCAACGCCGCACTCACGTCGAACAACATGTTCGTGGACGACATGATCGTTTGCCGTCACGCCGGCGACGTGGAGCAATATCCTAAGGAAAAGGTCGACCTCATTGACGTGTCGCCGAAGCAGATCGTGTCGGTCGCGGCGGCGCTCATCCCGTTCCTTGAGAACGATGACGCCAACCGCGCGCTCATGGGCTCCAACATGCAACGCCAGGCCGTGCCGTTGATCACGGCTGAGGCGCCGCTGGTCGGCACCGGCATGGAAGCCGTCGTGGCGCGCGATTCAGGTGCCGCCATCGGTGCACGCCGTACCGGCGTCGTCGATCAGGTGGATGCCACCCGTATCGTCGTTCGGGCGACGGAGGAAACCGATCCGTCGAAGTCCGGCGTCGACATCTACAATCTGCGCAAGTTCCAGCGCTCGAACCAGAACACCTGCATCAACCAGCGGCCGCTGGTGCGTGTGGGCGATCATGTTCAGGCCGGCGAGATCATCGCCGACGGCCCGTCGACCGATCTCGGCGAGCTGGCGCTTGGCCGTAACGTGCTCGTCGCGTTTATGCCGTGGATGGGATCCAACTTCGAGGACTCCATTCTCATCTCCGAGCGCGTCGTGCGCGATGACGTCTTCACCTCGATCCATCTCGAGGAATTCGAGGTCATGGCCCGCGACACCAAGCTTGGGCCGGAGGAGATCACTCGCGACATCCCGAATGTCTCCGAAGAGGTTCTCAAGAATCTCGACGAGGCGGGTATCGTCTATATCGGCGCCGAGGTGAGCCCCGGCGACATCCTCGTGGGCAAGATCACGCCCAAGGGTGAGAGCCCGATGACGCCCGAGGAAAAACTGCTTCGCGCCATCTTCGGCGAGAAGGCGTCGGACGTGCGCGATACGTCACTGAAATTGCCGCCCGGCGTGGCTGGCACGGTCGTCGAAGTGCGTGTGTTCAATCGCCACGGTGTGGAGAAGGACGAACGCGCGATGGCGATCGAGCGCGAGGAGATCGAGCGCCTCGCCAAGGATCGCGACGACGAACTCGGGATCCTCGACCGCAACGTCTACGGCCGTCTTCGCGATGTGCTGTTGCATAAGGTCGTGGCCAAGGGTCCGAAGCCCTTCAAGAAGGACGGCAAGATTACCGAGGCGCTTCTCGACGAGGTGGTGCGTACCCACTGGTGGGAGATCGCGCTCAAGAACGACAAGGCGATGGCCGAGGTCGAGGCGATTGGCCGCCAATACGAAGAGGCCAAGAGCCGTCTCGAAGGGCGTTTTGTCGACAAGGTCGACAAGCTGCAGCGCGGTGACGAGTTGCCGCCTGGCGTCATGAAGACGGTCAAGGTCTTCGTCGCGGTGAAGCGTAAGGTTCAGCCCGGCGACAAGATGGCCGGCCGTCATGGCAATAAGGGCGTGATCAGTCAGATCGTGCCCGTTGAAGACATGCCGTATCTTGAGGACGGAACGCCGGTCGACATCGTGCTCAATCCGCTCGGTGTGCCGAGCCGCATGAATGTGGGCCAGATCCTTGAGACGCATCTTGGCTGGGCCTGTCGTGGCCTGGGCAAAAAGATCAACGATGCGCTGCACGCCTATCAGGAGTCGAACAAGCCGAAGCCGTTGAAGGATCTGCTCAAGTCGATCTATGGCGACGACAAGGAAGTGGCGGCACTGAGAGACGATCAGCTCGTCGAAGTGAGCAAGATGTTGTCCGCCGGCGTGCCGGTGGCGACCCCGGTGTTCGATGGAGCCCATGAGGGCGACGTCTCGGACATGCTGATTGCGGCGGATCTCGACTCGTCCGGCCAGGTGACCTTGTTCGATGGCCGCTCGGGCGTTGAGTTCGAGCGCAAGGTGACGGTGGGCTACATCTATATGCTGAAGCTCCACCATCTCGTGGACGACAAGATCCATGCTCGTTCGATTGGTCCCTACAGCCTGGTCACCCAGCAGCCGCTCGGTGGTAAGGCGCAGTTCGGCGGCCAGCGCTTTGGCGAGATGGAAGTGTGGGCGCTCGAAGCTTACGGCGCGGCCTACACGCTCCAGGAGATGCTGA
>PVMS01088256.1_pt1 | contig 12484 bp, 9 predicted proteins | sample 1853461 | NCBI WGS metagenome assembly PVMS01 (sample SAMN08582032, study PRJNA380276) | Marine sediment metagenome, whole genome shotgun sequencing project. | isolation source: ocean sediment barecode stripped | collected 2017
ATCAGTGATCGGTGATCAGTTATTCGCTACTCGAAACCCGAAACTCGAAACCCGAACCCCTCATTGTAGCGGAAAATGGCAGGCGACCTTGTGGTTGCCGGGTACATCCAGAAGCTCGGGTTCCGAGGAGGGGTCAGTGCATATCGATGGTTTTCCCTTTGCCTGGTACACGGGGCAGCGCGAAGCGAATCGACAACCAACCATGGGGCGCTGGAAATCGAAGGCTCCCCAGTCGGTCCGGCGCCGCTGCAGGGACGATCCCTCTATGCTCCGTTTCTCAACAAGGGAAGACCACAAGGTCTTCGTATAGGGGTGCAGGGGCTGGTTGGCGATGGCCCCGGCGAGTCCCATCTCAACGATCTTTCCGAGATACATCACCGCCACCTTGTGGCTTACCAGTTCGACGACCCTCAGGTCATGGGAGATGAACAGGTAGGAAAGCCCGAGGTTCGCCTGCAGATCCCTGAGGAGGTTGACGATCTGGGCCTGGATGGAAACATCGAGGGCGCTTGTGGGCTCGTCGGCCACCAGGAACCGGGCGCCCACAGCCAGGGCCCGGGCGATGCCCACCCTGCGTTTTTCGCCTCCGGAAAGTTCGTGGGGAAGCGAGAAGAGCTTGCTCGGCTTCAGGTTGACCTGTTCGAGCAGTTCACCGATCCTGCGGTCGGCCTCATCGTCGCCCATCTTGTTAAAGACCGTGACCGCCTCCCTGAGTATCGCCCGGATCTTCATTTTCGGGTTGAGAGCGGCATCCAGGTCCTGGAAGATCATCTGAATCTGTTTCCTCATGGGGAGGAATTCCGAAGAGGAAAGAGAGGTTATCTCCGTGCCGTTGAAAACGATCCGGCCTGAGGTGACCGGCGTCAGCCCCATGATGGACCGGCACACGGTCGACTTCCCGCAGCCGGACTCACCCACCAGTCCCATCGTCTCCTTCTCCTTGATGTAGAAACTGACACCGTCGACGGCGGGGATGTATCCACCTTCGCCCTTGATGGCGGAAAGGATTCCCCGGTTCTGGGCATAGTGCTTCTTCAGGTCTTCTACTTCCAGGATCGTCTTTGTCGTCATAATCTAAGCCTTCCGCTTAATCGATATACAGCCAGCACCTGACGCAATGGTTGTCCGCAACCTCCTCCAGGCCCGGCTCCCGGTGCATGCACCTGTCCTTGATCCCTTCGTGAACCTGGCCGCAACGGTCAAAGAACCTGCAGCCCTCGGGGATGTTCACTGTGTCGAGAACGTCTCCATCGATGACCTTCAGGTAATCCTTTTTCCTGATGTCCCGGTCGCTGGGAATGGATTTAAGGAGAGCCATGGTGTAGGGGTGCTTCGGCACGACATCAGGGGAAAGAACCGCTCCGGACGGTCCGCGCTCAAGCACCCTGCCTCCGTACATCACCGCGACATTGTCCGACAGACGCGCGACCATGCTGATATCGTGGCTGATGAGTACGGTGGTGACCCCGACATCTTCCTTGAGTTCGCTGAGGAGTTCGACGATCTTCGATTGGATGGTGGAGTCCAGGCCGGTGGTCGGCGCGTCTGCGATGAGCAGCGAAGGCTCGGAGGATAAAGCCATGGCGATCATCGCCCGCTGGCACATCCCCCCCGAAAGGCCGTACGGATAGTTGTTGAAGCGCAGTGCAGGCGAGTCGATCTTCACACGCTCCAGCCAGTACTTCGCCTTGTCGACCGCTTCACCTTTGTCCCTGATGTCCGTGTTCAGGAGTATCGATTCCGTGATCTGCTTGCCAATGGTCATGAACGGGTTCAGCGACACTCTGGGGTTCTGGAAGATCATTGAGATCTCCCTTCCGCGGACATGGCGCATCAGCCGGTCAACGTTCTTTAGCCAGCCCCGGTTGTCCTTGCGCACCTCCATGATCTGACCGTCCCGTTCCCCTGTATGGACGTAATGCTCTATGGACTGAAGGAGGTTCTTCCGGCTCCCGTTCTTTTGGAACAGCACGCTGCCGGTGATAACCCCTGGATCGGTCCTGACAAGCCCCATGACGGAGAGGGCGGTGACGCTTTTACCGCTTCCGCTCTCACCCACGATACCCATCGTCTCACCGCTTTGGACGTGCAGATCAACGCCATCGACCGACCTGATGAAGACATTCTTACTCTTGGAGTAGAAGTAGGTTCGCAGGTTCTCTATGCTCAGAACGGGTTCGGGGTTCATCCGGTCCTCTTTCCCTCCAGGACGTTGTTGAGCCCGTCGCCCAGAAGGTGAAAACCCATGATCGTGAAAAGGATAGCCAGGGCCGGGGCGGTAGAGGGCCAGAAATTACCCTGCATGAAATAGTTCGAGCCCGCCTGGACCATGTTGCCCCACGATGGTGTGGGTTCCTGAACGCCGAAGCCGAGATAGCTGAGACTGGATTCGACGAGGATGGCCTCCGCCATGCCCAGGGTCGCCTGAATGATGAGCACGGAGCGGCAATAATGCCAAAGAATGTGCTTGAAGATAATGGTCCTGCTCGGTAGACCGAGGGCGATGGCCGCCTCGATGAAGGTTTTCTGTTTGAGGAAAAGGATCTTGTCCCTGATGAGGAGGCTCACCACCGGGATGTTGGTGATCCCGACCACGATCATGATGTAGTAGATGTCGGGTTTGAAGGCGGCCACGATCAGAAGGATGACAACAAGCCGGGGGAAGGAGTCCACCAGGTTGGCGAAATAAGTTGTGGCCGTGTCAAAGACACCCCCCCGGTAACCTGAAAGAACACCGATGACCGACCCAAAAAACAGGGCTATGGTAATGGCGAGCAACCCCGGGAGAAGGTATGCCTGGATCCCGACTATCAGCCTCGACAGGATGTCTCTTCCCATGAAATCGGTACCGAGAAGGTACCCTGTTGTGCCGGGAGGCGCCATCAGCAGGTCGAAGTTGATCTCCTGGGGATCGTGGGGCAGAAAATCGAGGGCGCCCAGGAGGTAGGAGAGGGCGATGAAAACCGCTATGAAGAGTCCGTATCCGATGTAGACGAGATCTCTTGTGTCCGCCTTTTTCCAGAAAGGAAGTTCAGAGAATTCAGCTACTTCTCTGGATAGCTGCGTGTATCTTTTCATCGGTAACCCCGCGGCCCGTCCGGCGTCATTCGTTCGACGCCCGCGGGTTGACCATGACGTAGACGACCCGTTGAATCAGGCTTCCCATCCGGACGATCACCGCGGCCAGGATCGTGATCCCCATGATGATAGGATAATCCCTGTCCTGAGCCGCCTGCCATGCCAGCCTTCCCATGCCCGGCCAATTGAATACCTGCTCCACCACCACGGCTCCGCCGAGGATGAAGGGTATCTTCGAGGCGATGATTTGAGTGACGGGGATGAGGAACCCCTCCTTGAAGGAATGCTTCCAGATCGAAGCTCCTTTTGCCTCGGCCGTCAGAATGTAATCCTCTGAGAAAACCCTCGTCATCTCCTCGCGCAGGTATCGCACAACTTCGCTGATAGTGCCGTTCCCGACACCTAGAACGACGATGGGCAGGAGGAAGGCGAGCCAGCCCAGCCGCTGTGAACCGGAAAAACCGATGGAGATCGGGAAAAACCCGAACTTGTGTGTGGAGATATATATGGCGATATACCCTAACCAGAAAACGGGAAGGGCCGAGACAACGTAGGCGAGGATGGTCAGGGGCAGGGTAAGCGCCGTGGTGCCCCGCCGCGCGGAGAGCAGGGCGATGGGAACAGCGATAAAAAGGGTGATCAGCATAGCGCCGATGGTGAGGTACATGGTGTTGATCCCAACCCGGACGATCTCACTCAGGACCGGCAGGCCCGTGCGGACGGATGACCCGAAGTTGCCGTGGAGGATGTTGGAAGCCCAGGAGAGGTACTGAGCGTACCATGCGGTGGGAACACCCGCTTCGCCGCCGGAACTCATCTGTCCCTGCAGCAAGACGGTGAACGGGTCGCCCGGAGCCAGGTAGAGGATCATGAACACCACGAAGCTGACGCCCACCAGCAGAAAGGCCGCGATGAAAAGTTCTCTGACCAGTGTGAGGGCAACGGGCCTCAGGGCGGACAGCTTCATGGGGGAGGTTCCGTCTGTTTTGATAACCTCGCCAAAAGTCTCCTGTAGAATCTTTGGGAGCCATTTTGCGAGTCCATCAACTTTGCGGGATCACTCTCCCCGCTCCCTCTCATCCTTACCGGTCCTCCTCGGGGATGTACCACTCGTCTGCAAAGGAGAAGAACTTGTAGGGATGGATAGCCACATGCCGGACCTTTTTGTGGTAGGCCGCGTAGTTGGTCAAAGTCCACAGGAACGTGTACGGGCTCTCCTCGGCGAGGAGAGAGTGGAGTTTCCGGTATATGGTCCTTCGTTTCTCATGGTCCAGGGTCAACTTGCTCTCCACAATAAGGCTGTCGACCTCCGGGTTGGAATAAGCGCCGAAATTGTTCTTCCAGGCCCCTATCTCCGCTGAATGGAAAAGCGAGGAGATATCAGCGGAATCGTCGAAAACCCAGGATGCAAAAATGATATCGAAATCGTGGTCGAGGAAAACGTCCTCTTTCCAGGCAAGCCACTCCTTGAACTCAAGCCTGATCTCCACCCCGACCTTCCTCAGGTAGCTCTTGAAGGCCAGCACAACCCGCTTGACCGCCTCGCTCTCCTTCGCTATGGGCACTTTGAGGGTGACAACCAGCTGGTCCCCTCCCTTTTCCATGACGCCGTCGGGACCGGGAGAGAAACCCGCCTCCTGAAGCAGTTCCCGCGCCCTTTTCGGATCGTAGGAGAGAGGGGCCACGTCAAGGTTGTAGGCCCAGCTTCCAGGCGCGAAGGGGCCTGAAATGACGCTTCCCTGCGAATTGAAGAAAGAGTCCAGCATCTCCTGTCTGTTGACCGCGTGGGTGAACGCCTGGCGGACGCGTTTGTCTTCAAGGAGAGGGTTTCGAAGGTTGTAGCCGAAAAACGAGTAGGACAGGGCGTTGTAGGGTTGGAGGACATAGCGCTTGTCGCCCTGGATCTCCGGGATGTCCCTGGGGTTGACCAGGATGATCATGCCGATGGCGTTGAACATCATGGCCTGTGTCATGATGTTCTGATCGGCGAACGGCTTGCCGATGAACCTGTCGACATGGGGACGGCCCTTGAAATAACTCTCATTGGCCGCCAGCACCACCTCCCGGTCGCCAGTGATCCTGTCGATCCTGTAGGGACCGGTACCGATGGGCCTTTGCACGAAGGGGTCTGACCTGGTAAGGAATGCGGGGTTAGCCGGCCCGTGAGCGGGTATGATCTTGAAGCTGAACTTGGCGAGAGCGTTCAGGATGGGCCTCTTGAGGCTGAACCGCACCGTGTAGTCGTCCACCTTTTCGACCCCTTCGATGAACTCGTACCGCACTTTGAGCGGAGTTATGGTCTTGGGGTGGGTCATGATGTTGTAGGTGGCAACGACATCGTCAGCGGTGAACGATCCGGGAGCCTCGTCCCCTTTCGGGTGCCAGGTCACATCCTGTCTCAGGTAGAAGGTGTAAGTGCTTCCATTATCTGAAATTTCCCACCGCTGGGCGAGTTCAGGGACGATCTCCTGCCGATCGTTGATGCCCACCAGCCCGTTAAAGAGCAGTTCGCTGATGCGCAGGGAGACCATATCGTTGCTCGTGATGGGATCAAGGGTAGCCGGCCTTCCGTACTCTCCGTAACTCAGTTGGCCCCCGTCGGGCCTCCCGTCGTTCCTTCCGGCGGCCTCAACGTTCGTGGAAACGCTCACGGCAGCAAAAACAAGCATTATGAGCAAAAAGGTCCATTTGGCTTTCATGACATTCCTCCTCGGTTCCGTGCCTCGGTCCGGGACGATCGATCCCGGTCCCTTTCCAGCACCTAAAGTACCTTAACGTCTCCAGCACTTTTCTGTTCTATGGAATAGACTCCCTGCATGGCGTTCTGGATCTGCCTTACCGCAGGAAACTGTACGCTCATTCCGAACAGGATCTCCAATGCCTCTGAGAACTTTTTCGTCCGGTAATACGCGCCTGCGAGGTCTGTGAGCAGAGAAGGTTCGTTGAATTCGATCCTGTTCTTGTTGCTCTTGTCCCGGCCCGCTTCCAGATAGGTAAGGGCCCTGTCAAAAGCTTTTTTCCTGAGGTGATACCTTCCAAGAGCGAAGTTGATCCTGGAAAATTCCCTGCCCTCGCCCCGCATGGCAACTGTTGCCGCGCTGCTGATAATGTCCGCGCATCCTGACTCGAATCCGCCGCACACGAGGACCGCCTCGGCCAACATGTGCGGATCGCCGTTGCTTTCCCGCGCAAGCCTGCTTAACAGTTCTATCCCCTCGCTGCCTCTGCCGCCGGCATTGAGGTTCCCGGCGCGTGTCATCATAGCGGCCGTATGCTGACGTTCGGGAACCTTGTCACCGAAGGCGATTAAAACATCGAGAGCGGTGTCAGAGTCGCTGATCCTGCCTGCTTGAGCATGGGCCCGTGCCAGGTAGTAGCGCGCCGTCATGGCAACTTCAGGGTCTGTTGCCGCCTTTTCCAGGGAAACGGCACTTGCCTTCCCGTAAAGTTCCGCAAGGTTAGCCAGAAGGGAGAGGCTGTAGAACCTCACGGTTTTGTTAATGCCCAGAGCCTCCTCGTCGGAGAAGGCATTCATGTCTACTGTCCTGACCAGGTCGAGAGCTTTTTCCACCCGGCCGGTGCTGGTGAAAACAGCGATGCAGTTGCTCACCACCCTCATGGGAACCGTGCGGCCCGATCCTCGTGAAAGGGTCAGGGCCTGATCACAGATGGCCTCGGGATCCTTGTTCCAGCGGCCGGCCCTCGCATAAGCCCAGGCCAGTTCCGACAGCACCACGGGGTCGTTGGACTTGCCCATAGGCGACCAGAGTTTCTCGCTCTTTTCGCTTTTCCCGAGGAAAGAGTACGCTGTCCCCATGCCAATTCGGGATAGAGCCCTTGCGGTCGCGTCCAACCCCTTGTTCTCCGCCGCCGAACGCAAATGAACGAGAGCCCGGCTGGGGTCACCGGCCGCAAGAAGGGCTTCGCCCAGGTACAGTTTCGACAGCAGGCTCTGGTCCTTGCCACCCTGGGATGAGATCGTTTCCAGGTAGTCAAGATGAACCGTGACTGACAGATCATGAAGTTCACGATAAAGCTCGGCGTTCCGCAGGAAGATCACACCGAGGCTCAGGTGGGCCGAGCCCGATCCACCGGCTTTCATCGACGGCATATCGTAATAGAGCATGGCCGAGTCCCGGTAGTGGTTCATCTTAAACTGTTTCATGGCGCGCTCGACCGGAGTGTCGGCCGCCCGGACAGGGGAAGGAACCGCAAAGGTCAGGGCGCAGAGGGGAATCAGCAGCGCAACGCCTCTCAGGCTCATAATTCCGGCTCCTCTATCCTGGTAAGGAATATATGGTCCCACTGCTCGACCTGCGCCCTGAAGGCTATCGTCCCGTCGGCCGAGCATACGACATCATGGTTGATCCTCGTTTCAGTATGCAGGGGCATGTTCGACCCGTCATGGATGTCCACAACACGGATCGGGAAAAACTCGTGCCGATTATCCTCCACATACAGGATCCTCCGGCTGTCGGGCATCCACGCCGGACCGCGTTCCATGTCGGGGTTTACGTTCCGGGCCACGATCCTCTGAGAAAGTTCCTCCCCCTCAGTGGGGTTTATACCGTCTGCGGAGACCACAATCAGGCACCATATCTTAGGGTCGTTCATAAGGTTGTAATTGGAGTAGAACGCGATGTGTTTTCCGTCGGGAGACCAGGTGGGCCTCAGGTCGTCGTAACCCCAGGTTGTGAGGGGCCGGATGGTTTCGAAGGGGTTCCCGGCATCATCGATGATAAAGATGTCGTGGTTCTCGTTGCTCCCGTAGATCATGGCGATCCTCGCGCCGTCCGGAGACCACTCCGGATAAAGGTAGGTCTTTTCTCCCCGGGTCAGAGGCTTTGTCTCCATGGTCGCGAGATCCAGCAGATACAGGTTCGCTTTCCCTGACCGGCCGGACACAAAAACGATCTGTTCGGCCACCGGAGACCATTGCGCATGGCCGTCCTTTTCCAAACTGCTGGTGAGCCTGGTGGTGGAATCCTCCAGAAGCCCGCTCAGGTAGAGATCGTAGTTCCCAGTTCCCCCGTTGCTCATGAACACGAAGCGGTCACCGGTGGGGGACCAGGTGATCCCGGAATTGTAGCTGACCCCCTCCAGGAAGTCGGGGAGGAAGAAATCGAGAGCACCTTCCCCCTTGGGTTGCTGCAGATAGATCCTGCGGAGGATCGAACCGTCGGGCCTGGCGATGACGATCTCCTTTCTTTCCTTGACGGAACGCTCGAAGGCCAGGCTTTCCCCGGATGGAGACCAAACCGGATTCGAGTCGTTGCGGCCCTTCTGGACCCCTGTCAGTTCCCGGACGTAGAGGGGTTCTAACTGCCTGGGTTCTGGGGGCTTCATCATCCCGGGCGCGGGGGTTTCCCCGCTTTCGGCCTCTCCCGTTTCTACTGACAGTATCCTGGCCGGCAGTGCGCCGGTGGGCAAGATAAGGCCGTCACCGGTCACAGCCGCACCGGACGGGACGGCCGCAGGAGCGGGTCCCATATCCAGCAGCCAGATCTCCTCGACAGACAGGGCCTGAGCCTCCTTCCCCGTTTCCGGGATTAAGAACTCTTCGTCGATCACCGGCTCCGCGACACTCGATCCCTCAGGTATATCGATGCGCGTGTCACCCGGGGAGGGGATCTGATCCGGAAGCGGGGCCAGGGCGCCTGTCGCTGCGGGAGCCTGCTGCCTGGTTTCTTCCGCCGTCACCGGGGAGGCGAAGAGGATGGAGGCAAGGGCGAATAAAGCAAACACCGCGACCAGCGGCCCGAATCCATGGTCCAATCCCGAGCCTCCGGCTACATCAGGTCCTGGATCTGGGTCCAGAACTTCTCCGCTGACTGGCGCATCTGAGCGAACTGATCGACCCCTTCAAGTTTTTTCGGGAAGAAATCGAAATACTCTCGCCAGGCGAAATCGGCCTTGTCGAGGATCGTGTCCTTTCTCGTGACCAGATAGAGCTTGTGATACGAGAGGGCAAGGTAATAATAAGTGTCGTGCAGCGCCTCGTCATATTGTCGGGTCGGGAAGAACCGTGTGTACTGCTTGGCCCTTTCCAGGTTCTCGATTGCCTTTCCGAAGTTCTCCGCGGCGCCCTGCCGGTCATCGTCAGTGACAAGACCGCTTCCCCGTTCGTAATAAGCGTGCCCCAGGTTCGTGTAGGCCACGGAATATTGCTTGTATATCAGTTGCTGGTTCTCGGGGAGGGAGAGCACATTTTCGAACTCGCGGATGGCGGAAGCATAATCCTCCTGCTTGTCCATATAGAGCTGAGCCAGCCTGAAGCGGGCGTCGGAATAGTCGGGATGGCCCTTTCCGGCAGCCCGGTATGCATCCATGGCGGCATCCATATCCCCACGGCCCTCAGCGCGCTTTCCGATGGCGATATGATCCTTCACGAACCTGACGGCCGCCGCTCCGGAAAGGTCGATAACCTTTTTGTCGAACTCCACGACCTCTTCCCAGTCCCGGTAGTCTTCACCCACCGTGAGTTTTACGGTGTGAAAACCGAATTTCACCTGCTTCCCGTCGCGGATGGGGGTCCGACCCACCATTGTCCCGTCCAGGTACACCTTGGCGCCGGAAGGCACCGATTCAACTTTGAGAAGGGACTTGTTGATGGTCAGGTTGAACTCCCTGACCTCACCCTCCTTCTCCGCCTTGACCTTCCCGCTGTACTGCTGGTAACCGTGCCTGTAGAGAAGCAGGTCGTAGGTCCTGCCGATCCTTGCCGGCAAGATAGTCCTGCCGTCCGAACCCGTCGTCCCGGACCACTTGTCGTCCAGGTAGACGTTGACGGCCGGGAGGGGGTCCACATCAGGCGGGACCCCGCCCTTTGCCGCCAGGACGAACGATCCCTCGGATGCCCTTCTTTCCTCCTCGGTGAACACCCTCCGGACCGCCCGGTGTCCGACCCTTGCCGCTTCGCCTTGCCGGATCTCGACCACCTCAACCCATGAACTTCTTTTTTCGGTCTTTACGATCTTGAGGGTCCCGATATCATTGTAACCTTTGATCTTGCCATGCCTGTCCCGTGAAGGGGACATGAGCGCGAACTCCATCCCCCGTTTGACCTGGTAGTCGGACTTGCCCAGGCTCACCTGGAACCTCTCACCCTTTTCAGACAGAAGCGTCCCCTGGAAAGGATATTGTGCCATGATGGTCCTGACGGCCTTCTTGGCGACGTCCTTGATGTTCTTTGCACTCCGGGCCGTGCCGATCTGGCTCACGGCCAGATTGCCGTCCGACGTGTGGACCTTCGTCTCGATGATATATCCCCTGTCGTTCCTGGACACGCTGCCGAGAATCACCGCATCGACCGTCCCCATGAGAGAGCTGTCCCGCCACCCTTTCGATGTCATGGTCTCGATGTCCGTTTTCGCGCTCTTGATCCTTTCGCGGAGTGTTTCCGCCGGCACTTCTTTAAAACTCATGTGGCTGAAGAGGATATTGACCACGGCCTCGCCGGCGCGTTCCAGGACAGGGGTCAGGTCCTCGTCAGGGACATTCCCCGAATAGCCATAAATACCCACCCGGACAGGCTTTTGCGTGACCGGATAGAAGAAGCGTTTGACGGTACGCCTGCCATCCAGGGTGACCTTGGCTCTCCACACCGAAGGCATGTGCCCCGGGACCGCCATCTTAACCCAGAAGGTTTTCCCGGGGGCGCCCCTGTAAACGTACTGGACGGTCCCCTCTGCACCGGTTTTTCCCAGGTTCTTCTTGCCGACGGTCACCTCCACGCCGGATAGTCTCATCTCCTGGCCGTACTCTTCGGTGACGGCGACGATGGTGAGAATAGACGGCTTGAAAAGCGTGGCGTCGACGATCATTCCGGGCTCCAGGGCGATCGTTTTCTTCCAGGCAACGTAGCCTTTCCTCCTGATCTCTATCCTGGCCTTCCTTTTCGGATCGCCGCTGTAGACATGGATAGTCTCGCCGCTGCCATCGGTCACAGCGCTCTGCTCCCCATCGATCTTGACGGAGGCGCCTTCGAGGGGAGTCCCTTTTGCGGTAACCCTCACGGTGATCTGCTTTGTGGACTCGAGAACGGCATCAAGGGGGTAGGTGTCCACAACTCCCTTCTCGGGCTGCCTGACCTCCAGGTCGCCCTCCCAGGGCTCGATCCTGTATCCATCGGGCGGATCCATGATCACCGAGACCTTGACACGAGTTCCCGGCATCCTCTGCAAAGTAGCCGTGAACATACCGTTGTCATCGATGACCCCCTTCTCGACTCCATCGAGGAGGACCTTTGCCTGGGCTGCAGGCTCGCCATCCATGGTCGCCTTCACCTCCAGCCGCAGCTCGACTTCCTTCTGTGCTGCACAGGAAAAGAGAACAACGGACAGGAAAATTAACAGGACCCGTGTCACCTTGGATCTGACCATAACTCTTCCTCCTGTTTGAACCCCGCTCGCGGTCGCCGCGTCAATTCCCTGTCGCAGGAAACAGACCCCGGCAGGAGCACGCGAGACTTCAAAGGATCAAAGTTGATGGACTCGCAAAAAGCCATCAACGCGCCCCGCGCGAGGCGCCCAAATCAATGACTGGCACTGTAAGTCATTGATTTGTAAGGAAAGCGAAAACCACGCTTTTCGCTTTCCCCAGAAAATTGATGGGTCACAAAAAGCCACCTGACTTTTTGCGACCTTGTCAAAGATATTGCTCAGAGTGTCGGGGGCTGAATATTAACTTCGCCGGGATTGATGATCTTGTCTTCGTCCGAATCGGAGCGTTCGATGGATCTGCGTTTTCCCTCAGGGATCTTCCTGAGGTCCAGATTCACCTCCTCCTTCCCCCCGCCGACCTCGACCGTTTGCGTGTGGGTGATGTAGCCTATCTTTCCGGCTTCGACTTTATAGATGCCCTTGGTGATGGAGTCTTTCCCGGATTCGAATCGACCCTCGGTGTCTGCCTTTACCGAATGGGAGGCCTCTTCAATGCTGACGGAAGTGTTTATCATGTTGACGACGACGCCCTCCGGGCTTTCGCCTTCAACCGGATTCATGTCCGGATCTAAAAGACGCACCGTTCCGTATATTCCTGGAGCACAGGCCCCTAGTGTCCACACCAGGGTAAGGACCAGAAAACATATTCCTGTTCTATAATTCATAGATACCCTCCCGCACACGACCTGATTTTTGAAAAACAGCGTAGATATGGAATGATCCCCTGATACCAGTAACCCGGCACCAGGGAGCCCTTACTGAGGGCCCTTACTGAATTCCCCGGACTTTCCCCTTTGCTACATACAAGCGTATTAGAGAAGATAACAACTGGAAATTGTTGGCCTTGAAGTGTACGGTACGGGGGAAAGTCCAGGGGAATTCAGTAAGGGCCCTCAGTCAGGGCTCCCTGGTGCCGGATCACTGGTATCAGGGGATCATTCCATATCTACGCTGTTTTTCAAAAA
>PVMS01025525.1_pt1 | contig 12483 bp, 11 predicted proteins | sample 1853461 | NCBI WGS metagenome assembly PVMS01 (sample SAMN08582032, study PRJNA380276) | Marine sediment metagenome, whole genome shotgun sequencing project. | isolation source: ocean sediment barecode stripped | collected 2017
CCAGCCAGGAATTATTTCTTCTGGCTGGTTTTCATTGGAAAATCTTCAGAATAGTAGCTCATGCTACCGAAGAATCATTATTCCTTAATGAGTGGTATTGGATAGTCTTTCATCATTAGAGCCGCGGCTTTTGCAGTATTTGCTTCCCGTTTTTGGGGGTTCTCATTGATGGTGCCTTTACCTACGGCTTCCCATACCAGTTCCTTCTTTTCCGCATCATATACCGAAATAATCAGTGTCCCATCTACATAGTCGTATTCACTAAAAGTTGTGGTGGAGTGTCCGCCGCCCCAGCCATAGCCTGGGCCATAGCCATAATAACCACCATAACCACCCATACTGCTGGTATGTGCTGTGGTTTGGGTTTTTTGTTCAGTCACAATATAGAGGCTGACGATCATATCACCCTGACCGTCTTCCACGATTTCAATACCCCGGTTGCGAAATTCATTGCCAAATGCCTCTTCAATCCTTCCCTTATCGAAGCGATTCAGAATCTGATCACTCTTCTCGGTCCAACCGAAGTATTCCAGAGATCTGTACTGGGTAAAATCCACAGTCTTGTCCAAATCACTAACCACTTTAATTCCGCTGCAGGAGCTTAATACCACTCCGGCTACCAAAACAAAAAACAACTTTCTCATAATCTGATTATTAGTTTTAAGATCTATCTATTTGTAATTTAAACTTTGTCAATGGATTATAGTTCACCAATAAATTTAGGCTAAAATAATTTCACTGCCTAATTTTAATTATTCCGTTTCACTCATAGAATAACATTACTGAGCATCATTTGTTCTTCATACTGAGATTAGAATATGTACCGCAATTACCCGTAATCCTTTTGCTGTTGCGAAAAATCAGGTCATGGCAATAAGTGATCCGGTAATGTAGGCGATTACCCACCAGATATAGGCGAATCTTGAATACAAATGCACACTCCTGGGTACACCTGCGTTCATTCCCGATTTATTGTAAACCCGCCAGATCATTACCAGATCGATCAACATCAGGAGAAGGGCCGAGTAACCAATAAATCCGTGAATCGTAAAAGGGGAGTTTTTGGATCCAAGTATCATAAAGATGGTGGCTGTCACATCAAGGAATACCCCGAGTGATATAAAGATCAGTACCCGTGGAATGATCTTCTTTTTTACCTGTTCGGAGATTATACCTATGCTGTATGAAATGAGCGCCAGGGTGACGATGGTTGCTCCTGCAATGGATAGTGGATTCATAATCGGATCTGTTTAAGAGGTGAATATATCAATTTTTACAGGTCTGTTGGTCCCATGTGAGGTGTTTCATTGGTTTTATTACCATTTCTGGTGTAGTTTAGTGCGGTAAAAAAGTGGTGTAAAATTTAATAATATTTTAGAGATGAATAGAGTTTTGATATTAGGTGCAGGAATGGTTGTAAAACCCATGGTTCATTATTTACTGGAGAATAACATTGATGTAACCCTGGCTAGCCGAACCAGGGCAAAGGCTGATCACATGCTGGAAGGTTACAACAGGGGTAAGTCTCTTGCTTGGACTATTGATCAGACCGACATGTTGGATGAACTTATTGAAAGCCACGATCTTATCGTTAGCCTGCTCCCTTATGCACATCATGTTACCGTAGCTGAAAGATGTATTTTTTTTCGGAAGAATATGCTGACCACTTCCTATGTATCTCCTGAAATGAAGGCGTTGGATAGAAAAGCAAAAGAAGCAGGGATTATCATCCTGAATGAAATAGGAGTGGATCCGGGGTATGACCATATGACGGCCATGGAGATCATAGACAGGGTGCATGACCAGGGCGGGAAAGTGGATGAGTTTTACTCCCTTTGCGGAGCGCTTTGTGCCCCTGAAGCATCTGATAATCCATTCAGGTATAAATTCTCATGGTCTCCAAAGGGTGTGGTGATGGCCAGCAACAATGATGCGCAGTTCCTTCAGGATGGTGTGATTGTCAACCTGGAGACCAGCGATCTGTTCAAGAATCCATTGGTAATTGAATTTCCCGGGGTTGAACGCCTGCATGTATACCCCAACCGGGACTCGTTGCCATACATTGACCTTTATGGAATCCCTGAAGTAAAAACCATGTACAGAGGAACCTTCCGTTATGAAAACTGGTGTGCTGCGCTGGACCTTCTAAAAGCACTGAAGCTCACAGGTTATGATGAAATGGATTTTGGAGGAAAAACGTTTGCCGGGGTTACAGCTGAACTGAATGGGATGAATGCAGAAAGTCTGAAAGAAGAGATAAAGGCGAAGTTCAACCTCTCTGAGAATCATGCCGGGCTGAAAGCCATTGAATGGTTGGGAATGCTGGATTCAACACCTGTTCATCTTAAAAAGGGCTCCCCATTTGACCTTACATCTGATTTAATGATTGAGAAAATGATGATGGATGATACTGAAAGAGATATGGTTATTATGCAGCATATTTTCAAAGTGACCAGGTCAGATGGTAAAAAGGAGGAGATCGTCTCCAGGATGCTTGACTATGGAAACAGCGACTACACATCCATTGCCCGGACTGTGGCTCTGCCTGCAGCAATTGGAGTGAAGTTAATTCTTGAGGGTGGCATTTCGGAAACCGGGGTACATATCCCTATTAAGAAATCTATTTATGCGCCTGTTCTCAGAGAATTGCATAAGTTTGGTATAACTATGACCGAATCAGTTGAAGAAATGATAGAATGATGAATGTTTCTCCAAGGTTGCATTTGCTCACTCCTGAGCAAATGAATGAGATTCATACCTATTCCATCCGGATCCTGGAGGATACGGGAATTCAGGTGGAATCCAAAGCGGCCCTTGAAATCTTTAAAAAGTCGGATGGAGTTAAGGTCAGCAATGAGGTGGTGTACATCAAAGAAGAATTGATCAATCATGCCATCAAACAGGCCCCCTCAAACATCGGGGTATATAACAAAACTGGAAAAATTGCCTTTCAACTGGGAAAAAAGCAGGGTCATCAGACCCATTTCGGGATCGGGGCAACCAACACCTGGTTCCAGGACATTGAAACCAACCAGGTGGAACTTTTTACCCGGAAGCATATGCAGCATTCCACGCAGCTGGGCGATATGCTGGAGCACTACGACATGGTATCCACCCTGGGAATTCCTTCGGATGTGTCCCCGGAAACCTCAGATCTCTATGCTGCCCTGGATATGTATGCCAGTACTTCAAAGCCACTGGTGTTGTTAATCTCCGGAGATCAAAAAATAAACGAGGTATTTGACCTGCTCTCTTTTCTCCATGGAGATATATCTGCAAAACCCTTCTGTATCCCCTATGTGAATCCCATCACTCCCCTGGTGTTAAATAAAACCACCACCGACAAGATGGTGGCCTCCATCAATCACAACCTGCCGGTTATGTATTCCAACTACAGCATGTATGGCGGCACCTCACCTGTTACAGAAGGGGGCACGCTGGCGCTGCTCAATGCGGAATTGCTGGCCGGACTGGTATTTGGTCAGTTGATCAGGCCCGGATGTGAAATGATCCTTGGAAGCCTTCCTGCAGCTTTTAACATGTCCACCATGGGAAGCTCCTATACCCCATCTTCCTATTTGCTGAACCTGGCGAGTGCCGAAATGATGCATTTTTATGAAATTCCCCACTGCGGTACCTCCGGTAGTGTCAATGGCAGGGGAGCCGATCACCTGGCTTCCGGGAACCTGTGGCTCAATCACCTGACCTCCTGTTTGGGGAAAGTAGGTTGTGCTCCCTTTGTGGGGGGGAATTTTGATTCCATGGCTTTTTCTCCCACAACCGTAGTGCTTTCAAACCAGATTATAGGAGCCGCCAGGAAATTTGCCGATGGATTTCAACTTGATGACAATACTGTCAATCTTCAGGAGATCTCAGCCATTGGTCACGGGGGGGGGACTATTTCACCTCTGAGCAGACACTGGCCTCGTTGGATGAATTAAGTGACCCGGGTACCCTGTGGCCTTCACTTAGCCTGGATGCATGGAAAGATCAGGGAATGCCTTCAACGGAGAAAGAATTGGTCGATCATACGAAAGACCTCTATTCCAGGGCAATGAAAGCATCTGCCGAAAGTAAGGAGATCATTAATAAGGGTGAAGATTTTATAAACAGGTTGCCCTCTAAATAAATAATCCCAAATTAAATCCATGATCCTGAACAAAAAGGAGGCTGAAAAGGGCGAAATCGGATTGTGGTTAAGCACTTCCCTGGTGGTGGGAAACATGATCGGATCCGGGATTTTTCTTTTGCCGGCGGCACTGGCCCTCTATGGCGGGATCAGTATTTTCGGCTGGCTGATTACTCTGGTTGGCAGCATATTTCTGGCATTGATGTTTTCACGGCTCAGTAAAATGGTCACCAAATCGGGGGGACCCTATACCTATTCAAGGGAGGGTTTCGGAGATTTTACCGGTTTTCTTGTGGCCTGGGGATACTGGATTTCCATCTGGTCAGGTAATGCAGCTATTTCAGTGGCCGGAGTTGGTTACCTTTCTTTTTTCATTCCTGCACTTAAGGAGAATCAGATCCTTTCTGCCGCGGTTGCCATTGGCGCCATCTGGTTGTTCACCTTTATCAACACCAAGAGCATCAAAAAAGTGGGGATGGTCCAACTTGTCACCACAATCCTTAAGATCCTCCCACTGATTATCCTTGGAACCTTTGGTTTGCTCTATTTTAATAAGGCCCATTTTACACCCTTAAATTTGAGTGGTGAGTCGGGCCTGGATGCAATTGCTGGATCGGCAGCTTTGACACTGTGGGCATTTCTTGGCCTGGAGTCTGCCACCATCCCCTCCGATAAAGTAAGAAATCCGGCAAAAACCATTCCCAGGGCAACCATTGCAGGACTCTCCTTAGCAGCCCTGCTCTATATTTCAAGTACATTGGGTGTCATGGGGATTATTTCTCCCACCGACCTGTTGGATTCGGCTGCACCATTTGCAGATGCCGCACAGCTGGTCTGGGGAAAATGGGCCTCAGCCCTTATTGCCATTGGAGCAGCCATTGCCTGTTTTGGAGCTTTGAATGGCTGGATCCTGATGCAGGGGCAGGTGCCCATGGCTGCGGCCAGGGACAAACTATTTCCGCCTGTTTTTAACAGGGTAACCAGAAAGGGGATTCCCGTATTGGGGATCCTGATAGCCAGTGTTCTTGCTTCATTACTGGTCAGCATGAACTATTCCAGGGGACTGGTAAAGATGTTTTCGTTTATCATTATGGTATCCACACTCAGTTGCCTGCTGCCCTACCTGTTTTCTTCCCTTTCCGAGATTTTGCTCTATCTGAGGAAAAAGAAGAGCTACAACAGGAATAAGTTGATTGCAGCATCACTTATTTCCATACCTGCATTTCTCTATTCACTCTGGGCCATCACCGGCCTGGAACATGAAGTGATCCTATGGGGAGCCATCCTTTTAACGGCAGGAATCCCTGTATATGCATACCTGAAGTTAAAAGGGAGAGAGAAGTAAAAAAATGCCCCTCGTTCAGGGGCATTTAAAGTAAAGATTTTGTATGCTTAAACTGAAGTTCAATTGATTCAGTTTTTTTTCGTAGTCTCATCTTCAAGGAACCTGGCCATTATTGGATCGGCAATACGACCACCCAGATATACGGATCTCTCCAAGTCCCTAAATGCTCCCTTGCTGTCACCAACAAAGTACTTTGCCAATCCTCTTTGATAAAATATTGATGACTTTTTCGGAAATAATACAATAGATTTGTTGTATAGTTTTATGGCACGGCTGTATTTACCTTCTTTAAACGCTTGATCTGCATTTACAGCGTATAACTGGGCAGTCTTATACATTTCGATCCCTTCAAACTTGAAAACAACGGTCACCTCCTTTTCCATTGTAACAGGATGTCCATTGTTTGTGCCCGGGCTCCACATTCCAACGGTGGCTTCTACTGCTTTTTTCACAGCTTTATCATATTCAGGACAAACACTATTGATCACCTGAAAATCAGAGAGGATTCCGGCAGGCAGGACTTTAAATTGAATAACTACTGTTCCTTCCATCCCGGCTTTATAGGGATATTTCGGATGGTTGAGGTTATCCTGTAAGAATTCATTAATGGCAACAGTTTCATTAGCCACTGCGAAGGTTGGTTCTAATACATTCATCATGCCTGGTTCATTGAGTTTATCTTCATGCTGAGCAAAGCAAATGCAGAAAACAATGCAAATACGAACATTAAAAATTGTAAGTCTCATGGCAGTATTTTTTAAGTAGATAAATAACTTTACTCTCCTGTTAAATCCCTCCTTTCCGTTTGATTACTTCCAGGGGGAAAAGATGAATGAGTGGACCGGTTCCATACTTATTTTTCTACTATAAAATTAATACTCAGGGGAGGGCACTACTAAACTGCCATGTTGCAAAAGGGTATAAGTTTTTTGCAAGCCATGTTGCTTTGTTTAAATATGTTGCGTTATGGGAAAGGAAAGTTACTTAAGGACTGAAGTATGGCTCTAAACCCATTTCTCTTAGTATGGCTCTAAACCTGGGGTGATCATGGATTCTGATAAATTCATACCGCATGACCCACCATGCGGTATGGATTTGATTGCCGTACAAAAGCTCCTCCAGAAGATCCAGGGCCTTATCCTCGTTGCCCAGCAATGAATGCCATCGTGCTTTTCCATATAAAGTGGGGCTTTCTTCGATTTTAAGATATATGGATCCTTCAAGGCCTGCATTTCGATATATGGTGTCTGCAAAGAGAGGATCTTCTAATTTTTTTAATTTGATCAAACTCTCCAGAGCCTCCTGTTCTTTACCTAACTCATAATAGCAGGTAAACTCTCTTCTACAAAGCCAAGTATGCTCATTGTGTAATTCCCGGCATTTATGGATTTCCACAAGCGCATCTTCGAAAAATCCCTTGCGGATCAATGAGCTTATATACTCATGCCTTATGATAAATGAATATGGATCCAGTTCCACAGCCTTTTTTATTTGTTCATCAGCTTCCTCTGTTCTTTGGGTTAAGTACAGGTACTCTGAATACCATAGCCTTGTAGTTGAATGGGTTGGATTCAATTTGAGGGCGAGAATAAATTCCCCTTCTGCTTTCTCCCATGCCCAATCTAAATTAAAATATACTGAGCCCAGTAAGGCGTGCGGTTCTGACAATTCCGGATCCAGTTCAAGTGCCTTCAATGCCAATTCGACAGCTTTGTCCCTGTATTTATCCGCATCCCTGCCCCAGAATTTTGAGCCCAATAGTAAATTGGCACTTGCTAAGCCTGCATAAGCCAACCCGAATCCCGGATCCTGCCCAATGGCCTGTTCACAATAGTCAATACTTTTCATGATTCCTTCAACAGTACGCTTGTTCCAGTGGAACCTGCCCATCTGATATAATTCGAGGGCTCGCGGGTTATCTGTCAGGTTTCTTTGCAGTTCAGCTATTTGGTGATCCGTTAGAAAAAGAGATAATTCTATGGCTATCTGTTCTGCGATCTGACCTTGCATCTTAAAAACCTCACTTATATTTCCGTTATACTGTTGCGAGTAAACAGGATCATTTACCTGGGTATCTATTAATCGCACACTGATTCTAATGTTTTCACCCTCCTTACGGACTGTACCTTCGAGAATATATTTTACACCCAGCAAAGCTGCGATTTCAGATACGGTTTTATCCCCTTTCTCCCGAAACATTTCTGAGGATGTTCTTGATATCAATTTCAGATCATTGATTTTTGAAAGTCTAAATTGAAGATCCTCCACAACTCCATCGGCAAAATACTGGTTTTCGATATCTGAACTCAGGTTTTCAAAAGGTAAGATTGCAATGGATATTTTTTCTTCAGGATATTTATCCCTTTTCAGAATAAACACAGTTGCCATTGAAACAATAACCAGGAAGAAAAATATGGCCATGTAAACATATTTTTTGGGAGAGCTGAATCGATGTTTAACAGGACTTTCTTCACTCTTCTTGTACCGAAGTGTATTTTCCAGATTCTTTTGCTTTGCTTCTCCGGGTGGAAAGCCATAATGGTCATGAAAACAGGAATTGAAATAGGATGGATTGTTAAAACCAACCCGATAGGCTGCTTCAGATACGGTCACTTTTTCATCTTTCAGGAGATTCAGCGCTTCATTTAACCTGATTTCCCTGATGAACTGGCTGAGGGATTTTTTGGTAAGTATTTTAATTTTACGGTAGAGATGGGAACGATTCATTCCAATCTGTTCTGCCAGCTCGGATACTCCAAACTGTTCGTTTTCGATGTTATCAAGAACAATTTGAGTAAGTTTTTGGACCAACTCATCATGTTGCCGAGGCTGACTGGTTGCATTCATTATCAAGAATTTAAATGAACTGACATCAATGCAACATTAAATTTACGGAATATAGCGACGCCACACAAGCAGAATAGAAACAGTTCTATTTCTGAAGTATAAAAGACTGGATTGATGTCGAAACAGGTCAGGTTAACTCCCTAATCAATCAACCTGGAACTCTTCACATAATGGATATCCCGCTCTTCCAGATAACTTAAGAAGTAGTCGAAACAGGTTTTATGTTTCCCAACCAGCTCGGGGGGGGAACACTCCTTTTTCAGAAAACAGTCCATCCAGAAAAAGGTTGGCGGCTGCGGTGGCTGTATATCCGGTGGTGCGGGCCATGGACGAGGTTCCTGTTTCGGGATTATATTCATCAAACATGCTGTATACGACCTCCTCTTTCTGTCCGTTGGCATTTTCTCCCTTCAGGGTAACGCGCAACACGGTGATCTCTTCTTCTGTTTCTCCCAGCTTCCACTCATTGAACAATATTTTAGAGGTAAAGGCCAGGTGAGAGACCATGTTCCCATCCACTTCAATTTTTTCTGTACCAAAGAATCCGCTTTCCTTCAACACTTTCACATATTCCACGTGACCGGGGTAACGTAATGTTTTCTCCTTCATATTGGGTATATGCGGCATGGTATAAATGATGGACCTTAACCCATCCGAATTAAAAGATTCCAGGGTCCCCACCTTATCAAATTCAACATACTCACAATCGGTTAAGGGTTCCCTGACGATTTCATTCCCATTTTCAACATACCTGGCCGGTCGGGTGTATTCTTCGATGACATCGATGGGTGAGAAAGGAGCCTTGTAGCAAAATGGCCACTTTTTGATCTTTGGTAATCCCCCCACCAGGCACTCAAAATCGGTGAGTTTCATGATTTCGTTGTAGTAGCCCAGGATCACATTATCCATTCCCGGGGCCACACCACAATCCACTATGGCAGTTACATTATGGGCCCTGGCCAGGTCATCCAGTTCCAGTGAGTTTTCTGGGAAGAATGCAATATCGATCACATTCATACCAGCCTCAATGATGGCCTCTAAGGTTTCGAATCCCAGAAATCCGGGTACTGCATTTATGACCAGGTCGAACGCCTTGATGGTGCTTTGCAATTCACTTTTATCGGTAACGTCCAGTTGACGGATGGATAAATCACCACACTTTAGTTTTACGCGGTCCAATACTTCCTGGCTTAAATCGGTGACTGTCACCTGGTGTTTTTTTGCCATATCGATGGCCATGGAACTACCCACCATTCCTGCACCTAATACAATAACATTGCTCATTTGAGTAAATTTTAACTGTTGAAAACAAAGGGTTGATTAATAATTGTAATTCAATGGGACCTGAATTACAACCCGGGGATGAGGATCCAGGGCATCTCACTCGTGCTGAGTATTCGTTTTAGCAACATCCTATAAATATAGAGATTTTTAGAATGAAAAATCCCCTGTGTCTGGAAAATACCTCACAGGGGATCTTGGGGAATAAACCAAATTCCGGGGAGTTATTTGTCGCTCTTTTTCTCTTTTTCTTCTTCTTTGTCCCCTTTGTTTTTCATATCAGCCACTTTTTCCACCAGGTCGGGGACTTTATCCAATAGAGAGGAGAGGGCGGTCTTCTTATCGGAGGGAATAAATGAAATCTCATCCTTTCTGGTCACCAGGAATCCCACCGGGACCACACCGATTCCTGCTCCGGCTCCTCCACCGGTTCCGCTGTTTTTACTTTTGGCATCAGTGCCGCTTCCCATACCACTTCCAAATCCTGTCCCCACTTTAATTACCGGGCGACAGGTAAATTCTCCGATAGTGAATTCTTCTCCCAATACAGTCTCTGTACTGGCCAGTGATTTCACATGTTCCGATAATTTGTCTAGTAATGATTCAATTTTAATATCCATAACGTTACGTTTAAATAGTTAATACTATGAGTACTGTCTCTTAAATGTCATCTGTTTTTAAATAGAATCCAGAGGATGGCCCCAATCCGGGTCCGCAGGTCAAGGTGGAGGTATGCTGTCCCCTCAAAGTTTACCTGCATCTGGATCTGAGCACTGTTGACCATGGAAAAGGCCGGCACAAGCCAGGCATTTAGCAGAACATCGTCAGTATCAATATCCAGCAATAGTTTTCGAATCCGAAATGCAGCCACAACTTTACGGAACATCCGGATGCTGGCGGACCGTTTCTTTGACTTTTTCGTTACCGTCCGGGCGGGATCTTTCTTTTTTGTCTGTTTCCTTTTCTTGAATGGATCAAACTTAAAGGGTACAAAAAATATCCACCCCCGGATGAGAATCTGGTCTCCATTGGCAACCACCATCAAAGTGACTACTCCTGGAAGGGATATCCGGTATTGGTTGCTCCCGGTATCCAGGAAAATGATCACCGGACCAAGCAACATCCATACTAGAAGGAGGCAGAATAGCAGTATGAGGATATACCAGATCATGATGTAAAATTACACTGTACACCATTGTTTTACCATAGTTAATCGGCTGACTGCATGGTTTTGTCGGTAAGGTGCTGTTCTTTAATCCTGAGTGGCAATCTATTTTTTTGTAGCTTCGATGAGCTTCAATTAAATTTTCAACGTTGCGTTTAGCCATAATCTCAGATATTCATGAGGATATAGTCAGCCTGAAAAAGGTGATGGGTAAGATTGAAAAGTCGGGGTACGATATGCTCATTTGCCTGGGAGATATTGCTGGATTCGGCGTTCCTCATTATAAATATTTGACGACCCGAAGCGCCCATGATTGTTTATCCCTGCTCAGGGAGAAACATGCACTGGTTATTCCGGGGAATCACGATTATCATTCCGCCCGGATCATCCCGAAAATCTCTCCGGGATTTGATTTCCCCCCGGACTGGTATGAACTGGATTTCCGGCAGCAGGCCGAATTAGGGAAAGATAAGGTATGGCTCCATGAAGCCGATAACCTAAATGCGCTCTTTACCCATGAGGATACTGAATACCTCAGGTCCCTTGCCGAATATCAGGTATTGGATGCTGGAAACTTAAACATCATGTTAAGCCACTATGTCTACCCCAACCTTTCGGGATTTCTGAGAGGCTTCTTCTCATCTGGTGGGGAGTTCAAAGCACATTTCGAATTTATGGAGAAGCTCCACTGCAAAATAGGGTTTACAGGTCATACCCACTTCAGGGGTGTTTACACAGTATCGCAGGGAGTGTTTAAACAATATGGGTACAAGAAACTCAGGCTGAAAGAGATTCCCCTGTGTGCAGGTTTTCCTCCGGTAACCAGTAGCAATAATCGCAGTGGATTTTGTATTTTTGATACAGAGAGTTCCTTACTTCGGGTAATCCGGAGTTGATTAATCTGACTAAACCCCATGCCCAGGAATAACTTCAACCGGTTTTTTGTCTCCATTGTTGTCCCATCCATTTTGGCCATAGGGTTTTTTATCCTGCTGATCTTTACGGTGATCCTTCCATCTTATGAAAAGCGCATTATGGATGGAAAGAAGGAGACCATTTCGGAACTGACCCATACAGTCTGGAGCCTTTTGGAAGAGCAGAACCGGGAACTGGTCAATCATACTATTCCGGAAGATAGCGCCCGAATGCTGGCAGCAGAAAGGATTAAACATGTGCGATACGGGGCTGAGTACAAAGATTATTTCTGGATCATAGATCTGCAACCAGTGATGGTAATGCACCCCTACCGAACGGAACTGATAGACACCAATCTTTCTGATTACAAAGATCCTGCAGGTAAGCTATTGTTTGTGGAAGCAACGAAAATTGCAGCTGAGAAGGGGGAAGGATTTATTGATTACATGTGGCAGTGGAAAGATGACTCCACACGCATTGTTCCCAAGCTCTCCTATGTGAAAGTGTTTGAGCCATGGGGCTGGATTGTCGGAACAGGCATTTACCTGGAAGATGTACAGGGGGAGATTGGGGTCCTGAAGAAGAAATTATTGCGGATTACCCTGTTATTTGCCCTGCTCATCACAGCAATTCTGGCCTTTATCATCAAGCAGAGTCTTGGTATTGAAAATAAAAGGAGAGAGGCAGAGAACAAGCTACGCCTTTCCAGGCAAAAGTATAAATCCCTGGTTGAAGCCTCCACCGAAGGTACCCTGATGATCATGAAGGAGGAAATTATCTTTTCCAATATTAAATTCAGTA
>PVMS01029375.1_pt1 | contig 12481 bp, 8 predicted proteins | sample 1853461 | NCBI WGS metagenome assembly PVMS01 (sample SAMN08582032, study PRJNA380276) | Marine sediment metagenome, whole genome shotgun sequencing project. | isolation source: ocean sediment barecode stripped | collected 2017
ATCTTTCCTGGGCCGAAGTATACGCCTACGCCTCTTCACTGACGCCTCCTGCAGCATCGCCTCAAGACCCAGAGTCACGGATTAACATCTCCCCTTCTCGCCTGCGCCGCAAGTCTGAGCCCGATTCCATGGTGTGGGAAACCTTGCCGGTCATCCACCGCAGCGAGCATGAAGATTCGCCGGCAGAAGCGCTTTGGCCTTTTATTCCGGCTTACAGCGAGGGCCGCTTACCCACCAACAAGGAAGGCCGCCTGATTTCGACAGCCAACGCCCGCCTGCGGACCGAGGGCGCACCGTTCGCCCCAACCTTCATGGGCGCCTGGTCTGCGCAATCCCGCGTACTGGTCATCGTTTCCTGGTTCTACGAATTCGACAGCCGTATAAAACCGCAAATCCCTTACGCGGTGTTTCCTACCGACGCGCCATTCTGGATGATGGCGGGATTGTCCAGGCGAACAATGCTCCCGGATGGGTCAGAGCACCTGACTGTTGCGATAATCACCGTTGACCCAAATGAGATTTTAAAGTCCGTAGGACATCACAGGAGTCCCGCGCTGCTGAGAAACCCGGAAGAGGCTGCGCTATGGTTGCACGGCAGCAAGCACGATGCTCAGCGACTGCTCAGGCCACACGGTAATGAAACTATGGGCGTGGAAGCGGTACCAATGGGAATCAAGATTCCGGGTAACCAGGCGGTCGAGACTCCGGATGTACTGAAACGAAAATAACAAAAACCGAACCGGAAACGATATCGGGTTCCACAGAAACCTACCAACCCCAGGGTGTTTTCAGCTCCTGAAGTTTTTTCATTCCGACTGTTGTGCTGGGATGCCTGACCAATGGAGGTCTGCCATTTTCTTTGTTTGTTTCAGGCAACGGAAGGACCCGGCCGTAGCGATCCTCAAGCAATGCCTTCAGGGAGGCATGTTTTTTCAGCAGGTATTCATTGTTTTCTACGGTTTGCTTTCCGCTTAACAGGCTGTCGACGAATCGAGGCAGTGATTCAGATGTGCGGTGTGCTTCCCGGGTCGTTGGTATTGCGGGATTTTTAGCAGTGGCATGTCCGGGCCAACCCCACGGTGTGGGAACAATGGGTGTTTCCCTGTTGGGAGTATGCACCGAACGATTGGGTTTATTCGCTGAGTCGGTCTTGCGGGCTTTTTTATCGAATGAGGGGCCACGATCTTTCTCTGGCAATAGAAAAAGACACAAGCTCACAATCACTATAATGACCAGGATGTAAGCGACGTAAGCCATTCTGAAAGACCCTCCCTGCAAATTAGCGGTAGCCACCCGGGCGATAGTGATTACCTGGTTACTTTCTGAACAATTTACACCCAAAAACTACAGAAATTGGCAATGAGCGACTAAAAAATGCATATTTGTACATGCCTCAGCAACAATATCCTACAAGTGAACGTATCCTTAAAAATTAATAGAAGATGTAAATTATCAAACTAAGTCAATAAATAACTGTATTCATGAAAGTAATATTATTTGTTTTTCAGATAATGTGCTTAACAGCACTCTATAGCAGCACCCATGCTGATGGCACAAATTCGATTTCTGAAGATTATATTTCCCTGGCCCTGCAGGGGGACCTGAGCAAAGCTGAGTCGTTGTTCTCCGGCGTGACTGTCGAAACTGGATCGATTTCCGACGTTGAGTTGTCACATCGATTCCAGACTCGGTTTATCGAGCAGAGTGAAGGCCTCACGCCACGCAGTGGTGATACAACAGTGGATGCCATCGTATCGGCGTATCGCAACTATTGGATTCTGACCCTGATGCGAATTGTGCCAATCCCGGAAGGCAAGGATTTTCTGGAATCCTCCCTCAATCAAGTTCTTTCGGAATTGGACCAGAAAGAATTTCCAGATCATTCTGCTAATGTATATGAACGTATTGGCGAGATTCTGAATGAGAAGGGATACTATTATCTCGACACGCCTGCTCCGCCTTTACGCGATTTGTTTCTCTGGAAAAAAGAGGAAAACAAAACCTATACAGTTCGCCTAACCGACGGCAGCCAGAAGGTCCGGGTGACCTTCATGACGGATCTGGTCAGCATGGGCTGGAAACAATACGCCACACTGGGGCTTGTTGCCACCACTGGCTGGGTTGAAGGCGGCCGTTTATATTGTCTGTCCTGGGCCTATGACCGGAGTTCTGAAAACTTCGAAGTTTCGTATCTGAAGCACGAGAGTCGCCACCTGGCTGATCTGGACCGTTATCCCACACTGCAATCTGCAGACCTCGAGTACCGGGCAAAGCTGACAGAATTGGTTTTTGCATCCACTTCGCAAAGAAGACTACTGGATGATTTCACGACTAAAAGCGCCCTTAATCCTGACTCCCCGCACAGCTATGCAAATTATCGAGTGACCAGGGGTGTTTATCGAAAATTGTATGATCATCCTTTCCCTGATTCGGCCAACCCCTGGCAGGAAGCCAGTACGCAATCTGTCAGGAAAGCCGCGCGGGACTTGCTACAGCAGAATACGGAAAAATTACAAGCTGGCAGCCCCTAGGTAAAGCGCCAGACATAAATGTGTCTCGCTTCCCTGCTCCCGGCTACGCCGGAAGGCGGCTGCGCTCGACGGCATGCAATGAGCGCACAACCCTGCTTAAACTTCTCCGTATGATTCCAGGCTTCGGCGCATCTGCATAGCCAGTGTATCGACGTGAGCCTCCGTGAACATTTTTGAGACACGAAACGGATTAAGGTGTGATCGAACCCCGCGAGTAGACAGCCTACGCCAGTCTTCGACGGGATGGCGAGTGTATATGCGCGCCATCCGCGCCTCAAGAAAAAGCTCCACGCGACCCGGATAGGGTCGCCAATCATAATTCCTGAATAATTTCGTATGATGAGCGGCGATTGCTTGCGATTTCGCCGGGAGACTGCCAGCGACGGCACCCGTTAGCCCTGACTCAGTTCCCTGGGTATCCGCATCCACCGACGCCGCGTATATTCTTCTGTATCGTCGATCCTTGCGCGAGGAAAAGCTGCGCAGCTGCCGCGGAATACGCCTCACTCTTCCCGCCAGTTCCATGGCTTGAGCATGTCGGCGCCAGAGGAAGGCTGGAATCGGAGCTATCGCTCCTGGAAAGTCATAGGGGGTAATTCCTATCAAGGCAACTAAGCCGACAGGCTCGTACCGCGCCGCCAATTGCTGCGCTATCTCGAAGGCAACAACCCCTCCAAAGCACAATCCGGCGACGTGAATCAGTCCCGAGGGCTGCAGGGCCCTGATCTCATTTATATAGTAGTTCGCCAAGTCCTCGATACTTGTAATTCCTGCTTGCAGATCCGACTCAGCAGCGACCTGAAGCCCGTAACAGGGTTGATCGGCGCCCAAACGACTTGCAAGTGAACCATACCAGGATATTTGCCCGAAATGTTCATGTACGAAATACAATGGTGGCTTGGATCCTCGTGGTTGAAGGGCCACAAGTGTCTCAGTCTGATGCACCGTGATGGCGTTCAGCAGCGCTGCCGCGAGAGCAGTGACCGTCGGCGTGTCGTACAGGCTGTGCACTGGAATCTTTTTACCGAAGATCCGCTCGATCTTTGCGCAGATCAGAGCAGCTTTGAGAGAGTCGCCTCCAAGCTCGAAGAAATTGTCGGCTGGTCCAACACATGACTGCCCCAATACCTCTTCCCAGACCCTGATCAGTTTGATTTCGGTATCGTCCCTGGCAGGACGATGGTTCTCGATTACCCTGTTTTGGACAGCGAGCGGCTCTGGCAACCTGCGGCGATCCACCTTGCCATTGTCGCTGAGAGGCAACGACTTCAGGTATACAAGCAGGGTTGGAATCATGTAGTCAGGTAGCTCACGGGCAAGAGAGGAACGGATTGCGGATACGGTTGGCTCGTGTCCTGAGGAGCTTACGAGATATCCGACAAGCACTGGGCTACCCGACGCGTCCTCCCGAATCGCAGCTGCGGCCTGTGAAATACCGCTGGTCCTCACAAGAGCCGCCTCCACTAGCCCGAGTTCCACGCGCTGCCCGCGTATCCTCGAATTGGAATCCTGTCTGCCAAGAAACTCCAGACAACCGTCGCCATGCAGTTGCCCCCTATCTCCCGTAAGGTAGATCCGTGACTTTTTATCTGTTGGGTCGGGCAAGAAGGCCTCACGCTGAAGGCCCGTATTCCGCCAGTAGCCAACCGCCAGGTATTGGCCTTGAACCGCGATCTCCCCAGGCATCATCTTGCCCAAATCCGTTCCCTTCTCATCGCGAATCGAGACGGTCATGTCCAGGGTTGGATAGCCAACCGGAATCGTCCTGGCATCCACCTTCGTATCCGCGTCAATCAGGTACTGGCAGGAGAGACCGGTCTCGGTGGCTCCCAAGCCGATGGCCAATAAGGAATTCTTCGAGAAGAATTTCCTATGGAGATCAACATCAAGTGGGAGAGTTTGATCACCCTCAAGCCGTACCACCCTGATGGCCGGAAATTGCCGGTCGCCGGAGACCAGGCCACGGAAAATGGCCGGGACGGAATGATAAATGGTAATTCCTGTCTCGTTAACCCATGTGGCCAGCGCTTCGAAGCCTTCCTTTCTGAGGTCAAACGGGCAAATTGATGCTCCATTAAGCAGAGCACAAAAAAGGCTTGAGACGGTCCCGCTGAAGGCCGGGGCCTGAATGAGGCTCAACCGGTCGTCGGGGGTGATGAACAGGTTGTTTGTGTAACGCATTACGTTGTGCAATACATTTCGATGGTTGTCGATCACTCCCTTCGGTTCACCGGTCGATCCCGAAGTGTAGAAAAGATAGGCCAGCCTGTCCGGAGTCAATTCGACCTTAGGATTTGCATCGCTCGACCGAGCACTGACCGAATTCATGTCGAGTATGGAGATATCGCCCTCGGCCAGGCTCTGCGCCAAAAATGCATTCTTCTCTTCGGTGAGAAGCAACCGTGCGCCCGAATCTTTCAGTTGCGCGGCCAGGCGAGCACTTGGATGAGTGGAATCAAGAGGCAGGTAGAATTTGCCGGCCTTGAGAATTGCGAGAATTGCGATTACGGCCTGTGTGCTTTGCTCAAGCAGAATCGCCACCGGTTCTTCACAATCTCCATGCTGTTCGAGTATCACAGCTGCGATTCGATTAGCGGCGTGGTTGAGATCCTCGTAGGTCAGAGAGAGATTCCGTGTTCGAATCGCGATTCGGGTCGCGTGCTGTGCAACCTGCTTCTCGAAGCGTGTCGGAATTGGCTGCTCGATTTGGTCACGAACAAACCCACCCAATTCCTCGCCGTTCAATTCGTCACCTCGGAATACCTATTGATCACATACAAATTTCTTTGCGACTCGCAGTCCATGTGAGTCGTCAAAATTTTCTGGACAAATGGCCATCTGATTTGAGAGACGATCCAGTTCATCAAGGGTGGGCCATTGCCCGGATATCGTAATAGCTTTCTCGGCGCATTGACAAGACTTTCAGCTTAAACACTGACATGAGACGTTGTAAAATATCAGCGGGATTGTGTCAATATGGCGTTCGGTTTACTTAAACTCCGGTCAGTCTGGAGCACTACTACTGTTGGCCAGAGAAGTCATTGAATGACACCAGGGCGTGGAGATTCAGCGGCCAGCACCGTGGAAAGGTAATAGATGCCAAACCTCAGAAAAATCACTGATGAGCAAAACGTAATCAATCGTTGCCTCGCTGGCGAGGTGCTTGTGCTGAGCGAATTCCTGCACAGATCGGGAATTTATAAACTGGTGATGAATACCGTGTTTTGCGGAATCGAAAAATATGCTGGCTCGGCTGTGGTTGAAGAACTGAAACGCCATGGGTTGGACAAGCTCCACCAACAGGTAGCACCCGAGCAACTTCAGCGCATAATTCCCTATACAGAAAAGCAATTGACTTCCCTGTCTCCCCGCATCCATTATCTCGCACTTACCCGTGGACTCGGCCAGCAGGAGCCTGTGTGGGTGCTCCAACGGCCGGTGTTGCGCCTTCTGATGCCACACGATGTGACATATGACCACAGTGTAAGTGCGGAACAGTTTCGACGGCAGTATGGCGATGGTCGTATCACAACGCTGCGCCCACATCGTGACAGCTGGTACAGCGAGCCGCCTGATACGATCAACCTGTGGATTGCGCTGGGAGTCATTGTTCCCGGGAACGGTCTTAGCATCTACCGGCAGCTATATGGCCAGCCATTAGAATACGTGACTTGTCAGGGCGTCGTCAGGGAACAGCCGCTGTGCAGGCCGGAAAATTACTCCATGAACTCCGGTGATGCCTTGGTCTTCCATGCGGAACAACTGCATGCATCCGAGCTCAACCACAGCGACCATACGCGCTGTGTATTGAGCCTCAGGTTCGTATTGCAAGATCCAGCTGGCCGTTCTCCTGAGCCGTTGCGCTATGTCAGGGTAGACCCACGTACACGCTTTTCTTTTCATGCTCTCAACCCTGTTTATGCCAGGGTTCGCCGGCGCTTTCTTGCATTGTCCCGCAGCGGTCCGCCTGCAGAAGCCGTACGTCGCGATGTGCGTGTTTTTTCAGGTGAGCTGCAATATCAGAGCGCCTCTTCAAACCTGAAAGAGGGCAACTCGCTCCCGATTGATTTGCTTGAGCCAGGTGTGCCCCTACCCATTTCCCCAGCTCATTGTCTGGTGCGACTGACAACGGGTGAGGTCTACAGACTAAATCGCCGCTGCCCACACGAGGGAGCAGATCTATTGCTTGGGAATGTGGAAGGTAACAAGCTGCATTGTCCCTGGCATAACCTGCCCTTTGACATTGCTTCGGGATACAGTCCTTGCACTTCGCTCAACGGGCTGAATTCGATGCGCTGTATCGTAGACCAGGGTCGGGTTCTTATCCCGCCAACTCAGGCCGTTTGATGCGCCCCTCAAAGCCATTCTCCCAAACAGTTATTGTGCTTGGAGCTGGTATCCAGGGTTGCTGCACTGCGCTGGAGCTGTCAAGGAGAGGTTTTTCCGTGACATTGTTGGAACGGGATAAACAGGCAATGAATCGTGCGAGTCTTCGAAACGAGGGCAAGATTCACCTGGGCCTCGTCTACGCCAACGAACCAGGGATGCAAACCGCGCGCCTGCAATTGGAAGGGGCGCTGTCTTTTCGCCTGCTGCTTGCGCAGTGGCTTGGCGACGCAGCTGACTGGTTGAGAACATCCACTCCATTTGACTATCTTGTCGCGCGGGATTCCCTGTTGAGTTCTGCGGAACTCGAAGTTCACTATGCATCTCTGAGCCAGCATTACCTTCAACGGCTGCGGGAAGATAATCGCCTGGATTACCTGGGAACTCGCCCCGAGCAACTCTGCACTCCAATTCCGGAGGATCAACTGCGACGCCACTACAACCTGGAACAGGTCTGTGCGGGTTATACCACCGCGGAGCTTGCCGTATGTACCGAACTATTGGCGGCACATCTACGTGCGGCGATCACAACGGACTCGCGCATCCGTTTCCGTGGTGACAGTACGGTGAAGAGCGCAGAACGCGGTTTAAATGGTTTCACGGTGGAAGGCTGGTCGGCGCGAGGTAGCTGGAAGGAATACGGTGATCAAGTGGTAAATGCCGCCTGGGATGGCCGCCCGGCTATAGATCACACTATGGGAATGGGCTATCAGGAAGGGTTGCTGCACCGGCTAAAGTATCGGGTAATTGCTCAAGCACCCGAGTCGCTGCGTAAAGCAAACTCGCTTACCATTGTACTGGGCCCTTATGGTGACGTCGTATTCCGCCACGATGGCAGTGCTTACCTCAGTTGGTACCCGCTGGCTATGAATGGCTGGAGTCACGACCTGCAGCCGCCCGAGGAATGGATGGCGCCCTGCCAGGGCATTATCTCCAAGGCCGAATTTGAGCGAATATCACAGGGGGTGTGTAACGCGCTGGATGAGTGGATTCCCGGTATAGCGAGGGCTCAGGTCTTGCAGGTGGATGCCGGGATTATCGTGGCTTTTGGCGACTCTGATGTGGATGACAGGGCCAGTGCCTTGCACAACCGGACTCGGGTTGGTGTGACTTCCATAGACGGGTACCACAGCCTGGACGCGGGTAAGCTCACCACAGCACCGCTATTCGCCAACGAGGCCGCCGATAATGTTTGTAACGCATGAGACTTCAGCGCCGCGTGTGGTTGCCTGCGTACCCACCTGGAACGCTGAGGAGTTCATCTGGAATACACTGGAATCTCTATCAGACCAGACGTATCCAAACCTGCATGTACTGATATCCGACGATTGTTCTACCGATCGCACACTTGATATTTGCCGTAAATTTGCCCTGTCCGACTCCAGATTCGAGGTATCAAGGCAGCCTTCCAATAAAGGCTGGACTGAAAACGTCAACACGCTGCTTAGCTTAGTGAACGGGGAGTATTTTTTTATCGCCGCCCATGACGACCTCTTGCACGCTGACTTTGTAATGGAAATGGTACGAGCGCTTGAGTCTAACCCCCGCGCGGTTCTAGCCCACTCTGACATGAATACGAGTTTTGCTGATGGCGACACCTTTGATAACAGCTACAGCCAGCTGGATGGAGTAAAGAGTAATTTCGTCAGGGCCGCGCTGGTGTTGCTGGAGTTGGGACAGTGGTGGATTCCCTACCGTGGCGTTATCCAGGCCAGTACTCTGGTCGGCAGCCCCGGGTTGCAGCGAAATCGCGCGGGCGAGTTCGCTGCGGATTGGCCCTGGGTACTGGAATTAGCCCTGCAAGGACAGTTCGTTCGCGTCCAGAAAACGCTGTGCCAGAAAATCTATCGTGAAGGAAGCCTGTCTCGAAGCCGCAAACACACACTACTCAATTGGATTTACACTCAACAAGTCTGCATTGACGTTATCAAGCGCTCCCAACTAGCAGCGCGGTACAAGCTGTCACTCTACGTGATCGCCGTTTTGTATATCCCGATCAAAGCGCTGCGATTGCTATGGTCAAAATGCAAGGGCCTGTTGGGTCGATTGTGAACATGTAGGATGTCTTCAACAAACGCTGCGAGCGTATCACCTTGACCCGCTTATCGGTGTTTGACATCCTCATGCTGAGACTTAAGAGATAAAAAAAGACCGCCCGAAGGCAGCCTCTCCTGTCACTTTTTATTTTATTATCAACAACTTAAAACTGGCGTCCCCTACCGGGTTCGAACCGGTGTTGCCGCCGTGAAAGAGACGCTAAATTGACAACTGTGAGTATATTTTGCATCCATTATCATCCCCTAACCTATTGAAATGGATTAATTTTATTTAAATTACCTATTTTTGTGCGTACATCTACTAATGGTTGTAAGCACGTGGCAAAGTTACCCAAATTACCCACAGATGGACAGCGAGATGCCACGCAGCAACCTGAAATCCAAAGAAGCCCGCTCCTCCTTAAAGTACAAAACCTGCGGTTAGCAGGCTAGACTGTAGCAAGTACGAGCAGGAAAGTATCTCTTAGGAAATAGCTCAAGCGGTGCCATATGCTTTGACGACGTACACTTTGATCAGTTCGCGAACCTCTTAGGTGCACGAAAAATCAATTGTCGACAACTCGGGTAGTATCGGAAATTTGACACTATTTAGCTTGGAGCGATTCCTTCTAGTTCTGATAACCAGCCCTTTGCAACCTTTTATTTTCCATCCAGAACCCAGACGCCGTCCCAGTGGCCGTTGGTGGTTTCAGGAGGGTTCTCCCGCAGAAATTCGCACCGATTGATATACATTTCCGATAAGAAATCCTGGGCTTGTAATTTCAGGCATTTTTGGAATTGGGTGGCCGCATCATCCCATTCCATGGCCCGGTAGTGTTTAATTCCTTCCTGGTAGAGACTGAGTACTTCCATCAGCCTGGGAAACGTTTCTTCGGTGTGATAGTCCAGCACCTCGTATACGTTTACCGGTACAGTTTTGCCTTTAACCACCACCCGGTCGACCTCGCGCATGCGGTAAGTACCATTCAGGTTCGCCTTGGTAAATTCACTGATGAGAATGCTGGTATTGTATTGTTTGCAGGCCGATTCCAGACGCGCAGCCAAGTTGACGCCGTCACCGATCATGGTGTAATCCATCCTCTTTCTGGACCCGATATTTCCGGAAATCACATTGTCTGAATTCAGCCCAATACCAATATTGAGGGGCAATTTTCCGTTGGTGATACGACCTGCATTCCAGACGTCCAGTTTACGAATCATTGACAATGCGGCACGCAGCCCCCGGTCTTCGTCGTCGTCCAATGATTGCGGAATTCCGAAGCCGGCCATGATCGCATCACCGATAAACTTATCCAGGATTCCCCCTTCGCTGGTAATACAATCCACCATGATTTCAAAATACTCGTTCAGGAGATGCACGGTATCTTGTGGCCCCAATTGTTCAGTGAGGGTCGTAAAACCCCGGATGTCGCTAAACAGGATGGTGGCGTGAACATTCTGGCCGTCAAAAATATCCGGCTTGTCCGCCAGTAAGCGATCCGCGATGGACGGGTCGATGTAGCGCGACATGGTCGATTTCATCCGTTTTTCAGCTGAAATGTCTTCGATCATGACAATGAAACCCATCGACTTCCCGTCAACGCTCAGCAAAGGCATCACGGTGACATTGGCTGATAATTGAGTCGATCCCGCCTTCAAGTCGGCATCGATGGTCATATCATTTTGCTTCGATGCCAGTACCACATCAATTTTTTCCAACAGCCATGGATTAGAATCAGAGAATATCTCGGTAGCTGTTTTACCGCTGATGGAGTTATCCGGATCATTAAAAATGCTTTCTCCGGCTTTATTGCAGGTTTTTAACCGTCCTTCCTCGTCAAAGGTCAAAACAGCATTGGTCATAGACAGCAATATGCCTTCGTTATAATTCTTAATGTTCTGAACGTCAGCGAACAGGCTGGCGTTTTCGAGTGAAATGGCAATCTGTGCTGTAAATGTCTTAAGTCTTGATTCATCTTCTGCGGTGAAACTTCCGTTTTTCTTATTCAATACCTGCGTCACACCTATTGTTTTACCGTCTTTGTTGATGATCGGTACGCAAAGAATGGAGCGGGTAAAAAAGCCTGTTTTTCGATCAAAAGCCGGATTGAATCGCAGGTCAGCGTAGGCGTGCGGAATATTGATATTTGTTCCGCTGGTAAACACAGAACCTGCGATACCCAGGTGGTTGGGCAACCTGATTTGCATCAGGCCCAGGCCTTCCCCGACCTGGGACCAGAGTTCGTCCGTTTTTTCGTCATTTAAAAAGAGTGTCGAGCGTTCGGCATCGAGCATGCGCGTGGCTTCCGACATCACCTTTGTCAGTAGCGATTCGATATTGATATCGGAAGAAATTTCAGATATGACCTCGAGAAACTCCACCTCGTGCTGTCGAAGTTTTTTGATTCTTTCCAACTCGATCATGCTATCGAGCGCATAGGCGGCATGAGCGGTCAATTCGATCAACAGCACCAGGTCATCGTGATTGAACTCGCCACGATGCTTGTTCAAAGCCTGTAAAACGCCGATGGTTTGACCGCGTGCCGTTTTGACCGGAACACAGATGATATCTTTGGTTTTATATCCGGTGTGCTCGTCGATGCGATGATTGAAACGTGGGTCGGAATACGGATCGTGGATAATCAGCGGTTCACCGCTTTGAAAAACGGCTCCGGACACACCTGAATCATTCATGTTACGAATTTCATCGGTCAGATTACCCTGGGCAAATTGCGTGTAGAGTTCATTGGTCGCCGGGTCGTTCAGAAAAAGAGAGGCTCTATCCGCCTGAACTTCCCTGGCTGAGACTTCCACGATATAGCGAAGAGCCGTGGGCAAATCAGTGAACGTAGCAATTTTCTTTGAAAGTGAGAGCAACAGGTGGGTCAGTTTTGCACCGCGCATTTCGGTTGAATGACCATTCACCGAGTTCACATCAAATGCAGTTTCAGAACGGTCTTTTGAACGGACTCTGGAACGCTCCTTAGGGCGGGCTGCAGTCTTGCTTGTACTCTTTACGCCGGTCATCGTTATAATTTCTGCTCCAGTTGATTTCTTAAAGTCACAATTGTCTGCTGTGCCTGCTGCAATTGATCATTCAGAGATTGGGTTACGACCTGAACGTGGGATTCTCTTGAGGAATACTCCTTTTCGAGCCGCAGACGCATCTGGTCAATCGTTTCTTCGAGTTGTTTTATTTGTTCGTTGGACGCCTGTCTTGATGTCTGCAGCTGCCGCTCGACCTCCATTTGCTTTTTTTCAAGCGCATCACGCAGCGCGTTGATGGTCTCCTTGAGATTCTTGATCTCGAGTTGATAATGTTGCGTATCAGTGTCTGTCATACATTACATTGTATCTGTTTGGATCGGTTGCACATCCATGATGGATCAAGCATGTCAAGATCACCCAAAGTGACGAACATCCACTCACGTGGCATTGCCAATTCGAAAGGACGCCCTGCATTTTGCGAGTATAGGACAAATAATGGGCCTTTCCCCTAAAAACTTTGAATACTGAACCACCGTTCAT
>PVMS01159282.1_pt1 | contig 12481 bp, 13 predicted proteins | sample 1853461 | NCBI WGS metagenome assembly PVMS01 (sample SAMN08582032, study PRJNA380276) | Marine sediment metagenome, whole genome shotgun sequencing project. | isolation source: ocean sediment barecode stripped | collected 2017
TCCTGCGCACATCATCCACAACTCCCTCAAAGGAGCCGTAGTTCATCCGACTGGTATTTGAAGCCCCGAGCATGGCCTCGGTCCTCAAATCAGGACCTTCATAGCTGGGGAACTTCTCTTTCATCCAGTTGATATTGTGCCCAGAATCCTTAAGTACCCTGGCGGCGGCAATGGTATCGTTGATCTTGGCGTGGGATGAACTGGTTGCCGTAAGCGGCCACCTCGTCCCCGATATCTGCCTGGTTCTATCAACGCGCTGGTAAACGCTCCAGTCTATCTCTACCGTGGGCTTCTCCAGTTCAAGTTCTTTGACATACCAGGGATGCTTGGTTTCACCCTGGATTGATGTGACCTCATCCAGGTCATGGAAGACGGGAGCGGCAGCTGCGGCGGCACCGAGACCGGCACCGGCCAGGCCCAACCCCTTCATAAAGTCTCTTCGGCTGACTGTGGAATGAAACTTACTCAAAAGTTTCCTCCTTCTTTTTTTCTTCGGTCTTTCCCGAGCGTCACCCGGTCTCTCCCGGGGGTCATGTCATTTTATTTATAGGCAGCACCTCTCAACCATTGTAATAATAGCCATTGTAATAATAGCTATAATAAGTTTACCGGCTTCGTGCCGCCCTGTCATCCGCCATCATGCCTAATTTTCACTAGTCCTTTTTGCCTAGTACCATAAGCCCTTTGGTTGCTATGGGGTATACAAAAGTATGTATACAAAGGTATGCTAGAGAGGTGAAGGATAACGATTGGCGGCTTTCAGGCGCCGCCGTTGGGACAGGGCAGGATATATGGAGTGGGGGAAAAGAATGGTTGGGCGCAATGGCCGGCTGGCGAAAGGGGACGAGCGATACCGTGGGGGGTTAGGCTAACTCGCAGTCAATCATGCGGATGGCTATCAAGGAGCCGTTGAACTTGCCCTGCACCGTTGCCGTTTGCCCCTTCTCCAATTGGCTTAAGGCGGGTGCGTGTTCCTTATCAAATAAACACTTGACGCTTCGGGATATATCTCCCTCGGCACCTGCCAGCCTGACATAGGGGGTATCCAGCGTTTCTCGCACGTCCACCAGGGCTATTACACCGGTCACCATTAACCGCTTGTCCAGGAATCTGCTGTCGGCGGCCGGCGCATCCTGCTCGTAGGCTTCAACCAATTCATCAACGGTTAGCTCTTCCGCCACAGGTTCCGGCTTCTTTATAGGCTTGGGCGCAGGGACTGGTTCGGGTGTGGATGTGGGTATTGGCTCAGGGCCTGGCTCCGGCTCGGGTTGGGGTTCGGCTGTCTTTTCGGGTTTCGGGAGCTGCTCCCGGTGGGGTTCCCCCAGCGGGATTACGCTTGCTTCCGGTATAGGCTTAGGCCCCTCGGCTGGTTTCGGCTTTACGACGGGCTCGACCTGTGGTTTCGTGGTTGGCTCGGCATCGGGTGGGGGCGCCGGCTCGCTGTCTTTGGCAGGCTCGGCTACAGGCTCTACTACCAATTCCGCTTCCGTGGCGGTTTCAAGCTCACCTTCCGGGCCGGCCTTTGAATCAGGCTCCCGTTCCGGCTGGGCCTTTTGCAGCGCCTCGTCCTTGAACTGCTGGAAAGTCCTGGGGATTGTCTCGTAAGACTCCGAAAGCAGCGGGTAGCCGCACCACTGGCAGGCCCAGTCCGTGGTCCTCTTGGTCTCCCGGTCGCAGTTAGGGCACTTCGGCATCAATTACCTCTGTATTAAAGCCTATATTTGTAAGCGTTATTTGTCAACATAATGGAAGGCGCAGACTGAATAAGGCCCGGTCTGCTTTCACTCATCTGGGCTGAGTTTCCTACTGCTCGTAGGCGATGGCCCTGACGATGCCCATTGTCGCCCCTTTGTCATCCGTGGTGCAGGTGTCGCTGACAGAAAACACTTTTGTTATGCCATTATCGGAGATAAACCGGTTCACCTGCTGGTCCAGATTCTCCAGCTCTTTGCGGGCATGAAAAATCTTCATCTCCGTAGTGAAGGTCTTAACTTTAATCATAGCCGCCCCCTTTACCTGCCATTGGCCCCAAGGTTATTCCTTACCGGGGCGGCTGTCAATAGGCGGCGTTACGCATATCCCGGGGAGGGCTTTATCACTGCCGCCGGCGCTGCTATAATCCGGGTGGATAGGGGGGTATATTTATGTCTGGCTGGAAAGAAAGACTAAGGGGAGACCCCACCCCCTGGCTATTGGAGGCGGATGCCGCGCAGCCGGCCGTTCGCTACTTTACCCTGCGTGACATTCTGGGCCGTTGCCCCGATGACGATGAGCTGAGGCAGGCTGGGGAGGCCGTTATGGCCAGCGGGCCGGTGCCTAAAATCCTGGCCGCCCAACATGCGGAGGGCTATTGGGTTGAGCCGGGGCCCGGCTACGGCCCCAAGTATACGGGGACGGTATGGCAGGTTATCTTCCTGCCTCAGCTAGGCGCCGATGGCGCTGACCCCGCAGTCCGTGCCGCCGCTGAGTATGTCCTTTCTCATTCCATAGCCCCTCACGGCGGCTTTTCGGTGAACGGAACCCCTTCGGCCTTTATCCACTGCCTGGGCGGCAACCTGGGGGCTGCCCTGATAGACCTCGGCTGGGGGGATGATGAGCGCCTCCGGAAAGCTCTGGAGTGGCAGGCCCGGACGATTACTGGTGAAGGGGTAGCTAGTGCCGGCGATAATAACACTGCCGAGCGTTACTATAAGTCAGGGACTTTCGGCCCGGATTTCGCCTGCGCTGCCAATAATGGCCCCTGCGCCTGGGGGGCGGTTAAGGCGATGCTGGCTTTCGGCAAGCTTCCGTCTTCACAGCGCACGCCCTTGATTGAGGCGGCCATCGGCAGGGGAGTTGATTTTTTATTGAGCCGTGACCCGGCGGTAGCCGATTATCACATGGGCTGGGCCGAGAAGCCGAGCCGGAGCTGGTTCAAGTTCGGCTATCCCATCGCCTATGTCACCGATGTCCTCCAGAACCTGGAGGCCCTGGCCGCCCTTGGCTACGCCGGAGATAACCGGCTGGCCAATGCCTTTAGGCTGGTGGAGAGTAAGCAGGACGATCGGGGGCGTTGGAAGATGGAGTACGGCTATAATGGCAAGACCTGGGCCGATATTGAAGAGAAGGGGCAGCCCAGCAAGTGGGTAACCCTGCGGGCCTTGAGAGTTATCAAGGCTGCCGAATAGCTGTTCAGGGGAGATTGTCTTCGCTTTAGCGCACCGCTCAGGCCTTTAAGGGTATGGTAAACAGGAAGGTTGAGCCCCGGCCCGGCCTGGACTCTACCCAGATACGGCCGCCGTGGGCCTCCACCAGCCGGCGGCAGACGAGCAGCCCCAACCCTATGCCCTTGGCGCCGGCGTTCTCCAGCCGTTGGAAGGGGGCGAACAGCCTGGACTGGTCCTCCATTGAGATGCCCTCTCCCTGGTCCTGAATGCCGATAACCAGGTGCTCCCCCTTGGTCTTGGCTGAAATGCGTATATCGCTTTTCGGCGGCGAGTACTTGATGGCATTATCCAGGAGGTTATACAGGATGCGTTCCAGCCGCAGGGAGTCGGCATAGGCCGGTGGTAGCCCCTTGGGGAAGTCCAGAGAGAACCGGTTTGGTGTCGTCTGCTTGCTGATATTATCGATGACCTTCTGCACAATCATCTTGGTGTTGACGGGCTCGGTGTGCAGGACGAGTTGCTCCGCGCGCACTCGTGAAAGCTCCAGCAGGTTTCCCAGCAGGTGAGACAGCGATTCCGCCTCGGCGGCGGCGTCATTTAAGAGTTGGCGTTTTTCCTGGGCCGATAGCAGGTCTTCCTCGCTGAGCACTGTGTTTACGGCGCCGATGATAACCGTTAGCGGGGTGCGCAGCTCATGGGATACCAGGCCGCTAAGCTCGTCTTTGAGCTGATCCAGCTTTTTACGCTCGGTGATGTCGCGCATAATGGCGGTGAAGAAATTACCCTCTTTGGTTTTCCAACTGGCCAGGGACAGCTCCAGCGGGAACTCGCTGCCGTCCTTATGAAGACCGATGCCTTCGGATGGTACCGGGGCAGAGCCAGTCCCTTCGGCGTGAAAGGAATTGAAACCAGCCAGATGCTCTTGATGACTTTGCTGGGGTATTATCAGGGTGGCTGGTTGGCCTATGGCCTTACCAGCACTGTAACCGAACATGTTTTCCGCCCCCCGGTTCCAGGAGACTATGCGGCCGCCCTCATCAACATTGACGATGGCATCCTTAGCAGTTTCCACCACCGAGCGGAAGCGCTCCTCGCTGTTCTCCAGAGACTCCAGGATGCTACTGTTGTAGAGGGCCACTGCCGCCAGCTCGCCGAAGGCGGTAGCTATACGGGCATCGTTTTCGTTGAAGCCGCCCGGTTTGTTGCCCAGGCCGAGCAGGCCGACGGTCTTTCCCTTAATATTCAGCGGGGCGAAGAGGGCATTTCCCAGGGTGACATGCCCCGGGGGCAGGTATTTGGCCCACTTGCTTGAGGCGAACTCGTTATTATAGATCGCCCTGCCACTTTTGAAAGCCTTGGCGCGCATGCCACGGAGAGGCATTGGCAGGGAGGGGTCGACATTGCAGGCAAGCCCGCCCGAGTCCAGGAAGACGATTTCATTTTCAACCTCGTCCTTGGAGAGCAGGGCAATATAGCCGGCAGTGGCACCCACCAGGTTCTTGCAGGCGGTGAATATATCCTGAGCGGCTTCGGGGAAATGGCGGTGGGCCAGCACGGCACGGGAGCCTTCCAGCAGCGCCGAGATTTCTATCTGGCGCTGACGGGCAACGTCCAGGGCGCGGCACAGGTTATCGTCAGTCTGTTTGCGCTCCGTGATGTCGTCGCCGGAACTCAGCAAGGCAGTGATTTTGCCGCTCTCATCCCTCAGGACGGAATTGTGCCAGGCGATGGTTCTCTCCCTGCCGTCTCTGGTGAGGATGGGGTTTTCGTAGTGTTCCATCAACTCCACTTCGCCGGCCATCAGCTTGTTAAAGACTTTCTTAACCTCTCTCCTGACCCTTTTGGGGAGGAAGTTGTCAAACCAGTTGCGGCCCAGAACATCCTCCTCCCTTTTGTACCCCAGAATCTGGCAGCCCCTTTTATTGATGAGGTCTACCTTATGGTCGGTGCCTATCAGCACCAGCATAACGCCGGCCACGTCCAGGTATTTCTGGGCCTTGTCCCTCTCCTGGTGCAGCTCTTCCTCAGCCCGCTTGCGCTCGGCCATCTCGCTCAATGTTGTGCTAAGGCCTTCTATTAGGGCCCTCTCTTCCTTCAGGAAGGGGCCTTCATAAATCTTCGGCTTCTCCTCAAGATAGTAGACTTCTAGAGAACCACGCGTCTTGCCTTTTACTTTTATATCCGAAGACTGTTTCCATGCAGTAGCCCTGAACTTACCCGTTTTATACTCCTTATCGTCAAAGGTAATTCGAGCACAGGTGATTTCCGGGTACTGCCAGCCGGGTGGAATAAGGTCAACCGTTCCTTGCAGTACACCATCAAGACTGATACCGGACCTGGCCACTAGTTGGCTGACTCCATATAGACAGGCTAATTCCTTAAAACGCTCTCCTAGATCATGTTCGGCCCGCTTGCGTTGGGTGGTATCCCTGACGATGACCATTACCCGATTTACGATTCCCTTTTCTTTATAAAAGGTAAATGTGGTTTCGGCCGGGAAAACATCTCCGTTCTTCTTTTGAAGCAGTTGTTCAACGATTAAAACATTTTTGTTCCGCCCGATGGCATCTCTTAACTTATCGCCGAAATTATTGAATTCGTCCCTGCTGGGGTAAAACATCTGTGTCGTCTGGTTAATGCACTCCTCGGGTCTGTAGCCGAAAATGGCTTCAACGGAACGATTGGCGTATTCTATTACCCTGCCTGGAAGCCTTAGTGTGAAGATGGCGTCTACCAGTGTATCGTTAAGTTTCTCCAGGAAATCCCGGTTGTTTCTCAGTTCTTCCTCGGTAATTTTGCGTAGGGTTGTATCCACCAGGGATAGCACCAGGCCGATAACTTTGCCCGAGGCGCCTTTTATCGGGTTCAGCGTCCAGTCCCAGTAGGTGACACTGGGCCACGGCTGACCCTTGAATTCAAAGGGCTTGTCCCGAAACTCCACCGCTTTGCCGCTGTCCCTGACCTGCTCAAAGATAGCCTGGTTTTCCTTGTCCGGGAAGAGCTTGAAGTGGTTCCGGCCGATGAGTTCACTGATTGTGTGGCCGGAGCCCTCGGCATAGATGGAATTGACGGCGATGAAATTGAACTTTGTGTCCAGGTAGGCCAGATGGGCCTTGGTGTTTTCCATGATGACCCCAATGATATCTCTTTCCTTCTTTAGGTCACCGGCCAGGTTCTCAGAGCGCTGGCGTTCATAGCCCACCTGGGTTAGCAGCCTCTCGCGTTCCCTCTCGGCGATAAAGGTATGCAGCGCCTCGCCGATGTATTTGGCTACCTCCTCCAGAAGGTGGACTTTCTCTTTGGATATCTGGTGCTCTCTTTTATCGGCCAGGTGAATCAGGCCCAAAACGTTGCTTTTGTGCTTCATGGGCACCAGGGCTACAGTTTCGTAGCCATAAGCGTTGCATACATTGCGCGTGGCGCCCTTATCCTCAGTTGATGTTGTGGCCAGCATCTTGGTGGTGCCGCCAGAGTGGAAGGAGCCGCCATCTGTGTAGAAGGGGTGTTTGGGGTCGGTCTTTTGCTGGATGACGTTTATGCACATGCACTGGTCGCACTTTATGGATAAGGGGCTTTCACTTTCGTAGAACTTACGAGTGAAGCCGGTGTAAGCGGCGTAGGGGATACCGCCGCCTGCGTCCAGGAGGCGAATGCCCACACAGCCGCACTGGGCATAGTCCTTAATATGCTCTACCAGCTGCTCCAGGTACTCGTTAATGCTGCGGCTCTGGGACAGCGTCCCCAAGATGCGGAGAAGGAAGCCCCTCTCTATCTGAAGGGGGAGTTGTTGCTGAAGCTGCTTGAGATACTTCTTGATCCACGTGGTTTTGCCTCTGAGCCCTGCGGGGGATGGGTGCCACTTGCGTTTACATTCTAGCCATAACCCTGAAGCCAGTCAAGCCAATGGCGGGTGGGGATATTGACATCGGCCAGCCTAGACGTTATCATCCTAACACTACTGCGGTGTAAGCGGGGGCACCATTGAAACAGTTCCTCATACTCTTGGTTGATGACGACGAACGGATTCTTAACTTTCTACGTTCCAAGCTGAACGCCCTGGGCTACAAGGTGCTTTCTGCCCGTAACGGCCTGGAGGCGCTGGAGCAGGTGAAGGGCCAGGAGCCGGATCTGATGGTGCTGGACCTGCTGATGCCCAAGCTGGATGGCTTTGAAACGCTCAAGGAGCTACGCAACTTCTCCACTATCCCGGTTATCATCCTCACCGCCAAGGGCGCTGATTCCGAGAAAATCAAAGGGCTGGAACTGGGCGCCGACGACTATCTGCCCAAGCCCTTCAACCCCGATGAGCTGGTGGCCCGTATTGAGGCCGTGCGGCGGCGCATTGAGCCCGCCGAGAGACGCAAGGCCATGGCGCCCCTTACCCTGGGTGATGTGGTCATTGATTTTGACAGGCATACGGTTGCTCGTGACGGGCAGGAGGTATACCTTACGCGCATTGAATGGCTGCTGCTGGGTGAACTCTCCCGAAACAGCGGTCGCCTGATGACCTACGAGAAACTGCTTTCCCAGGTGTGGGGGCCGGAATACCGTGATGATGTCCAGCTCCTCAGGACCTGGATCAGCCGGCTGAGGTACAAGCTGGAGGCCGACCCCGGCAGCCCCAAGCTGATCAGCACCATCCCCAAGGCCGGCTATATCATCAATGTGCCCCCCAAGTAATACCCCTGCTGGCCCCTCAGCGCGGCCAAATGTCATAGAATTGTAATTATTAGCCGCTCTATTTTATGACTATTTTAGCCCCCGTACTTTATCATTAGTTGTGTAATTGTTTCCTGGAGGGTGAAGATGTCTCTTTTGATAGAGGGTGGCCATAGTCAGACCCAGGGCAATAAAAAGGTTACGGCCTTTTGCCCCGAATGCGGGGACTTCGCTTCGCTTTCTTTCACCAGACAGGGGTTGGTAGCCACGCCGGAATATATTCAGGCGCACAGCCAGATCTATCATCAGTGCGGTTCGGAAGAGCCCTGCCGTTTGCTGGTGCGCCATATCAAGGGGGGCACGTTCAGCTAATTGTATCGGTTTCGCTTGGGGGTGATTTATGGTGATCGGTTGTAAAATATCAGGCGACGGCAATGGGACAAGGGCCTATGTGCTGATAGATGTTGTGGACGGTAAGTGCGAGCAGGTGACCCAGGCGCTCCGCGGCCGGCCCGGGGTAATAACGGTGGACCTCCTAGAGGGCCCACCGCAGGTGATTATGGTTGTCGAGGCCCCGGAAAGGCAGAGGCTGGCAAAGTTGACGGTTCAGGCCATCTCCGAGGTGGAGATGATGGCCGAGGATATACAGTTGCTCCCCGCCCATGATGGGCTGATTGCCCACGCCGTTTAGATTCGGGAGGTCGGCCGGTTTGTTGCCAGCCACCCTGATAGTTCTTTAGAGACCCCTCAATGACTCCGGCCGGAGTAACGAGGGGTCGCCTTTCTCGAGGACAGCATCCAGTTCTGCCAGCATCCTGGCCTTGTCCTGAGGCATCATTCCCCGCACCGATAGATAGTTGGAAGCATGCATGGAACTCAGGAAGCAACGGCTGAACCGGGAAACGCTGATTATCTCCCTCAATTCGTAAAGGGTTTGAAATGGGCTGATGGGCTTGAAACCGCCGTCCTGCCACTGCTGGTGCAGGGGCGTGCCGGGGACAAGGGTAAGCGTCAGGGCGCCGGCGTAGTCCGGGTCTATATCACTTAGAATCCGGGCCGTACCCGCGGCGTGCTGCCGGCTCATCTCAACACCGCCCAGCCCCAGGATAACAGTCGCCGAGAGGGCTATGCCCGCCTTTTTCACCTTCTGGCCAGCCTCAACAATCTGTTTGCAGTCCACCCCCTTACCCACCCGCGCCAGCACCGTTTCGTCACCGCTTTCAATCCCCATATACAGGATACCCAGCTTGAGCCGGCTTAGCTCCGTAAGCTCCCGTAGGCTGAGGCGGCGGACATCCTGTGGTGTGGAGTAAGCGGCAATCCTCTCCAGGCGGGGCAGTTTTTCATTGAGGTAACGCAGCACCTCTCTGAGTTTGGGGAAGGGATAGACCAGGGCGTCGGCGTCTTGCAGGAAGAGCCGGCGGCCATCCCAGTATGCGGCCATTCCATAGACGGCCTCGTCAGCCCCTGCTAGGCGGATGCCGCTTCTTCTGTAGGCGGCCAGGGCGTCTATTTCCTTCTTGACGTCTTCGAGGGGTCTTATCTGAAGCCTGGAGCCGTAGAAGGTGCAGAAAGTGCAGCTGTTATTGGCACAGCCGCTGGTAAGCGGCAGGTAGTAGCTACTGCGCTCACTCGGTGGGCGGAAAACGCTCGGTCTGTTGAAAGGCATCGTTGCTTCCAGGCGGCTTGGTGTGGTGCTTTGGCGACCCCGAGGGGATTCGAACCCCTGATCTCCACCGTGACAGGGTGGCGTGTTAGACCGCTACACTACGGGGCCTGATTGTGGCTAAAGTTTATCAGTTAGAGCCTTGCCTGTCAAAGCAGGCGGGATGGCCGAAACCGCGAGAAAAACCGTTTTCTACGCTGTTAGTAGGGCCGTGGCCGTCGACATATTGTCTGTAGTATTGGGGTGTGGTATAATGACGCCGGATTTTCCTGTGGAACAGAGGAGGACGGAAATAGCGGTTAAGAAGGCAAAAACGGCCATTAAAAAAGCGGCCAGAGCAACGCAGCCACCAGAGCGGCTGCGTAATTACGAACTTGTTTTGATCATCCACCCTGAGGTTGCCGAGGACAAGGTAGACACCCTGGTGAAAAGCATCAGTCAGCCCGTCATCAAGCAGGGGGGCGAAGTGACTGATGTGGAGCGTTGGGGCAAAAGGAAGTTGGCCTATCCTATCAAGAAAACCATGGAAGGCAACTATCTACGGCTCGTTATGAGTGCCAAGGCTTCGGCTACCAGGGAGATGACCAAAAAGCTTCGTATTTCTGAGGATGTCCTCCGTCATATACTGATAAACCTGGTCGCTGATTAGCAAGAGAGCATTGGGAAAGACGAGGCCTCATAAGGAGTAGGGAGCGATGGTTAGCTTGAATAAGGTGATGATTATCGGCAATGTGGGTGGCGACCCCGAGATGCGCTTTACGCCCAACGGCCACCCGGTAACCTCCTTTAGAGTGGCGACTAACTGGGTTTACACCACCCCGGAGGGGGAGCGCAAACAGGAGACGGAGTGGTTCAATGTGGTTACCTGGAACCGGCTGGCCGAACAGTGCAACCAGTTTTTGACCAAAGGCCGGCTGGCATATGTTGAGGGCCGGCTGCGCACGCGCAGTTGGGAGAGCCAGGACGGGCAGAAACACTATCGTACCGAGGTTATCGCCAACCGGGTAACCTTCCTGGACAGGCAGGCGTCGTCCCTCGCCCATGAAGAGAAGCCCGATGAGGCCACCGGTGGGGACATTGAGCCGGAGGATATACCCTTTTAGTAAGGCGTTAATAATACCTAAAGGCAGGAGATTATAGTTTTGAGTGCACTAGGGGCCGCTAGGCCGGCAGGCAGACCAATGGGAGGGCCAGGAGGCAGACCGGGAGGTAGGCCGGGAGGCAGACCGGGAGGCAGACCGGGTGGATGGCGTGGTGGCAGATTTGCGACAAGGCGCAAGGTCTGTTCTTTCTGTGCCAAGAAAGTTACCAAGATTGACTATAAAGACTCGGGTAAGCTGAGCCGCTATATCTCGGACAGGGGCAAGATTGAGCCCCGTCGCAAGACGGGCACCTGTGCTCGGCACCAGCGGGCCTTGGCTATGGCCATAAAGAGGGCACGGCACATCGCTTTGTTGCCGTACACTGCTGAGCACATCCGCCTGGCGGGTAATGTCGCCTCGTTGAGTCCGGCGGTCGTCAAGCCTCAGGTGGAGGCGCCGGAGACAGCGGCCCCCGAAGCGGCAAAAGCGGTTGCTGCCCCCGAGAATGTTGAGGCAAAGGCACCGGAAGTTGCCGAACCAGCCCCCGAAGCCACTGCCCCAGAGAATGTTGAACCAAAGGCGGCCCCGGAGGCTGAAGAGCCGGCGGCATCCTGATATTACCCGACGGCTGACTATCAGCCGGATATTAAAGGAGTTAATGTGCCCAAGAGGACTTATCAACCGAAGCGCATTCCCCGCAGGAGGGAGCACGGCTTTCTGGCCAGGATGAGCACCCGCGGAGGGCGGGCAGTATTGAGGGCCAGACGGCTCAAGGGTCGGAAGAAACTGACTGTAGTCTAGTGCATCACTTCGGTGGTCCTGGAGGCATCTTGATTATTCATCCCCCGGGCACTAAACTGTCAGGAGGTTGATGAAGGCGGAGTTCCTTACCAAGAAAAGCCATTACGCCCTGGTATTGGGCCGGCGGGGCTCAAGGGTAAGCCGTTTGATAGTGATGAAGACCCTGGCAAACGAGTTGGAGCACTCCCGCTACGGCCTGGTGGTCAGCAAGCGCGTCGGTAAGGCGGTAGTCCGCAACCGGGTCCGGCGCCGGTTGCGTGAGATTCTCCGGCAGATACGGCTCAAGCCGGGGTGGGATATCGTATTTATTGCCCGGGCGGCAGTGGCCGTCGCTAAATATGCCGATATTGAAAAAGAGGTCAGGGCTTTACTGACCCAAGCGAATTTAATAGCGGGGGACTATGAAGAGGCTTTCTCTGGGGCTAATTAGGCTCTACCAGCAGACTATATCTCAGGTTACGCCGCACTCCTGCCGTTTTACGCCCACCTGTTCCCATTACACTCTTGAGGCCATCACCCGGTTTGGCGTTATTAAAGGGATATGGCTTGGTATCAAGCGGCTGGCGCGTTGCCATCCCTTCAACAGTGGCGGCTATGACCCGGTAGCCCCCATACTGCCTGATAAAGCCAGTATGAATATGGGGGGTCACTATGGCCAGGCTTAGAAGTTTGCTAACCGGCAAAGGTCTGCTGCTGCTGGTATTACTATTGACCCTCGCACTGGTTTTCTCAGGTTGTCTGTCCGGCAGCACGCGGCCATTGGGATGGTCGGGGGTAACCGTGGCCGGAGAAAATCTCTATTTCGGTTCCAGTGACGGCAAGTTGGTGGCTCTTAGCACCGCTAATGGCAACCCCAGGTGGCAGGTGTCTCTGGCCGGTGATTCCGGCGGCGGCGGCCTCGGCTGCGTTGGCGGCGCTTCAAGTGTCGGCATCTAGGGCCTGCCCCTTGTCGCGGGTGAGCTTGTCTATGTCAGCGGCTACAACGGCAAGATTTATGCCATCAATGCTGATTCCGGCAATCTCCGCTGGCAGTACCCCCGTGAGGGTGATACGGGCCTGAAACCAATCACCGGCGGTGTGGCCCTATCTTGGGAACGATGGAGATCGGAGGAGCGTCGTTCCCAAGA
>PVMS01127084.1_pt1 | contig 12480 bp, 10 predicted proteins | sample 1853461 | NCBI WGS metagenome assembly PVMS01 (sample SAMN08582032, study PRJNA380276) | Marine sediment metagenome, whole genome shotgun sequencing project. | isolation source: ocean sediment barecode stripped | collected 2017
AAGCAGAATATATCGGTAGGCTTCAGCCGTTGACGCATCTGAACTGGCTAACCCTGTCAGGTTTTTCCATAGCACAAAAAAGGCAAGTACTCCCAGTGCCATCCCAAAGAACTTGCCGAGTGATACTATTACATTACGAAGATCATTGCCCATTGCCTTTCCGTTTATCTTATATTGTAGGTTAATAACAAAAAGCAACAATGCTGTGCCAATAACGATGGCTATCATAATAAAATAGACTGGAGCCAATGCTCCCCCAAAATAGTGCCTAACAGTAGTGAAACCAAAGACTCCACCAAGTGTAGAATGAACTGCAATGGCAGATAACGGGGCAAGAATACCGAATATCCGTGCTTTTATAAAACTCTTCTTATGGATCAGGTAGAAATCAATTATTAGCAGCAGCAGATAAACGAAGTAGAAGATAAACAACCATCCCAGTGGAGACCCAAAATTGGGAGCAGTAATCAGCCTCCAGATATTAAGTGGATTGCCAACATGGAGGACTATTAGCAAGCCACCGGCAATCATTGTGACTATGGCTAAAAATACCCCTCTTTTTATTATCAGGTCAAATCCTTTTATGCCGAGGGCATGGCCGAGTGATACCGTTATGCATCCGGCGCTTGCTGCCACGAAGAAAACATATGTAGCGGTAACAATGCCCCAGGGTACCTGGTCGCTAACCCCCCACGTTTCCAATCCATTAACAAGAGTAGAAACAGCACCCCAGGTTCCTAAACCTAGTCCAGCGAGGACTATTACCACCCATCCGAAAAATGACCAGCTAAAAGTTCTTTTTTCTGTCATACTTTCACCTCACTATTTATTTAATAACCGGTATAAAGCTATAACTCCACTATAAAGTTAAAGTTTAAAGATGCATATAGGGAAAACTACTGATATTTGCATTACACTTGTCAGCAAAACTACTGATTACAGTTTACAAGAAAGCATGTTACAAAATCATAAAATATCTTTTATAGATATAACATATTTATAACTTATGTTCTGTTTGTTAGCCCAATGAAAATATTAAGAGCGTTTTTGTATTGACTGGTGTTAAACATTTTAGGATAATATTGTATTAGCTTAATTTCAGAATTTAGATTATTTTTCACATTTGCAAGATCCAGAGATTACTGTGGTTAAAAAGAAAGGAACCGCTTCGGGTTCCTTTCTTAAGTGTTAGTTCTTGGTGTTAATTTGGTATGTATATTATGTCTCCAAGAGGCCATGTTGTATTGCATATCGGACAAGTTCAGCCCGTCCTTTAATATTTAACTTCTCCTTAAGGCGAGATTTATAAGTCTGCACTGTTTTTATGCTCAAGAACAACCTGTCTGCAATTTGTTGATCTGTGTGCCCCATTGCAATTAGGGAAAGTACCTCGCTCTCTCGTGTACTTAGTATCTCCTGATCCTTAACTTTCAGCCCACCGTTAGTTTCATTGTGGCGAAAATTGAGCATAAATCCTGCTGTCATCGATGAATGAATAAAGCTCTCTCCACGATAGGTAGCCCGAATTGCATCTAATAATTCTGTGTCTGCAGCCTTTTTAGGTAAATAGCCACTAGCTCCGGCGCGAAACATTTTGTGCAAGTAGCTTTCATCATCATGCATAGTTAAAACCAGGATTCTAGCTTCCGAATCTCGTTTCTTTATCTCTTTTGTTACTTCCATGCCATTAAGTCCAGGCATGGATATATCCATAATCACGATATCGGGGCTGAATTCTGCGAATTGGCATAATGCCTCATTGCCATCACCTGCCTCAGCGACCACTTCCATATCAGGCTGAGAATTCAGAAGTGTTTTTAGTCCGGCTCGCAGAACAGCATGGTCGTCAACCAAAAGAAGCTTTATAGCAGTCATAGGTACCTCCTTTATTACTTGAAAGGCAACTCAAGAAAGATAGTAGCACCCTCTCCAAGTTGAGATTCTATTGTTAATTCGCCCCCAATAAGTGAGGCGCGCTCATGCATGCCAAACAAACCCAGGTTTTGTTCACCAGCTGCTAATATAGCATTATCAACATCAAATCCCTTGCCATCATCCTCTATGATGGTTATTAGTTTGTTGCCTCGATACTTCAAGATTACACTTACGTTCTTTGCATTTGCATATTTAGCAATATTGGTAAGTGCTTCTTGAACAATTCTGTAAATAACTAACTCAATTTCTGGCGGCAGGCGCTTGTCAACCAATTCACTGACATGGAAATCAACATTAATTGACATATTACCAGAGTATTCCTTAGTATATTTTTGAATAGCAGCTACCAGGCCATGGTCATCTAAAATGCTTGGGCGAAGCTCTGTTGAAAGATGATGTACACCGTCTAGTGTTTGTGCTGCTAAAGCTCGTAATTCGGCAGTCTTCGCCTTAACTTTAGATATACTGGCTAAGTTCTCGACAGATTTGAGGCCAACCATAAGCGATGTCAAAGCCTGGCCCGTCTCATCGTGAAGTTCACGGGAAATACGCTTTCGTTCATTCTCCTGAGTATCGATAATCTTCGCAAGAAGATGCTTCCTCATTAACTCTTTATGTTTAAGCTCTTCGCTCATTTCTTTAAATGCTGTGCCCAGGCAACCAATTTCATCTTTAGCCCAACTGGGATTTTTCCATTTAAAATCACCCCTGCCTACTGCACGTGCCATTTCTGCTAAACGTGAAATTGGCCGGGTCAGAATAGATGCAAATCCGTAAGATACGGAAAGCCCAAGAACCATTATCAATGCAACCCAAACCATAATATCACGGATATGCTGAGTTACTGTTGCATCGATAGAGTTTTCAGAGAGGCCGATGTGAATCGTACCCGATTTACCTCCAAGGATAGGGGCGGCTACGTCTAAAATTATACCATTATCAGTACTTAACCTTTGTATTCGGTACTGCTCACCAGATTCCACACTATTCATCCCGAGCAGGTTAATAGGAAAGCCCCCGCTAAATGTATGAACCAGGATATTGCTCGTAGCATCTGATATGTAAACATAGGCAATGTCATTATCGTAATCAAGTTGGTTGTTTATCAAGTTATAGAGAGCAAAACGGTTATCGGTTAAAACATAATCAGTGCTCTGCTCAGCTAAACTTATACTTGCGGCAATACCTTGCTCTTGCAGCTCATGCTCTAGTGCAGCCGAGACATTATGACTTGTGTACCAGACCATTGATAGCGCAGAAAAAAAGATACAAACTGCCACAATACCTATTATCTTGGTTCGGATATTTGTTTCTGCAAATTTAGACCAGAGGCCGGACTGCCGTAATTTGGCCTTCACTTCATTCTCCCTACTGTTGTCTCATTTCTCTTATGGAATCATAGATAGCGTCAGAAACAACCACAAATTTATCAATATCCAAATTATTAAGTACCGCCATTCCTTCATCAAAACTGTGAAGATTTAGAAACAGATCCTGCAATTCTTGCTTTAACTGCGAATCCATTGCCGGATTGATTACCAGCGGTGGTATCCCAAAAGGACCCCAGAAATCAATAATCTTGGTCTTATCTGCTAAATATGGATTTGCGTCAATCAATTGGTCATAAACCAAGCTGTCGATAGCAGCTCCATCCACCAAATTGTCCGCCACGGCAAAAACCGAGCTATCGTGGTTATACGTATACATATAACTGCCGAAGAAAGAGGCTGGGGTTTCACCAATTGAGAAGAGGTGGTAGGTTGGTGCCAGATGGCCAGTGTTAGACATTGGATCGGTGAAGGCAAAATGAGTACCTCTAAGATCACTCAGGTTGGTGGCATTGCTCTCATTAGGGACGATTAAATAGGAATAATACACGGTATCTCCATACATTTGCGGAGCAACCAGAATTTCCATTCCAAACTTTTCCCTGCCTTCAATATAAGCCAGGGTACATACGAATGCTAAATCGACACGATGGCTCTCTACGAGATCATTTATTTCGGCATATGTAGGCTTTAGTATTAATATTACATCCCTATCAATTTTATTGCCGATATATGTCAGGAGTTCTTGATAATACTCCAGAGTTTTACTGGGAGATAATACCCCGGAGATAGCTATCCGCAGCGTTTTATCATCTGCTGTCTCATCGATTGCATTGTTATTTTGTTGTATTTGAGAGATGTTTACCTTTTCATTGAGGTCAATTACTGTTACACCTAGATGCTGGTTATTATCTAGGGTGGAGAACAAAACTCCTATTATTGCAGTAATAATGATTAGTGAAAAAAACCATGCTTTTCTTTTCATCGTTACCCATTCTCCTTGCTGCGCATAGTCGCAAAGCTTCAAAACACATTGACAAACATACCACAATGTGGTATGTTTGTCAATCATAATGTGGCCTGCAATGCAATAAGTTCTGCGGTGGTGCCATGATTAAAAGAGAAGGAATTTAGGGGGGTAAGATGGAAAGCAAGGAATTTTCCAACATCCGGGAATATTTAGAAAAGAGCCAAAGCCAATTGGCGCGCTTATTATGTATTTCTACAAAATCCATACAAAGCTTTGAGCAGGGATGGAGGAAAATACCGGTAAATATCGAGAGGCAGTTGCTATATCTGCTATCCATTAAGAGGGCTAAAGAAAAAAATACAAAACCTTGCTGGGAGATAAAAAAATGCCCTGTTAAATGGAAGATGCATTGCGCTGCCTGGGAACTCAAAGCCGGTTATACTTGCTGGTTTATCAATGGAACATTTTGTGAAGGCGGAGAACAGAAAGATTGGCATGAGAAAATAGAAATCTGCCGGCATTGTGAAGTATTTAAATCTATTTTACCGGTTTTCTAAGTCTGATATACTGTAACTTTAATGTTATACACAGAAATGGCCTGCCTTTCTGCCATACTCTTCTATCTGGATTTAAAATGCTAAATATTTATAGGCCATATCCTTGTTGCTTTGTTTGAAATAATTGATATACTATATAAGAGCAAACAAATGTTAAATTTTCGGTACAAGCTAATAGTAGTTACTGCTACAGTTATGATACTGTCTGGTTTGTTCGTTATGGTGGGATGCCAAAACGATGGGCAGGATACTCCTGTCTATGTACCTATTGAATCACTACCATTGGAGATAACCATTGACCAATTATATGCAGATTATATGACAGATGAGGCTGCCGCAGATGACAAGTATAAGGGGGAAAGGCTTCTGTTTTATGGAATTAAGGTAGACGAAGTGAGAACTATTATCGGCCCTGAAGGGCTCGTCAGGTATAATGAGCATATTATAGCTAGCGGTGTTCAATTTATCCCTAGATATACTTCAGACTTAGATAATGTCGGGGCAGGATTTGTATTAGACATAGTGGGCGAGTGCAGGGGCTTAATATGGCCAATCTCCTCTTCGGAACCACTTCTACTAATAAGCCAATGCTGGGTTAACACAATTGAAGGCGGAATATTAGAAGAATGGTATCCTGATTACTAATAAGCCATATAGCCTGCGACCTATCCCTCTGAGGTATACTATTTGTCTAATTGGGATTTCTTTACAGATACGTATTATCGATATTGCTCTCTAGAGTGAGCAATATTAAGGCTCTGTCTTATTTCTATTTAGACTAATAGCAGTGAACGAACATCGAATGTTTCCCCAGCCATAATAAATATGTACTTGATTTGTCGCTATCTAGTGTATCGTTTACAGTACCCCTATCGGAAACTATGCAATATAAGCTAATTAACTTTAGATAATCTTTCTATGGCTTGTTCAAGCTTCGCCTCGATCTGTCTATGTTCTCGCTCCATTTCCTCCAGTCGTTTCTGCATTTCTCCAGACCGAGCTTTTCCGATAGTGTCTCGTATTTCATCTACCTCTTTCTGTTTATGTATTTCTATGGCTTCCTCTTGCCGTTCCCTGATTTTCTTGTATTTATGGTCTATTACATCCAACCGCTTCTGCATTTCTCCGGATTGAACCCTTTTGATATTCTCTCGGATTTCATCCGCTTCACACAATAATGTCCCCAGATTCAGCTCAACCTGGATTAACTCCCCATGAGTTAACTCTGGAGGTGTCTTATCTACGGCCTGATCTAATCGCGCCTCGGTTTGAAAATGCTCCCGTTCCACTTCTTTCAGTTGCCTTTGTAATTCTCCGGAATGAACTTTCCTGATGGTTTCCAGTATTTCATCCGCCTCTTTATGTTTACGCATCTCTATAGCCTCCCCCAGTCTTGCCCTGATTTTATTAAATTCTTTGTCTATTTCCTCGAGCTTTTCTTGCATCTCTCCAGATTGGATTTTCCCTATGGTCTCTCGCATTTCATCCGCTTCAGACATCAACGCCCCCAGCTGTAGTTCAACCTGAATGAACTCACCGTGAGTCAATTCTGGTCTTGTTTTTTCTATGTCGGCGAAGTATTGTTCATATAATTCCTGAATAATTCCCCTGCCGCGTGTCGGCGAATTCATTGTATAAAGATGTATTCCCGGAGCGCCTTCATTTATTAAAGTTTCACACATTGATGCTATATATTCCGTGCTGAATTTTTGTGCGGAGACCTTATCTCCTTTTTCGTGGTACTTCTGGAGCTTCCTGGCAAAACGCTTGGGGATATCTATTCCCAGTGGTTGGTTCATAATGAATTTTAGCTGGGGCCAGTTTTCTATCGGCATTATCCCGGGAATAAAGGGAATCTGTATCCCCATTTTCCAGGCGTTTTCTACAAACTTTAAGTAGTGGTCCGCGTTGAAGAAAAGCTGGGTCGTGACGTAATCTACGCCTTCATCTACCTTTATCTTTAAGTGCTCTAACCCCCTTTTCTTGTCCGGGCATTCCGGGTGTCCTTCCGGATGACCGGCTACACTTATACAAAAATCCGAAGGCGAACGTTCACGGTAATCCCCTTCCTTTTCCGCCAGATATTTGCCCTGGTTGGTGCTCTTTATTTGCCTTACGAGTTCATTTGCAAACTTATGCCCTTTTGGATGCGGGCGAAATTTCTTATCGCCAGCGGGCGGATCACCTCTTAAAGCGAGCACATTCTCGATTCCGTCATATTTCATATCCATTAATAAATTTTCTATATCCTGTTTTGACCTGCCCATAGAAATAAAATGAGCAACTGTCTCTATGCCGGTCTCTCTTTTAATCCTGCCGCAAAGCGGTATCGTACCGCCGCGTGGCCTGCCGAGAGCACCGCAGGTTACGCTGCACCAGGCAGGTTTAAATTCTTTATAAGCATCTATTGTATTCATTATCGGGTCAAGCGATGCTCCGTTAAGGGGTGGGCTTAATTCTATTGAAAAAACGGGTCCTTTTGCTTTCTTATAGATCTCGCTAACTTTCATTTCGTTATCTCCTTTCAATATATTACTGAAAACTTAATCCTTTATTTATCCAAACGGCGTAGTTTAATCATCTACTAACCACTCTAAATCTATATGGGGAAGCATGAAATGTATATCAGCGTAAATCGGATTTTCCTGTAGGACATTAACGCATATTACTGTTGCTGATAGTCCTACAAAAATATTGATGCCAGAGGTGAAAGTTTAAGTTTATTTTATTCAGAGGATGGAACGCTAAAAAAGGAGAGGGATTATCTATTCAGGTTTTTGTTGAAAATGGATTACTTTAAAAGTCACACTCTACTTTCTAATCTACAAGCTGGTTCTTTATAGCATAATAGGTTAATTCAGCATTATTTTTCATTCTCATTTTCTCCAGAATACGGGAGCGGTAGGTACTGATGGTTTTTATACTCAGTGACAGTTCTCTGGCAATCTGGGTGACTGTTTTCCCTGAAGCAATCAGAAGCATAATCTGGTATTCACGGTCGGAGAGTGTTTCGTGAGGTGCTTGTTCATCCATTCTCCCCAGCTCATAAGCCAGTTTTTCCGCAAGCGAAGAGCTTACGTATTTACCGCCTGTCGATACTTTCCTTATAGCCGTTACCAGTTCGTCTGGCGTGCTTTCTTTTGTCAGATATCCTGAGGCGCCTGCTTTTAATGCGCGCACGGCATATTGTTCTTCCGGGTGCATGGTCAATATCAGGACGGAAAGAAGGGGATGTTCCTTTTTCAGATGTTTTAAAATTTCGATGCCGTTTATACCGGGCAGGGAAATGTCCAGTAAAACCACATCATAACAACCCGCCCTTACTTTACCTATCACTTCCAGGCCGTCACTTACTTCATCAGTGACAACCATATCACTGGCTTCGTTAAGTATCTGCCTCAGCCCCTGACGAAAAACCGGATGATCATCGGCGATTAATATTCTCAACATCGGGACTCTCCTCACTTGAAAGCGGGATACTTACCGCGACCGTTGTTCCCTTGCCCGGAGCACCACTGATTTTGATCTCACCTTCCCAGGGGCGGACTCGTTCTCTCATGCCAATCAATCCAAATGCCTTCGGGTCTGAAATCTGCTTATTGCTGATTCCTTTGCCGTTATCTCTAACTTTAAGAACGATGTTATCGTCTTCCTTCTTTAGGCTTACCTTGACCCTGGTGGCTTTAGCATGACGGATTATATTTGTAAGCATCTCCTGAAAGATACGAAATATCGCTATCGAACGTTCCTGATCCAGAATAATATCAGCAGGATTTGAAGAGAATTCGCATTTAATCTCAGCCATCTTTTCAAATTCTCCCGTTTGCCATTCAATTGCAGTTGAAATACCGAGGTCATCTAATACGCCGGGTCTCAATTCTGCGGCAATTTTCTTCACCGTCTGGATAGTTGTATCGACAAGTTTGGACATTGATTTTGTCTTTTCAAATAGTGATTCCTGTTCTTTTGATAATCCTTTGGCTAACCAGGATAAGTCGATTTTCAATCCTGTCAGCATATGCCCAAGTTCATCATGGATCTTACGTGCCATTTTGCGTCTTTCCTCTTCTCGCGCTGACTCCAGATATGCCGTAAGTCCACGCAACTTCTCACGTGAACTTCTCAATCGCTCTTCTGCTTCCTTGCGTTCGGTGATGTTTTGCTGGATTTCAACTATATATTCAACATCACCTGTTAAATCAAAAAGAGGAAAACTGAAGATGTCTACTATAACATCTTTACCGTTTTTGTTTTTGTGCGTGTGCTCCACCTTGATAGTCGATTTAGTTTGAATAACTCTTCTCATCGGGCAGGGATGTTGGGATTCAGTACATGGCTGTGGAAGGCTATGGGTAATCTCATAACATGTCTTGCCGATGATTTCTTCACGATTCCATCCATAGTAATCGGTAAAACAATTATTTATATCCACAATTCTATAATCACGGTCAACAACCATAAGGGCATCGTACATACCATCGAGAATGCGGTCAAGAAGGTCATGGGATTTGCGTAGTTCCGCCAGTTCAGTTAACAGCTGTTTCTTTGTCTTTTCGTCATCTTTCATAATTGCTTATCTTATTCTATATGCTATTTTTGAACTCATATTTAATTGCTAAGAATAAACCTTTGAAAGCGTTATTCTAGTGCCCCTGTATTCTATTGTCAATACCCGTTTTAAGGCCGTTCAGGGCAATTTTCAGATATGGATTGAATTTAAACGAAAGCGGTAATCCTGATATGGGCATGGTTTAAACCAGTTAAGAAGAAATGATGCGTTAGTAATTAATCAACAAAAAATGAGTTGGCAGGGTTCAGGCTCTGCCCCCTTCTCTATCAATTCTAATCAACAATTAATCGTATGGTAACAAATTTTATCATTCAGACACGTGTCATGTGCCAGATTTACAGATGTTGTTTAAGGGTAAGCCACATCCAGAGTGGCTGATGAAGGGTAGGAGGTGGGCTAAGATGAAGAGAAGGATTAATAGGATGGGGAGAATCAAAGTACCTTGGCTCCCTCGTATTTATAAGCTTTGACAATATTTCCATCTTAGAGTAGATTTAGCAGAACTATTATCTGAAGGAGCCATATGAACGATCAGTCCGTTATTCACACCGAAGGTCTCACCAAGCACTATGGGGATGTCAAAGCCGTAGTGAACCTGAACCTCGACATCCAAGCCGGCGAGGTATTTGGATTCCTCGGCCCGAACGGTTCCGGCAAGACAACTACTATACGGACTATACTCGATGAGATCAGGCCGACCGCAGGACGGGCTTCAATACTCGGATTGGATACTCATGACAAAGCTGTGGAGATCCGCAGGCACATTGGCTACCTGCCCGGTGATCTCGCAATGTACCCCAACCTTACCGGGAAGGATACACTCACTTATTTCGCCAATCTGCGAGGCGGTGTAGACTGGTCATATGTTGACCTTCTTGCCAAGCGACTGGATGCGGACTTGACCAAGAAGGTGGGTGACCTCTCGTCAGGTAACCGCCAGAAGGTTGGTTTGATACAAGCCTTTATGAACAAACCGGAAGTGCTTATTATGGACGAACCTAGCTCGGGTCTCGATCCACTTATCCAACGGGAGCTCCAGACGATGATGCGCGAAGTAGCCGATGATGGGCACACAGTATTCTTATCCAGCCATTCACTTTCCGAAGTGCAGCACGTTGCTGATCGTGTCGGGATCATCCGCCGTGGCAAACTCGTCACCGTCGAGAAAGTCTCCGAGCTTAAGTCGAAAGCGATCCGTCGGATAGAGCTTGATTTCAGCACTCCAGTTGAGTCTACCGTATTTGAAGCCATTACCGGAGTACGCGATGTTTCAGTGAAAGATCATCAAGCCGTGCTCTCGTATGACGGGAAGATGGAGGTTCTTTTGAGGGCAGTGATGGACCGATACGACCTGGTGGATATACATACACAAGAAGCCGACCTGGAAGAAATCTTCCTCACTTACTACCGTGATGAGAAAGTATCAGCCTGATGCTTATCAATATCTTCACCAAGACTATCCGTGATCGCTGGCTCGGAACCTTAATCGCCACAGTGACATTAGTCCTATTTGTCCTTATGGCAATGGCATTCTATCGTGATATCGATCTCAGCTTCTATACCGAATTACCCGAGGTTTTCCGTCAGATACTGGGTGTACCGCCTGGTGTTGATGTAGCTAGTCTTGGAATCGGTGTTATGATAACAAGCTATGGTGCCTGGATACTGGCGGGGTTGATGATTGCTGCTGGTTCAGCTTCTATCGCCAGCGAGGAAAGCAAGGGAACTATAGGAATTCTATTAGGCAATCCGAAGAGCCGCACGAATATGCTCTTATCCAAAGCCGCATCCATGATACTACTCACAGGTCTGGCAGTTGCGGGGTTGTTTGGCTCTATCTATCTCATAGTGGGTATGTTTGATATCTCTACTACTGGATTGAATGTGAATGCGCTTAGTCTGCACTTATTCTTGAACGTTCTCTTCTATGGTTTCATGGCGATGGCAATAGGTGCCTGGACCGGAAACAGAGGCACCGCCGCAGGGGCGACTGTCGGTTTGATGTTTGTTTCTATCTTCGCTGTTGGTATTCTGCCTCTTGTCGAGGGATTAGGGGGTATTGCTAAGGTTTTCCCCTGGTACTATTTTAACAGCAGTGAGCCTCTTTTCAATGGGGTCAACTGGAGCCACATTGCTGTACTAGGTATAGGTATCGTTCTCTTTGCTATTGTCGCAGTAATCGGTGTCAATCGCCGCGATTTAAGAGGTCAGAGCATAGGGGTTACGTTGCTGGACCGGTTACGGAACAATAGAATTACCCGGAAGGTCGTAGAGCGGCTGGCAGGTTCAGCCCGGGTCTCACGTATCTGGATAAAGACCCTATCGGAGCACCAGGGAATCCTTGTCGTTACGGGATACATAATGTTCCTGGTTATGGGCCTCCTGATAGGTCCGATATACAACTTTATACCAGAGGAGCTCTTTAGTCTTACCGAAGATTTCCCAGAAACACTCCTGATAGCATTTGGCGGTGGCAACATGAGCACACCGGAGGGTTTTTACCAAATCGAAACATTTGGGCTGATGGCCCCTATTGCCATTATGGTCGTTACCATCGCAGTGGGAGCACGTGCTCTGGCCGGAGAAGAAGAACGTCGCACCATGGGCCTCCTGCTTGCCAATCCAATCAAACGTTCCAAGATTGTGATTGAGAAGGCGTGGGCAATGGTGATCTGCGCTTTCACGGTGGGATTTGCGACCTTCGCCGGTGTTTGGCTTGGTTCTCTGATTGGCAGACTAGGAATGGATGTTGGAAATATAGCCGCCACATGCCTGCTGGTAACGTTGCTCGGAATGCTTATCGGAGCCTTGGCCCTTGCCTTAAGCGCCGCCACAGGACGGACAAAGTTTGCTATTTATGGCAGCATTGGAGCTGCACTCCTCTTCTACATGATTTCTAACTTCTTTCCATTGAATGAGAGCTTGGCTAGCTATGCCAAATGGTCACCTTACTATTACTATCTGAGCAGTGACCCGCTACTCACAGGAATGGACTGGGGCCACGGAGCGATTCTTGCCGGTCTTACATTGGGACTGATCATCCTATCGATTACTTTATTCCAGCGACGAGACCTACGATAAATCAGATAGCCATCATCGTGGGAGTACACCGATTCTATG